>WNFK01246793.1_pt1 | contig 17472 bp, 18 predicted proteins | sample 5400281 | NCBI WGS metagenome assembly WNFK01 (sample SAMN13153350, study PRJNA577476) | soil metagenome | isolation source: 20 cm soil on Douglas fir-dominated hillslope | place: USA:California | collected 2013-09-17 | reverse complement strand
ACCACGAGCCCGGACAGACCCATGCCGAGGAAGTAGACGATCATCATGGCCCGCCGCCCCCACAGATCGCCGAGCCGGCCCGCGGGAAGAGAGCCCAGGCCGAACATCACGAAGGCGCCCGAGGTGTACGGCATGAGGTCCTGCCAGAGCATGCCCCACTGGAGGGCGATGGCACCCACCGCGGTGGCGAAGATCAGGAGGAAGAGATGATCGAGAGCATGGCCCACGTTGAGGAGGAGCGAGGTGGGGCTGATTCGGGACACGGGGCCTCCAGGGTCAGGGAGTGAGATACCGCGTCACGTCCGACGGATTTCCTCGACCACCGAGGCGTAGACGGAGCGGAGGGCCGCCGTATCCGACGAGTAATTGATGATGGTAGCGCCGAGGGCGATCATCTGTCGCACGCCCTCCACGCTGTCCGTGATCATGGCCACCGCCTTGCCGTGCTTGCGCGCCGCCTCCACCAGGCGGCGGCGATACTCGTCGAGCACGGGGCGCTGCTTGGGCGTGCCGAGGATGCCCAGGTCCTGGGCGAGATCGGTGGGGCCGATGGTGAGCGCGTCGATGCCGGGAACGGCGGCGATCTCGTCGAGGCGGTCGAAGGCGCGCTTGGGCCCGTGTGGGGCCCGAAGCCGTACATGCCGCGCTCGCCCAGCGGCGCGTAGCGGCAAAACGACGCGACTTCCGCCGCCTGCTCCGGCGTGTCCACCTGGGGCACGTGGAGATTCCACACCCCCGCGTCGAGGAGCCGCGTGATCCACTCCCGGTTGCCCTCGGGCGGCCGGACAACCATGGGGAAATCGAGGGCGCGCGCCAGAATGGCCATGTCGGCCACCGTCTCCATGGAGAACGGAGAATGCTCCATGTCGACGCGGACGAAGTCGAGACCCGCCGCGCGGAGGAGGGTGAGGACGGCGGGGGTGCGGATCATGGTCACCCATGTCCCGAGCTGCACCTCGCCACGCTCGGCGCGATCGCGGTACGCGTTCGGGTTCATGAGGCCGGCGCTCCCGCCGCGGCGAGCCCGAAAGGAACGCCCGCGCTCTTCGCCACTTCGCGGAGCTGCGCCATCAGGTCCTCCGGGATAGGCACGCCGTGCTGAAGCCGGTCGCGTCGCGTCGCCATCTCGGGATCGCCGGCCACGAGCACAGGCTGATCGGGTTCCGCCCGCTTCGCATCGTGGAGGACGTCGACCACCTGATCCAAATCGTTCTCGAATTCCCCGTCGGGCCGGAAGGCGCGGGGATCGATGGCCATGAAGAAGTGACCGATGTTGTGTGGGTCAGACGGGCCCTGGGTGAGCCGTCGAATGGGCGAGAAAGAGCCCCCGGCGAGGATGCCCCCGAGAATATGCACCATCACCGCGAGCCCGTAGCCCTTGTGGCCACCCACGTCGCGCGCGCCACCGAGCGGTGTGATGCCGCCCTCCGCGCGCTCGAACACATAGCGGAACGCCTCCTCGGCGTCGGTGACCGTCTGGCCGTTGCCGTCCACCGTCCAGCCCGCGGGCAGCGGCTTGTGGTTCAGCTTGTAAACCTTGACCTTGCCCGCGGCCACGGTGGTGGTGGCCATGTCGAGGAGAAAGGGCGGATTGCGCCGGGCGGGCGCGGCGAAGGCGAGGGGATTGGTGCCCATGATGGGCTCCGCCCCGAAGGTCGGCACCATGGTCACTCCACGTGTGGACGAGGTGACCATGCCGATCACTCCGCGGTCGGCGGCGATCTTCGCGTAGCAGCCGGCGGCGCCGAAGTGATGCGAGTTCACCACCGACACCACCGCCACCCCCGAGGCGAGGCACTTGTCCACGGCCAGGTTCATGGCCTGCGAGGATATGGGGTGGCCGAGCGACGCGTCGGCGTCGATCAGGGCCATGGCCAGACCATCGCGCAGGGTCTTGTACACCGGGCGCATGTTGAGCCGGCCGCTCCGGAATTCCTTGTCATACGTGGGAAGCATCGAGATGCCGTGGGAGTCGACGCCGCGCAGATCGGTCTCGAGCATCATCTCGGCCGTGGTGTCGGCGTGAGCCTCGGACATGCCCCAGGCGCGAAGGACAGACACGAGCTGCTGGCGAATGTGCGGCGCGGGGACCCGCGTGGTGGCGGCCATCGAATAATTCTACCTCCCTTTTTGCGACTATAATTGCGGACGAGGTCACTCCCCGTGGAAATCGAAGCCAAATATGCCATATCCGACCACGCCGTGTTCGACACGCTGCTCGACCTCCGCGCCCTCGGCGGCTACACCCTCCGTCCCACGGGTGAACGACAGGTGGTCGACCACTACCTCGACACGGCGGACCGCGATCTCCTGAAGGCCGGCTATGCGTGCCGACTCCGCGAACAGGAGGCGGACGGTCCGTGGCTCCTGACCGTGAAGGGACTCGGCAAGGCGGAAGGAGCCGTGCACGAGCGCGAAGAGTACGAATGCGAAGTGCCCGCGAGCTCGGCTCCCCCGGATTGGCCGGAGTGTCCCGCCCGCGAGATCGTGTTGAGGGTCACTCACGGGCGAGACCTCGCCGAGCTCTTCGTCCTCCGCCAGGTCCGCATCCATCGCGCAGTGGAACAAGGTGAGCGAGCGGTGGGCGAGCTGTCGCTCGACACCGTGCACACCGACATCGCCGGGCACAAGACGCTCACCCGCGAGCTCGAGATCGAGCTGGGAACATCGGGAGCGCGGGAAGATCTCGAGGCGCTCCACGCGGAGCTCCGACCGTACGCCGTCACTCCAGCCTCGGAGTCCAAGTTCGAGCGGGCTCTCGCCCTTCTGGACGGACACGCTCCCGCCCGCAAGCCCAAGAGGAAGAAGAAAGCACTGGGGGTGCGGGCGGATGAGCCCATGGCCGAGGCGGGACGGAAGATCCTCCGCTTCCACTTCGAGCGCATGCTCTCCAACGAGGACGACACCCGCAAGGGCGAGGACATCGAAGCGCTCCATCACATGCGGGTGGCCACCCGCCGCCAGCGCGCGGCCTTTCGCATCGTCTCACCCTATTTCAAGCGCAAGTCGACGGAGCCGTTCCGGGACGAGCTGCGCACGCTCGCCGATCGCCTCGGCGCGGTGCGCGACCTCGACGTCCTGATCGAGTCGGCCGAGCGCTATCGCTCGTCGCTGCGGCGCGAGGCGGCAGCCGCCTTCACTCCCCTGCTCGAGGAATGGCAGGGGCGGCGCGACGAGGCCCGCCATGAGCTGCTGCGCCACCTCGACAGCGACGAGTACCGGGACTTCACCACGCGCTACCAGGAGTTTCTCTCGTCGCCCGGCGCCGGAGTGAAGGATGGCGCCGACTCCACACCGCACCCCCAGCAGGTTCGGCACGTGCTTCCCGCGGAGGTGTGGGACCACTACGGGCGGGTGCGGGCCTACGAGACGGTGATGACGTGGGCATCCATCGAGACCATCCATTCCCTGCGGATCGAGGCCAAGCGTCTCCGCTACCTGCTGGAGTTCTTCGCCGAGGTGCTGGAGCCCGGCCTCGCCGGCGCCGTGGAGTCCCTCGTGCGCCTCCAGGATCATATCGGCGAGCTCCACGACGCGGACGTGACCATCGACCTCCTGCGCGATTTCCTGATGCGTCACGCCCAGACCTCCGCCAATCTCGCGGTGGCCGAGGTGGTGGGCCGCTACCTCAAGCTGACCGAGAGCCGGCTCCGCAAGCTCCAGCGCACCCTGAAGAAGCCGTGGAAGCGCGTGGCGGGCAAGCCGCTTCGGAGCAACCTCGCCCGGGGTGTGGCCAGGCTGTAGTGTTGGCTTGCGCAGCGCCCCCGCCCTGACTATCCTGCTCGCGGCGTATGCCCACCCTTTGGTCTCCAGAAACCCGCCGCCGGACCGCCTTATGGATGGTGGGCATCCTGCTCACCATCGCGCTCGTCATGGTGAGCGCCTATCTGTGGGGCGGTTCGCCGCCGAGCAAGATCGTGCTCGCCACGGGACAGCCGGGTGGGGTGTACGACAGCTTCGGGCGTGAGTATCAGAAACGGCTGGGCGCGCAGGGCCTCAAGGTCGAGCTGGTCAACACCGCGGGCTCTGTCGACAACTTCCGCCGCATCATCGAGGGCAAGGTGGACATCGCCTTCGCCCAATCCGGAACCTATCAGGTGGTGAATGACCCCCAGCACAAAGTGTCCGGCCTCGCCGCCATCTACTACGAGCCGCTCTGGATCTTCACCAAGCGCGACATTCGGATGGAGGACAGGATGGCCTACCGCCCGGAGAGCGTGGCGGTAGGGCCCAAGGGAAGCGGCACGGAGGCCATCGCCAAGGCCATCATCGCCGAGCAGGGCTACGACATCACCGCCCCCGCCATCGTCAACCTCAGCGCGGCCGACGCCCGCCGCCAGCTCATCGAGGGCAAGCTCGACGTGGCCTTCTTCGTCACGTCGTACCGTGATGACGGCATCCTCGAGCTCTTGCGTCACAAGAATCTCCGGCTGACAAGCTTCCGCCGAGAGGTCGCCTACACCCGGAAGTTCCGCGGGCTCACCCCGGTGAAAGTCCCCGAGGGCCTCCTCGACCTCAAGGACAATATTCCGTCGGAGAACATCACCCTGCTCTCGCCGTCGGCCCTCCTCGTGGCGCGGGACACCATCAACCCGCGCCTCGTCGAGCTCGTGCTGAAGGTGGCCCAGGCCGTCCACGGTCCCGGTGATCTGCTCGATCCGCCTCTCAAGTTCCCCTCGCTCGAGGGCGTGGACGTGCCCATCAACGAGGCGGCGGAGACGTACCTGACGTCCGGCGAGTCCTTCCTCTCGCGCAACCTTCCCTATCACGCGTTGCGCTGGGTCTTGCTCCTCAAGCTCCTCCTCCTGCCTCTCCTCGCGGTATGGCTGCCCTTGCTGCGCCTCGCCCCAATGATTGCTTCGTGGCGGAAAGGCCGCTGGCTCAAGCGCTACTATGCGCGACTGCGCGACGTGGAAGGCCGGCTCGCCATCGCGCAGCGGCCGGACGAGCTCCGGGAAGGGATCAACGAGCTGGAGGCGCTACGGGGAGAGGTGCAGAGGGTGTCGCGCAAGCTGCCCCTCCAGCAGCAGCAGGATATCTATCACTGGCGCCTCCACGTGCAGCTCATCCTCAGCGAGGCGCTGGAGCGGCTGGGCCGAATGGAAACCGCGACCGCGCGCTAAGGCCCCTCTTCCAAATCGACCGGCGCTTCCCTGATGGTGTCGCGGTAGAGCTGGATGGCCCCCCGTATCGTCTCCTCGGCGGGGGCGCGGCCCCGGAGATCCTCGATGTTCACCACCTTGTTCTCCAGCACTTTGTAGTCGAGGAAGAAGCGCTCGAGCTCCCTGAGCCGGTGGGGTGGCAGCTCGGCAATGTCGCGGTAGTGCTCGTACTCGGGGTCGTCGACGTGCACCGCGATGATCTTGTCGTCGCGGCCCTTGTCGTCGCTCATGGAGAGCACGCCGATGGCGCGGGCGCGCAGGACACACAGGGGCACCACCGGCTCCTGGCCCAGCACGAGGACGTCGAGAGGATCGCCGTCCTCGCAATACGTCTGGGGCAGGAAGCCGTAGTTGGCGGGATAGTGCACGGCGCTGTGCAGGATGCGGTCGACGCGCAGGAGTCCCGTCTCCTTGTCGAGCTCGTACTTGACCTTGGAGCCCTTGGGGATCTCGATGACGGCGGCGAAGCTCTCGTCGATGCGAGAGCCCAGCTGGACATCGTGCCAGGCGTGAACGGTCACGACCTTTCCGCCTGTCCGGCGAGGCGCAACTAGCCCGCCGCCGGCTCCGACGCGGCGAAGCGCTCGAGATGGTGCTCGGCGTCGCCGAAGGTCTGGCTGATCATGGTAAGCCGGCGGAAGGTGTGGCTGACCTTGAGCTCCTCGGTCATGCCCATGCCGCCGTGAAGCTGCACCGCCTCCTGGCTCACGTGGCGGCACGCGTCGGCGATCTTGATCTTGGCTGCGGAGATGGCGTGGCGACGCTCGGCCGCAGGGGCGGTGTCCGCCTTGACGCAGGCGAGGTAGGCCATGGAGCGAGCCTGCTCGTAGCTGATCACCATGTCGACCATCCGGTGCTGGAGGGCCTGGAAGCTCCCGATGGGCACCCCGAACTGCCGCCGGTTCTTGATGTATTCGAGGGTGGTCTCGTTGGCGTAGCGAATGGCGCCCACCGCTTCGGCGCAGAGGAGGGCGGTGGCATAGTCCGCGGCGTCTTCGATGAGGGAGAGGGCGCGGCCTTCCCCGCCCAGCATGGCGCCGGCCGGTACGGTTACCCCGGAGAGCCAGACGTCGGCCGCGCGCAGCTCGTCGATGGTCCGGTAGTCCTTCACGGTGAGGCCAGAAGCCCCGCGATCCACGAGGAAGAGACTGATGCCGTTCGGGTCGGTGTCGGAGCCGGCGGTACGAGCGGAGACGATCAGGGTGTCCGCGGCGGCTCCATGGAGCACCGCGCGCTTCTCGCCCTCGAGCGTGAAGCCGGCGCTCGACCGCGTGGCGCGGGTCCCCACATGAGCCAGATCGTAACGGGCGGTCCGCTCCGTGTGAGCGAAGGCGAGACGATGCTTGCCCTCGATCAGGGAGGGCAGGATCCGCTTCTGCTGCTCCTCCGACCCGCCGCGCGCGATCAGGCGTCCGGCCAGCCCCACGTTGACCCAGTAGGGCTCCACCACGAGGCCTTCCCCGAGGGCTTCCATGACGAGCATCACGTCCACCGCGGTGCCGCCGAAGCCGCCGTGTTCCTCGGCAAACGGCACCCCGAGCAGTCCCATCCCCGCGAAGGCCGCCCACACCGTCTCGCTCCAGCCGGTGGCGGAGGCGACGATCTTGGCGCGGGCGTCGATCGAATACTCGTTGGCCAGATAGCGCTTGAGGCTATCGGCGAGGAGCTGCTGCTCTTCGCTCAGATCGAAGTTCATGACTCAGAGACCCAAGGTGGCCTTGGCGATGATGTTGCGCTGGATCTCGTTGGAGCCTGCGTAGATCGTGGCCTTGCGCATGTTGCAGTAGCGCGGAGCGAGACGCGCGGTGAAGTGATCGAAGTCCATGGCGTCCACCGGCCGGAAAGCCTGGGCGAGGGGGCCGGCCGCCTGCATCATCAGCTCGGTGATCGACTGCTGGATCTCCGTTCCCTTGATCTTGAGCATCGACACGTCGGCGCCGGGGGGGCGTCCGGTGCGGCGCATTTGGTCGAGGAAGCGCAGGTTGGTGATCTCGAGTGCCATCAGCTCGACCTCGACCCGGGTGAGGCGATCACGGAAGCGCGGATCCTCGAGGAGCGGCCGACCATTCTTCATGTAGTCGGCGGCCAGCTCCTTGAGCCTCGCCAGCTCGCGCTTGGACGCGCCCACCCGACCCGTGCCCATGCGCTCGTAGCCGAGGAGATACTTGGCCACCGTCCAGCCCTTGCCCTCCTGGTGCACGAGGTTTTCCGCGGGCACCTTCACCTCGTCGAAGAAGACCTCGTTCACTTCCTGGCTTCCGTCCATGAGGACGATGGGGCGCACGGTGATGCCGGGAGTGTGCATGTCGATGAGAAGGAAGGAGATGCCATCCTGGCGCTTGCCCGTGTTCGGATCAGTGCGCACGAGGCAGAAGATCCAGTCGGCGTAGTGGGCGAGGGTGGTCCAGATCTTCTGGCCGGTGACCACGTAGTGGCCGTTGTCTCGGGCCGCCCGCGTCTTCAGCGAAGCGAGATCCGAGCCCGAGCCCGGCTCCGAATAGCCTTGGCACCAGAAGTCGGTGCCGTCGTAGATGCGCGGGAGGAACCGCTTCTTCTGTTCGTCGGTGCCGAACTGGAGAAGGACGGGCGCGCACATGCGAAGGCCGAAGGGGATCAGGGGCGGAGTGGCCGCGAAGCCGCACTCTTCCTCGAAGATGTATTTCTGCACCGCGTTCCAGCTCGTGCCTCCCCACTCTTCCGGCCAGTCGGGGGCGACCCAGCCCTTCGTGGCGAGTATCTTGTGCCAGCGCAGCAGATCGTCCTTGGACAGCTCCTGATAGCTCTCCATCTTCTGGCGGAGCTCGTCGGGAAGGTTCCCGCGCAGCCACGAGCGCACCTCATCACGAAACGCCAACTCCTCGGCCGAGTAGTTCAAGTCCATGGCAGCACTCCTCGTTTGTCGATTCGGGCCAGCGGAAGTGGGCGAGAGAATAACATACTCAGGCCGGGGGCGTGGCGGGGGCCCGGCGGTAAGACTTACCGGGTAGAAGCATCCAGGGCACGGGCGGAGTTATGCGATCTCCACACGCCCCTCCATAGCTCGTGAGGACTTGGGAGTTGGCACAGGTACTGCCTCGTGGAATCATGCATGCGCGTTCCCACCACCACGTCGTCCGGATCCTGAAGAGGAGACGAAATCATGAAGATGCGGGTGCAGCGCGATGACGGCGAGTTCGAAACCATCGAGTTGCCGCAGGACGCGTGGCAGGTCCTCCGCCTCGGGTCCATCAACAGCCTCGTGAGCACGGAGCGAACGCACTCCTTCGACGAAGACGGCTACTACCTCCACACCCAGCCCGTGGCCGCCGACGTGGAGCAGGAGGCTCCCCCCGAGCCGGGCATCGGCGGACTGGAGCCAACCTTTGCCTGAGACGCGCACCATGGCCGACCCCCCTCGCCCCAAGCACCTCTCCATGATCCGCGGCTTCTATCTGGCCGATCTCTTCACCATCGCCAACGGGGTGTGCGGCGCGACCGCCATCTTCCAGTCCATGAAGTTTCTCGGCAATCACGACCGGCGTCATGTCTTTCTCGCTTTCGCGCTGATTGTCGCCGCCCTCGTCTTCGACGTGCTGGATGGCTGGATCGCCCGGTGGCGGCACGCCGCGTCCGCCATGGGACGTGAGCTCGACTCGCTGGCCGACGTGATCTCGTTCGGGGTGGCGCCCGCCGCCATCGCCTTCGCGGCGGGGGCGAACTCGTGGCTGGATCAGGTGATTCTGCTCTACTTCGCTGCCTGCGGGCTGAGCCGGCTCGCCCGATTCAACGTCACCGCGGAGAGCCTGACCGGCAAGAAGGGCAAGGTGGAGTACTTCGAGGGCACGCCCATTCCCACCAGCGTGATACCGCTCGGCATCCTCGTGCTCGCCTTCTCCGCGGGCAATCTCTATCCCATGCACATCCTCGGCATCACGCTGCACGCCGTGGTCCTCCTCTTCCTCTTGTCCGGCTCGCTCATGATCAGCAAGACGCTGCGAATTCCCAAGCCGTGAGGAGCGACCTCTTTATGGCTTGAGTACCTCCCTCGTCGCGCGAGCGATCTCGCTCTCCTCATCCGTTCGAATCACCCGACCCCTGACGCGACTGTCGTCCCTCGTGATGACCGCGGCGTGCGCGGCATTCCGAGTGGGATCGAGCACGATGCCCAGGAACTCCAGTCCTTCCAGGATGCGAGCGCGAATCTCCGCCGCCTGCTCGCCGATCCCGCCCGAGAAGACAACGGTATCGAGCCCGCCCAGGGCAGCCGCGAACCCTCCGATGGTCTGCTTCACGCGATAGCAAAAGATGGCCAGCGCTTCCGCGGCCCGCACATCATCCTTCTCCCGCTGGAGAAGGTCGCGCACATCGGAGCTCGTCTCCGAGATTCCCAAGAGCCCCGACTTGGTGTTGACCATCTCGTCGAACCCCTCAGCCGTCATGCCCTCGGTGCGCGCGAGATAGGCCACCAGTCCGGGGTCGATATCGCCGGCGCGGCGGCTCATGGGCAGCCCGGCGGTGGGGGTGAACCCCATGGTGGTGTCGATGCTCCGGCCGTCCCGCACCGCGGCCACGCTCGCCCCGTTTCCGAGATGGGCGAGCACGAGACGTTGAGGCAATCCCTCCGGCTCGCGGCGCAGCTGCCCCACGAGGTACGAGTAGGAAAGTCCATGGAAGCCGTAGCGGCGAACCCCGGCGGCCTCGTACTTCCGCGGGATGGGCAAGATCCGGCTCACCCGCGGCAGGTCACGATGAAACGCCGTGTCGAAACAGGCCACCTGGGGCGTACCCGGAAACCGCTGCGCCAATGCCTCGATCAGGGCAATCTCGCTCGGCAGGTGCTCGGGGTCCCAGGAGCTCAGCCGCCGGAGCTCGGCGAGGAGATCCGCGGACACCCTGGTCGATTCGAGATAGCGCGGCCCTCCGTGAACGATACGGTGGCCGATGGCGTCGATCACCCCTCCCGCCTTCGTCACCTGCGCGAGGAGAGGCTCCACGCACGCCGCGTGATTCGCCGGCCCGCCCGGCTCGCCGATTCGCTCCAGCTTGCCCGAGAGCAGGCGGGAAGACGACTCGCCTGGCCCGAACAACGCGTACTTGAGGCTGGACGAGCCCGCGTTGACGACAAGAACGGCGATCATCGTGAACGAGATGGTACCAATCAAAGCGCCGGGCCGCCGCGATTTTCACCGGGCCGCGGGGCGAGCCGTCACGGAAAAGTTACCTGGAGCGAGCAGGAAATCTCTTCCCAGCTCGAGGAAGCGGGCACCTCGATCGAAGCGAAAAGCGCCGTTTTCCCCGGCGAAACCGACCCGGCCGGCCTGGCATGTGGGTTGCGATAGGAGACGGTGGGAGGACTGGCAAATGAAAACATTGACGATGGTCAGTGCGTTACTTCTCATCCTCGGGCCAGTCGGGTCGAGCGGTGCCCGCGCGGCCGATGACTCCAAGATGAATCAGGGCGCTCAGCAGGTGGAGAGCGGGGGCAAGCAGATCGGTCACGGAGTCGCGGATACCGCCAAGGGAGCCGGCAAGACGGTGGTGGGTGGGGCAGAGGTCGCCGGCGAGAAGATCAAGGATGCGGGTGAGGCTGCCAAACCCAAGGCGACCAATGTATGGGACAGCGTGCGTGACGGAACGGTGTCTTTCGGACGGAGCGTGAAGACCTTCTTCACCACCCTCTTCGACAACTCTCCCAAGCGTAACGAAGTCAGAACAGAAACCTCCAGCAGCACCCAGTAGCCTCCGCCCGCCTCAGCATCCGAGCCTCAGCGCCGAGGTCATGGCGCTGAGGCTCGGACGGGCATCACGCCAGAGCATATCTCTCACTTCTCCGGGCGACTTACCCGTCGCCGTGGAGACGGTCCCGCGTAAGCCAGCGACTTATCAGTCCAAGTCGCTTGGCACAACTTCTGCGACTCCCCGAGCGCCGTCCTTGAAGTGCACGGGATTCACAGAGGAGGGATCGGCCATGGAACTGGAAGCCGCGGTCAGCTACCTGTTGGCGCTTGCCGTTCCGGCGTGGCTCGCTGGGGAGTACATGGTGCACACCTGGAAGACCTCTGATGGATCAGCCGTCGAGAGGAAGTCCGAGGAACTGCCGGCCGGGCCGGCTGCGAGACCCGCCAAACCCGCGCGTGCCGGGGGAGGCAGGCTGGCCGACTCGCGGCGACCTGCCTGATGTAACAGCGCTCCACATCCCCATCAGAAAGAAGTAGCCGGTTCCATCAGAAAGAAGTAGCCGGTTCCGAGAAGATCCCATCGGCGGTATCTCCGCTCCCTCCATCCAAGCGAAGCGGTGCCGAAGCCCACATCGTGCGGTTGCGGATGTGGAGCGGTTCAGCTCATCTCGAAGGCTCTGCCCGCTTCGATACGCCAAGCGAGGAGATCCCGGAGGGCGACCACCTCGCCGATCACCGCCACCACGGGAGCCTCGAAGCCGCGGGCGCGCTCCACGATGTCGGCCAGCGTGCCCACGCGGACCTCCTGCGCCTCGGTGGTCCCCCAGCGAATCAGGGCCACGGGTGTCTCGGGCGCCCGCCCGTGGGCGAGGAGCGCGCCGACGATTCTCGGAAACGTCGCGGCGGCCATCAGCACGACCAGGGTGTCGACGGCGGTGGCGAGCTTCCTCCAGTCCACCGCATCTCGGGTCTTGGACGGATCTTCGTGCCCGGTCAGCACCGCGAAGGAGGCCGCGATTCCCCGGTGGGTCACCGGGATGCCCGCGTAGGCGGGCACGGCGATGGCCGAGCTGATGCCCGGCACGATTTCGAAAGCGATACCGGCCTTGGCCAAGGCGAGCGCTTCCTCCCCGCCCCTGCCGAAGACGAAGGGATCGCCGCTCTTGAGCCGCACCACGAAGCGTCCAGCCTCCGCGTGATGCACAAGGAGCGCGTTGATCGCCGCCTGGGGCAGGCAGTGGGCGCCCGCCCGCTTGCCGGCGAAGATCCGGAGCGTCTCCGGCGAAGCCAGGTCGAGCAGCGCGGGATTGACGAGGCGGTCGTAGACGATGACCTCGGCTTCCTCGAGATACTTGGAGGCACGCACGGTGAGAAGCCCGGGATCACCCGGTCCCGCGCCGACGAGGGCTACCCGGCCCGGCTTCATACCGCTGCTCCGAGACGGTCGAGCAGGCGCGCCTTGGCTTCGGCCCGCCTTCCTTCGGCCAGGAGCTCGATCAGCTCTCCATCGAAGGCCTCGCGCCAGGTCACCCCCCCGGGCCGGTGGGCACGAGATCTGAGCTCGGCGCGAACCTCCGCGGCCAGCTCCACCAGCTCTCCATACGCGGGCGCGAAGTAGGCTTCGAGGTCGCGCCGCACGCGCGCCGCCAAGGCCGGACTCGCCCCCCCGGTCGACACGGCAACGACGAGGCGCCCCCGGCGAAGCACCGACGGCAGCAGGAAATCGCAGAAAGCCGGATCATCCGCGGCATTCACCCACAGGCCGCGGCGCCGGGCCTCGGCGGACACGGACTCCGTCACCTCGCGCTGGTCGCTCGCGGAGAACACGAGCTGCTGCCCGTCCAGATCGTCCGGGCGGTACCGGTGAGGTCGGTGGATGATGCTGCCTTCGATCGCCCACGCGGTCAGGGCCTCCGTGATCTCGGGGCTCACCACGGTCACCCGGGCGCCCGCTGCCAGCAATCCCTCGACCTTGGCCTCGGCCACGGGCCCGCCGCCCACCACGAGGCAGAGGCGATCGCGAAGATCGAGCGCCACGGGATAGTAGGGGATCACTTGTGCTGCGGGGTGAGGCGTGTCGCCAAGTCGTAGTGACATGAGGAGGCCTCCTCGTCGGGGTTAGCCGTCGATGCCGTGGGGAGGCCGGGCGAGCGCGACGTCGCGCTCCACCGCCTCCGTGACCTCGCCGGCGAGGATGTGCCGAATCTCTTCATCGGTGCGGGCCGCGCAGAACTGCCGGAAGTTTTCGTGCGGGAGCCTTTCCGCGAGGTAGGCGCGCAGCAAGCGCTCGATGGCCGCGGGCACCTCGGAGGCGGCCACGCGGTAGCCGACCGGTCGCGCCACTCTCTCGTGCGCCCCGACAGCGCCACCCACGCAGAAGTAGTACGCGTCCTCCAGGCGCCCATCGACCTTGATCTTCTTGCCCTCGAGGCCGAGATCGGCGATCCAGTGCTGGCCGCAGCTGTTGGGGCAGCCCGTCACGTGGATCTTCAGATGCTGCTCGAATCCAGGCAGCCGCGACTCGAGGTCGATCACGAGTCGACGCGCGAAGCCCTTGGTCTCGGTGAGGGCGATCTTGCAGAACTCGGTGCCCGTGCAGGCGATGGTGCCGCGCCAGAAGGGCGAGGCCTCGATGCGCAGCCCCAGCGACTCGATCTCCCGGCCCAGCTCCTCGGCGCGCCGCCGAGGCACGTTGAGCACGAGAAGGTTCTGCATGCCCGTGGCCCGCAGGTCGCCCGAGCCGTAGCGCTCGGCGAGATGGGCCACCGCGCGGAGCTGGCCCGCGTTGAGCCGGCCCCGGAGGACGGCGATGCCGACATAGGCGAGACCGTCCTGCCGTTGCGCGTGAATGCCCACGTGATCGCGGTAGACGTCGTCGGGCGCGCTCTCGGAAACCGCCGGCTCGAGTTTCTCGCCGAGGCGCCGCTCGAGCTCGGCCTGGAACCGGTCCGCCGTCCAGCCATGGTGCAGGAAGAGGAACTTGAGACGGGCCTTCTCGCGATTCTGGCGAAGGACGTCGCTGTCACGGAAGATCTCCGCGATGCCCTTGACCACGGCGGGCGCCTGCGCCCACGGCACGAACGCGTCGAGCCGCTTGGAGAGATGCGGATCGGTGGAGAGCCCCCCGCCCACGCGCACGGAAAAGCCGGTCAGGCCCGTGTAGGGATGGCGCACCGCGGTGAGCCCCACGTCGTTGATTTCCGGGTAGGAGCACCAGACGCGGCAGCCGGTGATGGACACCTTGAACTTGCGCGGCAGATTGTAGAACTCCGGGCTGCCGTTGAGCATGGCCGTGGTGGCCTCGACGAGCGGCGAGGCGTCGGCGATCTCGTCGGCGTCCACACCCGCCACCGGGCAACCGGTGACGTTCCGGGTGACGTCACCACAGGAGCCCAGGGTGCTGATGCCGACCTCCGACAGCCCCTGGATGACCGAGGGAAGATCCTCGATCCGTATCCAGTGAAGCTGGATGTTCTGGCGCACGGTGATGTCGGCCACGCCGCGGGCGAACCGCTCGGCAAGATCGGCGATGCGCGAGGCCTGGCGCGAGGTCAGCACACCGTTGGGAATGCGGATGCGCACGAGGAGATGGCGCACGGACTTGCCCTCGCCGCCCGTTCCCCCGATGGCTCCCACGCCGTCGCCCTGGGTGTAGATCCCCCACCAGCGGAAGTAGGTATTGAGCCACTCCGGGGGAATGGAATCCCATCCGTCGCGGGCGAAGCGCTCGATTTCCGCGTAGGCGGACCACGGGTTGAGCTGTCCCTTGAGGCGCTCAGCGCGCTGCGCCTTGGTCTCCTTGATCGTCTGGCTCATGGGCTCCTCCCTCAAAGAAAAAGCCGGGAGGGGGTCGCCGCAGCGATCCTGCCTCCCGGCTTTTGTCTTCGGCTTCGACTTGTGCCTTGGGCTGCTCTATCCCGTGTACGTGAGGGGCACCGCCACCCACGCTTTACAGTGACTACACTTGGCGGTGACGCGACCTGACGCGCCGTCGACCTTGAGGATGGCGTTCTTGATCACGACCTCGCCCGCGCTCTTCACCACGACCTTCGCCCCGCACACGTGGCAGCGCCCGAGCGTGTCCGACCCACTCCGTGAAGCGAGCGACGTCTGCATGGGCCAGATAATCTCTATCTTTATCGGAATTGTCAAGAATGAGATCGAGGCAGCGTATCTGTACAATGGATGACAGCGTTTTTATTGATATTTATTGGTGGACGAAGACGTCGCTGTACCGGCTACCTCTGGGAGAGGGGGCGGCCGATCCGCTTCTCTATGACATGGGTGACGGCGGAGAAGTCTTCCTTCCCCCAGCCCCCCTCCACCGCCGCGTCATAGGTCCGCTTGGTCTCTTCGAGCATGGGTGCGGGCACGTTCGACGCGCGCGCGAGGGCGAGGGCGAGGCCAGCGTCCTTGCGCATCAGCTCGCACATGAAGGTCGGCGAGAACTCGCCGTCGAAGATGCGCTTGGCGCGGCGATCGAAGTAGGTGCCGAACGCCATGCCGCCGCCGTTTCGCACCACGTCGTAGAAGGTGTAGGGATCGACACCGGACTGCACGCACACGGCGAGTGCTTCCGCCACCGCCACCGAGGTGACCGCGGCCAGCCCGTTGTGGATCAGCTTCACACGGTTGCCCATGGCCGAGCCGCCCACGTACATGTGCAGCTTGCCCATGACCTCGAGATACGGCTTGATGCGCTCGAGCTTGGCCGCATCGCCGCCCACGATGAAGAAGATCTCGCCCGACACCGCCTGGGGCTGAGAGCCCAGCATGGGCGTGTCCATGTGGGTGATGCCCTTGGCGGCGAGACCGCGAGACACGTCGAGGGTCGCCTCGGGGCTCACCGTAGAGCAGTCGCAGGTGATGAGACCGGCCCGGCCCGCCGACCCGATGCCCTCCGGGCCCAGATAGGCCGCGCGCACGATGTCGTCGTTGGGCAGACACGTGAAGAGCACGCCGGCCTGCCCAGCCGCCGCGGCCGCGCTCGAGGCCACGGTGACTGCGGCCAGCTTGCCCGCGGCCGCGCGCGCCTCGGCGCTCACGTCGTGCACCACCAGCTTCACCCCGGCTTTGGCGAGGTTTGACGCCATGGGCATGCCCATGGTGCCCAGGCCGATGAATCCCACCGTCTCGTTCATCTCATGCTCCTTGGGGTTGGTCAGGAAGATCTGGCGGCACGCCGGCTGAGCGCCCGCGCGATCACCTCTTCGTCCATGCGCACGAAGCGCCGCTCGGCCACGCTCCACACGTGGAGGTCGGCCCCCTCCACGTCGAACCACGCGCCGTGGAGCTCCACTTCTCCGCGCCCGACTCGCTCGGCCACCAGCGCGTAGCTCACGATGTGCTCGAGCTGCTGGAGGACATTGGCCTGCGACAGGCGATCCTCGGGAGCGAGCCGCTTATCGATGCCGGGGGCCCGGGCCAGCTTCTCCTGCGAGGCCTTGGCGTGAACGAGCCAGCGCTCGAGATTGGACGCCCCCGCGGGCACGCTTCCCTTCAGCACGGCCTCCATCGCGCCACAGCCCGAGTGCCCCATCACCATCACATGCTTCACGTCGAGGGCGAGCAGAGCGTACTCGATGGCCGCCGCCTCCGATTCGTCGCCCACGGAGGCCGTGCCCTTCTCGCTGGCGGGCGCGATGAGGTTGCCCACCGTGCGCACCTCGAAAAGGTCGCCCGGATCGGTGCCCAGGAGGAGACTCGAGACGACACGGCTGTCCGAGCACGTCAGGAGGAGCGCCACCGGATTCTGTCCGTGGGCCAGGCGCTTGAAGGTCGCCCGAAGGTGGGGACGGCGGCGGCGGATGAACTCGCTGACCCCCCGGAGGATCTTGTCCATCAGCGCTCGCCGAGCGCCTCGCGGGCTCGCCGGTAGGCCGCCTCGACGTCGGTGCGGTCGAGCTTCACGAGCGCGTCGTCCGCCGTGGCCTCCCATACCGCCTCCACCTGCTCCAGGAGTGCAGCGCGGAAGGAAGGCGCCGCAATGTGCTCGGCCAGCCGCGTGAAGGTGTAGAGAAGCCGGATGCTGATGGCGGGATTCCCCACTCCGGCCTGACGGATCTGATTGAAGGCGGCCCGGGTCAGGCGCGCGAAGCGGAGGGGCTCACCCACCAGTCGTATCTGCCCGGTGCGGTCGAGCCACACGCCCGCCCCCTCCCCGCGCAGGGCGAAGGCGCGCAGCTCGTCGCCCAGCCAGTCCACGCAGGTGAGACCGGTGAAGGTGTCGTTGATGGCCGGGCTCAGCGCCCGCAGCGCGATCTCCACGAGCTGCGCGATGCCGAATTCCAGGTCTTGGGTGAGCGTCCGGTGGGTGCCGAGCCTCACCGCGCGCCTGATCACGGGCGCGAGCTCCGCGCCGCGGGTGGCCGGCAGCACTCGCGCGAGGACGGCGTTCTCCAGCACGAATTGCCCGGGGCGATACAGCAGGTGCACGACCGCATCGGTCCTCTGGGCAGCCGACACCAGCCTTCGATCGTCGATCATCTGGACGAAGCCGGTGCGGCGAGCCCGGATCACCGCGCCCTCCGCTTCGTCGCGCGAGAGAATCGACGCGCGCTCAGCCTCCCACCGCGCCGTTTCCCCCGGCTCCGCCCGCTCCCCGCGCTGGCGCTCCCAATCGACGAGGGCGTCTTCGAGATCGCCCACGATGC
>WNFK01155263.1_pt1 | contig 17472 bp, 17 predicted proteins | sample 5400281 | NCBI WGS metagenome assembly WNFK01 (sample SAMN13153350, study PRJNA577476) | soil metagenome | isolation source: 20 cm soil on Douglas fir-dominated hillslope | place: USA:California | collected 2013-09-17 | reverse complement strand
AATTCAGCAACCGCTATGTAAAGAATTATAAAGACCAGAAAGATTATGTTGATGTAAATGTTGACATAGCTGTTAAATTAAAAAAAGAGAACAGGGCATTTAAAGTTGAGAAATACGAACACAGTTATCCGCATTGCTGGAGAACTGATAAACCTGTTCTTTATTATCCGTTGGATGCATGGTTTATTAAAACCACAGCGATCAAGGACAGAATGGTTGAATTAAATAAAACCATTAACTGGAAACCAAAATCAACAGGCGAAGGAAGATTTGGCAATTGGCTGGAGAATATGGTCGACTGGAATTTGAGCCGTTCAAGATTCTGGGGAACACCTTTACCAATATGGAAAACAGAAGATGGAGAAGAAGAAGTTTGTATTGGTAGTATTGAAGAATTAAAATCCGAATCTAAAAAAGCTGATGAAGCTTTAAACATTGCTAATAGCCCAAAGCTAACAGCTAACAGCTTAGACTTACATAAACCATACGTTGATGAAATAATTCTTGTAAGCAAATCAGGCAAGCCCATGAAACGGGTTCCTGATCTCATCGATGTTTGGTTTGATAGTGGCGCTATGCCTTATGCTCAATGGCACTTTCCTTTTGAAAATAAAGAAACGTTCAGGCAAAATTTCCCAGCAGATTTTATTTGTGAAGGAGTGGATCAGACAAGAGGATGGTTCTATACGCTTCATGCAATTGCAGCATTGGTATTTGATTCTGTTGCCTACAAGACTTGCGTATCAAATGGATTGGTGCTTGATAAGAATGGCAATAAGATGGCCAAAAGGCTTGGGAATACTATAGATCCCTTTAAAACAATTGAAACATACGGCGCTGATGCTACAAGATGGTATTTGGTGACCAATGCTTCACCATGGGATAACATGAAGTTTGATCTCGATGGAATTAAAGAGGTTCAACGGAAATTCTTTGGTACACTTTATAATACCTACCAGTTTTTTTCTTTATATGCGAACGTCGATGGGTTTTCTTTTAAAGAAAAATATATGCCGCTTGCTGAAAGACCTGAAATAGATCGCTGGATACTTTCTTCATTAAACACCGTTGTAAAGAAAGTAAACGAGTTTATGGATGATTATGAGCCAACACAAGCTGGTCGTGTTGTTGAAGATTTTGTAGATGAACATTTGAGCAACTGGTATGTTCGCCTTTGTCGCCGCCGTTTTTGGAAAGGAGAGTATGAACATGATAAAATATGTGCTTACCAAACTTTGTATGAATGTTTGGAAACGGTATTAAGATTAATTGCGCCGGTCTCGCCATTCTTTAGTGATGCTGTTTTCAGTAATTTGAATGCGATCACTAATCGCTTTAACGTTGAATCAATTCATCACGCAGATTTTCCCGTTGCTGATGAAAAACTAATTGACACTTCACTTGAAGAAAGGATGCAGTTAGCACAGGATGCTTCATCATTGATCTTATCATTACGTAAAAGGCAAAATATAAAAGTTCGCCAGCCACTTCAAAAAGTTTTGATTCCAGTTTTGTCCGAAAGGACCCCTTTGGGGAATGCATCGATGAAAGAACAGTTGCAAAAAGTAGAAGACCTGATAAAGGCTGAAGTGAATGTAAAAGAGATTGAATATTTGGATCCCGATAACACATTTATCAGTAAAAAGATCAAGCCAAACTTTGTGGCGCTTGGTAAAAAACTTGGCTCAAAGATGAAAACGGTTGCGGGATTGCTAAGTGAATTTTCCCAGGATCAAATTCGTCTTTTAGAAAAAGATGGTCAATTTAATTTGCCGGTTGATGGCGAAGACTTAATATTACAGGCTTCGGACGTGGAAATAACAAGTGAGGATATTCCCGGCTGGCTGGTAGCAAGTAAAGGGCAATTGACCGTCGCATTGGATGTAACTATAACCAAGGAACTGGAACATGAAGGCAATGCCCGGGAATTTGTAAACAGGATCCAGAAGATCCGTAAGGATAGCGGTTTTGAACTGACAGATAGGATAGAAGTAGGCGTGATGGCAGAGAATGGATTAAAAAATTCGTTAGCTCAGTTTAAAGACTATATTTGCGCCGAAATTCTGGCAGATAAACTGGAATTTTTAACCGAAAATAATAGTGGAATAGAAATTGAAGTGAATGATATTCAATTAAAAGTGATCGTATCAAAAAAAGCTTAAACGTATGGCTACCAAGAAAAAGCCTGCACCAAAAAAAGCTAGCAAGCCAGTGAAAAAAACGAATAACAAAAAGCCGGCGCCTAAAAAACCCGCCTCAAAAGCAGCCCCTAAAAAAGCGGCTAAACCTGCACCAAAAAAAGCAGCTCCTCAAAAGCCTGCTAAAGTTGTTGCAAAGAAGCCTGTTGAAAAACCGGCAAAGCCAATTGAAAAAAAGGCACCCGGCCATGAAAACAAATCTCTCGTTTCCGTAAAACCCCAAATAAAACAAATAGTGAAAAAGGAACCTCCTAAACCCGGGAAAGTTGTGATACCGAAAACAACCACCAAGTCAGTCAAAAAATATGAGCCTGAGTTTACCAAATCTGTGCTTGATTCCCAGGCACAGGATCCAGGTGCTCCGGTACATAGATATTCCGATGGAGAATTAGTAGAGTTCAGAGAGATCATTGGAAAAAAACTCGATGCGGCAAAAAAAGAATTGAATTACCTGCAAGGTCTTATTACCCGTAAAGATGAAAGTGGTGATATGGATGAAGGCCGCTACATGACAATGGAAGATGGCAGCGTGAGCATGGAAAGAGAACAGCTTAGCCAAATGGCAAGTCGCCAGATCACTTTTATTGATCATCTTGAAAAGGCGATGATGCGGATTGAAAACAAAACTTATGGCATCTGCCGTGTTACCGGTAAGCTTATCGATAAAGCAAGATTAAGAGCGGTACCTCATGCTACACTTAGCATTGAAGCAAAGCAGATGATGAATAAATAATTTGATCTTATACATCTGATTTTTAAACCGTGGATTTATTTCCACGGTTTTTTATTTACAGAAATAATTTTCCAAGTACCTTGTTGCAAATCTTTTACAATGCTTCGATATATTTTGCTTCAGCTGTTTTTCCTTTTAATTTTTACAGTTAATATAGATTCACAAATAGTATCGGGGCCAATGCTTGGACCCGTTGAGTATCGTGATGCAAAGATCTGGCTCGAAGTGCCACAGCAGGTAAAGTCAGTTTCTCTTCAGTATAAAAAGAAAGGCGATGCAAAAGCAAAAACGATCATATACAAAGGCCAGCTAGGAAATGAATTTAATCCATTGCAAGTAACCGTTGGGGGTTTGGATGTTAATACAACCTATGCGTATCAATTTATCATTGATGGAAAGCCTTCAGCAGCGAAAGGTGAATTTATTACAAAAGATCTTTGGCCATATCGTAAACCGGTTCCTGATTTTTCTTTTCTTACCGGCAGTTGTGCCTATTTTAATGAGCCTGCTTATGACAGGGTTTACACAGATTTAGTTCGTTTGGATAAATTAGCCACACCTTACGGAAAAGATTCTTCCATTTTTGAAACGATGGCAAAAGAAAGAGCTGCTTTTATGGTATGGTTGGGAGATACATGGTATACAAGAGATGTTGATTATTACAGTGAATGGGGATTGTGGTACAGGGCACATCACGATAGGGCACAACCAATATTGCAAAAATTTTTGAAAGCAATGCCACAGTATGCAATATGGGATGATCATGATTATGGACCAAATGATATTGGTAAAAATTATATTCTGAAAGAGGCGAGTCGAAAAATTTTTATGAATTATTTTTGTAATCCGTCTTATGGTGAAAATGGGCAAGGTATTTATTCCATGGTCAGTTGGGCCGATGTAGATGTTTTTTTAACCGATGATCGTTGGTGGCGCAGTACAGACAGGATGAAAGATTCGGTAGATGGTCCAGCAGGACTCCCTGGGAGAAAACCAAATCCTGAAAAAAGGATGTTAGGCAGAGAACAAATGGAATGGTTAAAAAATTCTTTGCTGTACAGTCTAGCCACATTTAAAATTATAGCAGTTGGCAGCCAGGTTTTGAACCCGGTGTCACCCTTTGACAAATGGTGGGATTTTCCTGCAGAGTATGACGAACTGATGAATTTTATAAAGGAATATAAAATTAGTGGTGTTGTGTTTCTTACCGGAGACCGTCATCATAGCGAGATCATTAAAGTAAGTCGCCAGGGTCATTATCCTTTATATGATGTAACCGTTTCTGCACTTACTTCAACTGGTTATCCATTCAGTGCCACGGAAAAGAATAATCCTTACAGGGTAATTGGTTTTGATCAAAAACAGAACTATGCAAGATTTTCTTTCTCAGGAAAAAGAGGCGAAAGAAAAATGACGGTTCAATATTTGGGTTTAAAAGGAGAAAAGCTTGGTGAATGGAGTGTAAATGAAAAAGAGTTAAGAAACCAATAGTAAATGACTATTCATTTTACATACGAAAAATCAAAAGTGATACAGGGACTTCGTTATCATTTTATCACAAGGCCTGAACTTCGGTTGATGATAATCATTGTAAATGTGTTCGCATTGCTTTCAGCTACTTTATTTTTTTTTAAAGTAGTTACACCGCTTGCATTTTTTATTGGTTCTGTTCTTTGGTTTATGCTAATGATCAGTGTCTGGTTCTTATTACCGGGAATTATTTACCGGCGTAACAATACATTCAAAGATCATTTTGATATGAGTTTTGAAGAAAATGGTTTTTCATTGGGAAATGAAAGAGGTTCACGCAACTGGCCATGGAAAGTATTGAGTACATTTCTTGAGAGCCCACATTTTTTTCATTTGTATTTCGATAGTCGAACTTTTTTCCTGGTTCCAAAATCAGGATGCAGATCAATTAATGAAGTATTTGAATTAAGACAATTATTGAAAGAAAAAATAAAAAAGAAGTAGGCGCGTAGTTCAAAGCTTTTAACTTGCAGATTCTCTCTCACAATTCTTTTTCCATCTCATAATGCGGAATAGTGATCTCGATAAATTCAGGACTACTTATTTTATATCCCATTTTTTCAAAAAAAGGAACCGTTGGTTTTCTTGCATGCATGCTCATGATCTTGTAACCATGATCTCTTGCTAAATTTTCTGCAAATTGTATCAAAGCTCTACCAATACCCTTTCCCTGCAAATTATTTAATACCGCCATTTGTCTTAATCGTGCCTTTCGGGGATCTAATTCAACGATCATACAACAACCCAGCATAAGTTCATCCTCGAATGCTGCGATAAATAAGTTATCCTTTTCTTTTTCAATTTCATCTCGCGAAAATGTGAGGCCAAGGGGTTTGCGCAGAATTTCTTCCCGCATCTTTATCATTTGCTGGTATTCAGAAGTACCAAAATCTATTATTTTCAGAGCCATAGTTGGTTTTGCTTATTATCAATGCCGGATTTCAATTTACAACTTAAATTGATACTATCAACTGTTTGCAATTACATTTTCTGGTGAGATAATCGGGCTAACCGTTAATAGTCAGTAGGTTTTGAATGACAAGAAAAAAACGCTGTAAATGCGGTAGTTAGTTCAAATATTCTATTTTTGCAGCCATATTTAACTAAAATATCTCATCATGTCAGACATTGCATCAAGAGTAAAGAAAATCATTGTAGACAAATTAGGTGTTGACGAAGCTGAAGTAACAAACGAAGCTTCTTTCACTAATGATTTAGGTGCCGACTCTCTGGACACCGTAGAATTGATAATGGAATTTGAAAAAGAATTTAATATCTCCATTCCTGATGAGCAGGCAGAAACCATTACAACTGTTGGCCAGGCTATCGCTTACCTGGATGAAAATGCAAAGTAATTTATCTCGCCTCAGGCGGTTAGAAATGCCTGTCCCGCCAGAGGCGGGAGAATAAATTTATCCGCCTTCTGCTGGTTTCGGGGAAGGCGGTTTTACTTGTACATCATAGCTGCTTAACTTTAATTAAAATTTGAGCTGGCCATTATGGAATTGAAAAGAGTAGTAGTAACAGGACTGGGAGCAATAACGCCGATCGGCAATACTATTGATGAATACTGGAATGGGTTGATCAATGGTGTTTCTGGTGCGGATATGATCACTTTATTCAATGCTTCGAAGTTCAAAACAAGATTTGCCTGCGAGATAAAAGGTTTTGAACCGACAGCATTTCTCGAAAAGAAAGAGGCAAGAAAGATCGATCGGTTTACACAAACTGCGTTGGTGGCCAGTGACCAGGCTGTAAAGGATGCCGGCATTACAAAAGATAATGTCAACACTGACCGTGTAGGTGTTGTGTTTGCCAGCGGCATTGGCGGTCTTATTACCTTCCAGGAAGAGGTAATGAACTTTGCAAAAGGTGATGGTACGCCTCGTTTCAATCCTTTTTTTATTCCAAAAATGATCCTTGATATTGCTGCCGGGCAAATATCAATGCGCCATGGTTTCAGAGGGCCAAACTTTGCAGTGGTAAGTGCATGTGCATCTTCTACTAATGCAATGATGGAAGCCTGTAATCTTATTCGATTGGGTAAAGCAGATATCATTCTTACCGGTGGTGCAGAAAGTGTGATAAGCGAAGCAGGTGTTGGCGGGTTTAATGCAATGAAAGCATTGAGCGAAAGAAATGATGATCCGAAATCTGCAAGCCGTCCTTATGATAAGGACCGTGATGGTTTTGTGATGGGAGAAGGTGCCGGCGTTGTTATTCTCGAATCTCTTGATCATGCCATAGCAAGAGGCGCAAAAATTTATTGTGAACTGGCAGGTGCCGGAGCAACAGCTGATGCACATCATATCACCGCCCCCCATCCGGAAGGATTGGGTGCAAAGAATGTGATGAATGCTGCATTGGAAGATGCAGGTATGAAGGCTGAAGACATTGATTACATAAATACACATGGAAAATCAACACCACTTGGTGATATTGCTGAAGTAAAAGCCATTGTTGATGTTTTTGGCGAACATGCATACAATGTAAATATCAGTTCCACCAAATCAATGACAGGTCACTGTCTTGGCGCGGCAGGTGTTATTGAAGCTATCGCTTGTATAAAAGCTGTGATGCATGACATTATACCTCCAACAATTAATCATTTCACTGATGATCCCGAATTGGACCCTCGTTTGAATTTTACTTTTCAAAAAGCACAGCAACGAAAAGTGAACGCTGCTTTAAGCAATACATTTGGTTTCGGGGGTCACAATGCATGTGTGATCGTGAAGAAATACATTTAAAAAATTCCAAATAGCAAATCACAAATTCCAACCTGGAAGTGTCCGGCATTTTTAATTTTTATTTTGGCACTTGAATTTTATTTGAGATTTGACTTTTGAGATTTGGAATTTAAAATTCTTAGCCGAATTTTTCGTAGCTTTTGACCGTGGATTTTTTTAAGCAATTTTTTAAAGAAAAGGTAGGAGCTTCATTCAAGAAGCAATTAAAAAACGTACTGGGCTTTAGCCCCAATAATATTTCTCTTTATAAAACGGCACTTACTCATCGCTCTGTCAGGGAAAATGCAGATGAGAATAACGAACGCCTCGAATATCTTGGTGATGCAGTTCTTAGCGCTTTAGTTGCCGATTATCTTTTTATGCGTTATCCATACAAGGAAGAAGGATTTTTGACCGAGATGCGTAGTAAAATGGTAAACCGCCAGCAATTAAATGAAATTGCCATGCGAATGGGCTTAAAGAAAATTACGCTGTACAATAAATCAGATGGCTCTTTAAAGATCAGCCAGATCTTTGGAAATACATTAGAAGCGTTGGTGGGTGCCATTTATCTTGACAGAGGCTATAAAAAAACGGCTAAATGGGTAACTGAAAGAATTATTTTACCTCACATGTTTATTGATGATCTTGAATTGCTTGAGATCAATCATAAGAATAAACTTTACGGTTGGGCAAATAAGAATGGGAAAGTGCTTGAGTTTGAAACGGTGGAAGAAAGAGTGGAAAATGGTCGCAGGCTTTTTACAATAGCAGCCGTAGTTGACGGAAATAAAATAGCAGAAGGAAAAGCTTTTAATAAGAAGGATGCATCGCAAATAGCCGCCCAGATGGCAGTAGCATTGCTTGGGCTTATTACTGTCGACACTTCCTCAGAAAACGATCCGGAGAACAGGTAATTCTTATTTTATTTCTTCGCACAGTTCTATTAATACTCCATTTGTAGATCCCGGATGAAGAAAACAAACTAATTTATTATCAGCTCCTTTTTTTGGCCTTTCATTAAGTAAAATAAAGCCTTCATTTTTCAACCTTTCCATCTCCAATTCTATGTTTTCAACTTCAAAAGCTATATGATGTAAGCCTTCGCCTTTTTTGTCAATAAATTTTGAGATTGCTCCAATCTCATCAGTACTTTCTAACAATTCGATCTTTGTACCGCCTGTTTTTAAAAAGGCAGTATTCACTTTTTCAATTTCCACTGCCTCAGTTTTATAACACTGACTTTTCAGCAGCTTTTCAAATAAAGGCACGGAATCTGCCAATGTTTTTACGGCTATACCAATATGTTCGACTTTTAGCATGGCTTTTTGTTTATGATTTTGAAGGTCTTACGATTTTGGTAAAATTAGTTCTTAGCGATAAAAATAGCCTTTTGAAGTCAGCACTTTAGGGCTAATTTTGTAGTCGGTCAAATTTACAATCAAATTATTATGTTGAAGCTTCCTATATACCTGGATCATAATGCAACAACGCCTTGCGATCCAAGAGTTGTTGATGCAATGATACCATATTTTACAAACAGCTTTGGTAATGCAGCAAGCCGTAACCATCCTTTTGGATGGCAGGCAGAAGAAGCTGTTGATTATGCAAGAGAACAAGTCGCAAAATTAATTGGAGCAGATCCGAAAGAAATAATTTTTACCTCCGGTGCAACAGAAGCTGATAACCTTGCAATAAAAGGTGTGTTTGAAATGTATGCAAGCAAAGGCAATCACATCATCACCTGCAATATCGAACACAAAGCTGTGCTCGATACATGCAAGCATATTGAAAAAGAAGGCGGAGAAGTTACTTACCTGAAAGTAAATCCTGATGGCTTGATCGATATGAAGGAATTGGAAGCAGCCATCAAACCAACAACTATTCTTATTGCTATTATGTATGCCAATAATGAGATTGGAACGGTGATGCCGATGAAAGAGATCAGTGCATTAGCAAAAAAGAAAGGCATACTTGTTTTCTCTGATTCCACGCAGGCTGTTGGAAAAATTCCTGTTGATGTAAACAAAGATGGAATTGACCTGATGGCATTTACTGCGCATAAAATGTATGGTCCTAAAGGTATAGGTGCCTTATATGTTCGCAGAAAAAACCCAAGGGTAAAAGTAACGGCACAAATAGATGGTGGTGGTCATGAACGTGGAATGCGCAGTGGTACCTTGAATGTTCCGGGCATTGTTGGTTTTGGCAAAGCATGCGAAATATGCATGAATGAAATGGAAGAAGAAACAAAAAAAATAAGTGCATTAAGAGATAAATTGGAAAATGAACTAACAAAAATTGAAGAATCATATATTAACGGAAGTACACAACATCGCTTACCACATGTTACTAATATTTCTTTCAAATATGTGGAAGGCGAAGGTTTGCTGATGGGTTTTAATAAAGACATTGCTGTATCATCAGGATCTGCTTGTACGTCAGCATCACTTGAGCCATCTTATGTGCTAAAAGCACTGGGACTTGGAGATGATCTGGCACATAGTTCGCTTCGTTTTGGATTGGGAAGATTTACAACAGAAGACCAGATTGATTATACAGTAGAGGCAGTAACAAAAACAGTAAACAAGTTGAGAGAAATGAGCCCTCTTTGGGAAATGTATAAGGAAGGAATTGATATGAATAGTATAGAATGGGCGCACCATTAGAATTTATGATTTACGATTGCAGATTTTAGATTTTGCTCTGCAATCGTAAAAGACTAAAATAAATCCGAAATCAAAAATCTTAAATCTAAAATTGTTCAATATGGCTTACTCAGATAAAGTGCTTGGTCACTACCAGAACCCAAAAAATGTGGGTACTCTGGATAAAAGCAAACAAAACGTAGGTACTGGTCTTGTTGGCGCACCTGAGTGTGGCGACGTAATGCGTTTGCAGATCGAAGTAGATGAAAACGGTCTGATAAAAGATGCAAAGTTCAAAACCTTTGGTTGCGGCTCTGCTATTGCTTCCTCCTCTTTAGCTACTGAGTGGCTGAAAGGAAAAACAGTAGATGAAGCAATAAAGATCGACAATATGGAAATAGTGGAAGAACTCCATCTGCCTCCTGTAAAAATACACTGCTCTGTATTGGCCGAGGATGCCATTAAAGCCGCGGTAAATGATTACCGTAAAAAGAACGGACTACCTGAATTGAAGTTTGAAGAAAGTGTAGTTCATTAAAAAAAGTAAAACGTGAAAAGTAAAAAGTTAACTCTCTTGTTTGAGTTTTGACTTTTTACTTTTGATTTAAGCATATGAGTGTAGCATTAGAAAATACTATTTACATAAGTGATAAGGCAAAGTCAAAAGTTATTCAACTGATGACTGATGCTGGCATTGCGAATAATCCATCCTATTTTTTGCGGGTAGGGGTTGTTGGCGGTGGATGTTCGGGTCTTAGTTATAAACTTGATTTTGATAATGAGTCAAAGCCAATGGACCAGGTGTTCGAGGATAACGGTGTGAAAGTAGTAACTGATCTTAAAAGTTTCCTTTATCTCGTTAATACTACGCTCGATTTTTCTGATGGCTTGAATGGAAAAGGTTTTTATTTCAGTAACCCGAATGCAAGCCGTACCTGCGGATGCGGTGAAAGTTTTGCTGTATAAATAGAAAAGCATTTATAAAAAACCTCCGGAATTATTCGGAGGTTTTTTTATTGTTTAAATGGCTATGCTTTCGATTTAGGTTTGGGCGGTGGTGGCGGTGGAATCGGTGATACCCCATATTTTTCGGTAAAGCTTTTATCCTCCTCGGTTTTATTTATATCATATTTTTCTGTTGTACCATCCATCTTTTTTATGGTAATGACGCTTCCCTGCCTTGAAATACCAAAGACCGCTGGGTTTCTTTTATAAAAATCATTAGCTTCTTTCTCTTTGACAGTTACCACAGGTGGCTCTAATGGCTTACTTGCATTTACTTTTTCATCAATAACAGTTGGTGAAATGTTTTTTACCTTTTCCTCCACAATTTTATATTTTATTTCCCCTTTAGGTTTCGGTGGAGGCGGAGGTGGTTCTTTTTTTTCAGACTGGGAGTTTGCGGATACAACGACTAGCATCAATGATACCGCAACGGCAAATATTTTTTTCATAAAACAATTTTTCAAGTAGATGCCGTGTGGCTTTTTTCCATAAATATTTACAGGCCATGTGTATAAATCGCTAATCATTCTTCGTTTATGACCAGTTTACCTTATTTTGCACAATCTATCCAAGCCTATGTGGTCCGTTTGTAAAAAAGAACTACGTCAATTCTTCAGCAGTCTTACAGGTTATATCGCCATTATCGTTTTCCTTTTGGTGAACGGTGTGATGCTTTTTGTTTTTGAAAATAATATCCTTGATTTTGGCTATGCTACTCTCGACCGGTTTTTTCAATTAGCTCCGTGGATCTTGTTGTTGCTGATCCCTGCTATTACGATGCGCAGCTTTGCCGAAGAATTTAAAACCGGCACGTTTGAAATTTTACAAACAAGACCATTGAGCCGCTGGCAAATTGTTTTTGGTAAATACTCCGGTAGCCTTATCGTTGTCATCATTGCTTTATTACCAACCATCATTTACTATTTTTCTGTTCAACAGCTTTCTTCCGGTCAGGGTATAGATACCGGCGCAACGATCGGTTCTTATATTGGCCTTGTATTTCTTGCTGCGGTTTTTACAGCAATCGGTATTTGTTCAAGCAGTTTTACCAATAACGCTGTGATCGCTTTTATAATAAGCCTTGTTGCCTGTGCACTTTTTTATTATGGTCTCAGTGCAATCAGCCAACTGCCGGGCCTTAGCAGTGGCGCTGATTATTATCTTGAAATGATAGGAATAGATTTTCATTATCGCAGTATAAGCCGCGGCGTGGTTGATACGAGAGATATGATCTATTTTCTGAGTGTGATCTTTTTATTTCTTTCAATTGCCAACCGAAAGCTTTTGAAAAGATAGTTATTGAATGAAAAGCATTAATAAAATATGGTCCTCAAAATTTTGGTGGTTATTTCTTTTGATCCTGGTCGTTGCAGTTAATTTTTTGGCTTCCGGTTTTCATTCCCGTCTTGATCTGACAAAGGAGAAAAGATATACACTTAGCAAAGCGACGAAAAAGTTGCTGAGGAATTTGAATGAACCGGTGATGATCGATGTTTTTTTAAAAGGCGATTTTCCATCAGGGTTTAAAAAACTTTCATTATCGGCATCTGAATTATTGAAAGAATTCAAGGAAAACGGTAAACGAAATGTTATTTACAATTTTCATGAACCCGATGAAATCATCACAGTCGACAGAAAATATTCGGATACATTGTTATCAATGGGTGCATCTCCAATCAATCTCAAAGTGCAAGTAAAGGCCGGGGAACAACAGCAATATGTTTTTCCGGTCGCATGGATTAGGTATAAGAATAAGAGTACATTAGTAGATATATATACAGGGGGCAAAAGAATAATTACACCCGAAGAATTAAATAGTGCAGAAGCATTGATGGAGTATCAGTTTGTAAATGCAATTAATAAAATAACAGAGGAAAATCCAGCAATGGTTGGCTATGCACTTGGCAATGGCGAACCTGCGGGGGCGGAAGTACAGGATCTGATAGAAGGTGTGCTGAAACCTAATTATAATTGGCGTACGTTGAACCTGGCAACGCAACCGGTTATTCCTGATACATTCAAGGTGTTGATGATCGTGAAGCCAACAACCACTTTCATTGAAGATGAAAAATTCAAACTTGATCAATACGTAATGCGGGGAGGAAAAATAATCTGGATGATAGATGAACTTGCTGCTGAAATGGATAGTTTAAAACTTAATGCACAAACAGTAGCTTTCGAACGCAATCTTAATCTTACTGATCAGCTTTTTCGTTATGGCGCAAGAATTAACCCTGACCTTATTATGGATCTGCAATGCGACTTTCTGCCTTTTATTGCAGGTGGCACTCCTGAGAACCCACAATATGAATTTTTAAAATGGAATTATTTTCCATTGTTTGAATCGAAGAATAATCATCCAATTAATAAAAATCTTCGATTAGTTTCATCAAGATTTGCCAACTCAATTGATACTGTAAAAGCAGAAGGGGTCAAAAAAACATTTTTACTTCAATCTTCCACCAATTCAAGACAAATGGTATTCCAGTCGCGGTTTTACTGGAAGGAAAATTCAGGTCCTTATTTGAAGGAAGGGTTTCAAAAGAAAGAGCTGATTCTCTTAATGCAAAAGGAACTCCTTATGTGGACAGAAGTAATATTGAAAATAAAATGATCATTATTGCTGATGGCGATATGGCATTAAATGATTTTGCTCCGCAACAGCAACAAATATTCCCGATGGGGTTAAATAAATATACGCTCGGTACAAACTATGAATACCAATTTGCCAATCGTGATTTTATTCTGAATTGCCTTGAATACATGGTAAATGATGTTGGCATCATGGAAACAAGAAATAAAGATTTTGTATTGCGGGTGCTTGATACAAAAAAAGTAGGAAAACAAAAATTGACTTGGCAAATTATCAATATTGCTGTTCCTGTTTTGCTTATTATTTTATTTGGGCTTATTTACCAGCAAATAAGAAAAAGAAAATACTCTTCCTAATCACTATCCCCCCATCATCGATTCAATTATCTTTGCCTTTCGTAAAAAATTATAATGACACCTGAGCAGGTTACCTATTTGGTTTTTGGAATTATTTTAGTACTGGCACTCATCTTCGATCTTGGGTTACTTAGCAAAAAGAATAAAACAGTCACTATTAAACAGGCGTTGCTACAGACCTTTTTCTGGGTGACCCTGGCCCTTGCATTTTTTGTTTTTATCTGGGTAAAAAGGGGACAACAAACAGCATTAGAATATATAAGCGGCTACCTGATGGAATGGAGCCTCAGCATCGATAATATTTTTGTTTTCATTCTTATTTTCTCTTCATTTAAGGTGAAAGAAAAATATTATGGAAGGGTATTATTGGTCGGAATTTTAATGGCTATCTTTTTCAGAGTGATATTTATTACTGCAGGAGTAGCGCTGGTCAATAAGTTTGAATGGATATTGTTGATCTTTGGGGCCTTTCTTGTTTATACTGGTTATGAAATGTTTGCTGCGAATGATGATGAGGAATTTGATCCGCATGAAACCAAAGTATATAAGTTTATAAAAAGATTTCTGCCGCTGATCCCCGGCGATCACCATGGAAAATATATTGTCAGGGATGAAAAAGGCAAACGCCGTTATACCATACTTTTTGTTGTTGTTCTCATGCTTGCAGCGATAGACCTGGTGTTTGCACTTGATTCCATTCCCGCCATTATGGGACTGGTAGAGAATTCACTGGCCCATCGTGCTGATGCGCAACTTGTGATTTATACATCAAATATTTTTGCTGTATTGGGTTTACGTTCGTTATTCTTCCTTTTACGTACCGCTGTTAGCAAATTTGATTATTTGCAGCAGGGGATCGCCATTGTTCTTGCCTTTATTGGTTTAAAAATGCTTGCGGCTCATTGGATAGATAAATGGATAGATAAAACAACACAAGTATTTATTTCTCTTGGCATAATTATGGTTTGTCTTTCCGGTTCGATCGCTTATTCTATTTTTATGCAGAAAAAAGGAATTTCTTATGAGCGGAAAAGGCATCACAAATCTTAGTTTTACAATTCATTTTTTTGGGTGAGCTATTTTATCAGTCATATTGCAAAAACAGTTGATGCCAAAGGAAAAATTGTCATTGATAATTCAATCGACTACATATTTTTTGATAGCCGCAAAATTTATTCTCCTGCTACTTCCTTGTTTATTGCATTAAAAGGTCCGCGGAGAAACGGGCATAATTTTATTCCTGAGCTTTACAAAAATGGAGTAAGAAATTTTATTGTTTGCGAAGAATTGAAAGAGGAAGATTACCCCGAAGCAAATATTTTATCGGTTAAAGACGGATTAAAAGCATTGCAGCAATTGGCGGCATTCCATCGCAGGCAATTTGATATACCAGTGGTCGGTATAACAGGCAGCAATGGAAAAACAATAGTAAAAGAATGGCTCTATCAATTGTTGCATGAGAATTTCAATATTGTTCGCAGCCCCAAAAGCTATAATTCACAGATCGGGGTTCCAATGAGTGTATGGGAGATGAATAAACAACACACACTGGGAATTTTTGAAGCAGGTATTTCTCAACCCGGCGAAATGGATAAGTTGAGTGAGATCATTCAACCCACTATTGGCATTCTGACAAATATCGGCGAAGCGCATAATGAAGGTTTTGAAAGCATGGATCAGAAGGTGAATGAAAAGATTAAGTTATTTAACAACAGTGACCTGGTTATTTATTGCAGCGATGAATGGTTGGCAGATAAGGCAATTGTTTTGAAATATGAATCGGCTATTCATAAAACAGGTAAACCACCATTCAAAATCTTTTCATGGGGTAAAATACAGAAAGCTGATCTGCAGATCCTTGAAATAAATAAAGAGCAAACTGAGACGGAAATAATTGCTGTTTATAAAAATGCAGAGACAGCAATACGAATTCCTTTTACAGATGATGCTTCCATACAAAATGCAATTAGCTGCTGGTGTGTAATGCTTCATTTTGGTATTAAAGACACCGTCATTGTTAAAAGAATGAAGCAACTGCAGCCTGTAAACATGCGGTTGGAACTTAAAAAAGGAATTAATCATTGCACTATAATTAATGACAGCTATAGCGCCGACCTGAATTCGTTACATATTGCATTGGATTTTTTAAAACAAATGGGTGGTGTTGCAAAGAGTACTGTAATTCTTTCAGACTTTTTTCAAACAGGTATGAATGACGAAGAGTTGTATGCAAGAATTGCAGATGATCTTGTTCAGCATAAAATTGACAGAGTGATCGGTATAGGATTAAACATTTCAAAATACTTGAAATTTGAAAATGAAACAGCCACATATACAATACAAAATGAATTTTATCCATCAACCGAAGATTTTATTTCACGGTTCCGTTTTTCAGATTTCAGGGATGAGGTGATATTGGTTAAAGGCGCCAGGATATTTTGTTTTGAGCAGATCATACAGTTACTTGAATTAAAAGTTCACCAAACAGAGCTTGAGATAAACCTGAATGCAGTTGCACATAATCTTCAGCAATATCAAAAATTGTTACAGCCTTCTACAAAGTTGATGGCGATGGTAAAAGCTTTTGCTTATGGAAGTGGTGGCGCTGAGATTGCCAACACTTTACAATATCAAAAAGTTGATTATCTCGGCGTGGCTTATGCAGATGAGGGAATCGAATTGCGTAAAGCCGGCATCACATTGCCAATGATGGTGATGAATGCGGAAAGTGAGACGTTTGAAACGCTTATAAATAATCGTCTCGAACCTGTTATTTTTTCATTTTCTATCCTAAAGGCCCTGGATATTTTTTTAAAAAGGGAAGGAATAAAAGACTACCCGGTTCATCTTGAAATTGAAACAGGCATGAACCGCCTGGGGTTTGCAGTACAGGAAATGGATGATCTATGCAGAGAAATAAAAGCCACCTCTTCTTTTAAAGTGCAATCTGTTTTTTCTCACCTTGCTGCAAGTGAAGACCCGATGCAGGATGAATTTACCAATAAGCAATATGATCAGTTTGTCAATGCATGCTCCACTTTACAAAAAGATCTTGGATATGATTTTCTTCGACATATATCGAATTCTGCTGCCATCCTTCGTCATCCGCAAATGCAGATGGATATGGTTCGATTAGGTATTGGACTTTATGGCATTGATAGTTCATCTTCTGGTAAACTCGACCTTCAACCCGTCGCTACTTTAAAATCTACGATTGCACAGATCAGGAATTTAAAAGCTGGCGAAACTGTTGGATACAATCGAAAAGGCATTATTGAAAAAGATGCTGCGGTCGCAACAGTAAGTATTGGTTATGCTGATGGATTTACACGCAGGCTTGGAAACGGCGCTGGTAAAGTTTGGATCAGGGGGCAACTTGCTCCTGTGATTGGAACAGTTTGCATGGATATGGTAATGGTAGATGTAACTTCTATAGGCGGAGTAAAACAAGGAGATGAAGTGATAATCTTTGGGAAAGAAATTTCTATACAAGAACTTGCCAACTGGGCAGGAACGATCCCGTATGAGATCATGACAGGAATTTCAGAGAGGGTGAAAAGGGTTTATTATGAGGAATAGCTTCTCGCTGTTCGCTTCTTGCAGCTCGCAAGGAAATATTCTAACGATTTCATAATTTTTAAAACTTTAATAATGAAAAATTTTAAAGAACTCCATATATG
>WNFK01016547.1_pt1 | contig 17472 bp, 11 predicted proteins | sample 5400281 | NCBI WGS metagenome assembly WNFK01 (sample SAMN13153350, study PRJNA577476) | soil metagenome | isolation source: 20 cm soil on Douglas fir-dominated hillslope | place: USA:California | collected 2013-09-17 | reverse complement strand
GGCCAGGTGCGCAACATCGCGGAGGTCACCACCGCGGTGGCCAACGGCGACTTGTCGAAAAAGATCACGGTGGACGTGAACGGCGAGATCCTCGAGCTCAAGGACACCATCAACACCATGGTGGACCAGCTGAACGCGTTTGCGGGCGAAGTGACGCGCGTGGCGCGCGAAGTGGGCACCGAGGGCAAGCTCGGCGGCCAGGCGCAGCTCAAGGGCGTGGCGGGCACGTGGAAGGATCTCACGGACTCGGTGAATTCGATGGCGTCCAATTTGACCGGTCAAGTGCGCAATATCGCGGAAGTGGCGACCGCGGTCGCGCAGGGCGACCTGTCGAAGAAAATCACGGTGACGGTGTCGGGCGAAATCCTGCTGCTGAAAGAGACGCTGAACACGATGGTGGACCAGCTGCGTTCGTTCGCCGGCGAGGTGACTCGCGTCGCGCGCGAAGTCGGCACCGAAGGCCGCCTCGGCGGCCAGGCACAGGTTCCCGGGGTCGCGGGCACGTGGAAGGATTTGACCGACTCGGTCAATTCCATGGCCCGCAACCTCACGGCGCAAGTGCGCAACATCGCCGAAGTCTCGACCGCCATCGCCAACGGCGATCTGTCGCGCAAGATCACGGTCGACGTGCGCGGCGAGATTCTGCAGCTGAAGGAAACCCTCAATACGATGGTCGACCAGCTCAACCGCTTCGCCTCGGAAGTCACCCGGGTGGCGCGCGAGGTGGGCACCGAAGGCAAGCTGGGCGGGCAGGCGAACGTCCCCGGGGTCGCGGGCACCTGGAAGGATCTGACCGAAAACGTCAACTCCATGGCGTCGAATCTCACCGGCCAGGTGCGCAACATCGCCGAGGTCACCACGGCCGTCGCGCGCGGCGACCTGTCGCGCAAGATCACGGTGGACGTGAAGGGCGAAATTCTCGAGCTCAAGAACACCATCAATACCATGGTCGACCAGCTCAACGGTTTTGCCGGAGAAGTGACGCGCGTGGCCCGCGAGGTGGGCACGGAAGGCAAGCTCGGCGGGCAGGCCCAGGTGCCCGGAGTCGCGGGCACGTGGAAGGATCTCACCGACAACGTCAATTCCATGGCCGGCAATCTCACGGCCCAGGTGCGCAATATCGCCGAGGTCGCCACCGCCATCGCGACCGGCGATTTGTCGCGCAAGATCACCGTCGACGTGCGCGGTGAGATTCTGCTGCTGAAAGAGACGCTGAACACCATGGTGGATCAGCTGCGTTCGTTCGCGGGCGAAGTGACCCGCGTGGCGCGCGAAGTGGGCACCGACGGGCGCTTGGGCGGGCAAGCCGTGGTTCCCGGCGTGGCCGGCACCTGGAAGGACCTCACCGACAACGTGAACCTATTGGCGGCGAATCTCACCACTCAGGTGCGCAACATCGCCGAGGTCACCACGGCGGTGGCCCGGGGCGATCTGTCGCGCAAGATCACGGTGGACGTGAAGGGTGAAATTCTCGAGCTCAAGAACACCATCAACACCATGGTGGACCAGCTGAATGGTTTCGCCGGCGAGGTGACCCGGGTGGCGCGCGAGGTGGGCACCGAAGGGCGGCTCGGCGGTCAGGCGCAAGTGCCGGGAGTCGCGGGAACCTGGAAAGATCTCACGGACACCGTGAATGTCATGGCGGCCAACCTGACCGAGCAAGTGCGCGGCATCGTGAAGGTGGTGACCGCGGTCGCGAACGGCGATCTGAAGCAGAATCTCACCGTGGCCTCCAAGGGCGAGGTTGCTGCGTTGGCGGAAACCATCAACAACATGACCGATACGCTTGCGACGTTCGCCGACCAGGTGACCACGGTGGCGCGCGAAGTGGGCGTCGAAGGCCGGCTCGGCGGGCAGGCCAATGTGCCGGGCGCGGCGGGAACCTGGAAGGATTTGACGGGCAACGTGAACCTGCTGGCAGCGAACCTGACCACTCAGGTGCGCGCGATCGCCGAGGTCGCCACCGCGGTCACCAAGGGTGATTTGACCCGGTCCGTGCAAGTCGAGGCGCGCGGCGAGGTGGCGGAGCTCAAAGACAACATCAATACGATGATCGGGAATCTACGCCTGACCACGGACCGCAACACCGAGCAGGATTGGCTCAAGACCAATCTCGCGCGCTTCACCAACATGCTGCAGGGGCAGCGCGATCTGGCGACCGTGGGCCGGATGATGCTGTCGGAATTGGCGCCCCTGGTCGAGGCGCAGCACGGCGTCATTTACCAGGTCCAAGCCGACGGTGCGACGCAGACATTGAAGCTGCTGGCGGCGTATGCGGACGATGCGGCCGAAGGCTACGCCCAGCAATTGCAAATGGGGGAGGGCCTCATAGGCCAATGCGCGCGCGACGCGCGGCGCATGCTGATCACCGACATGCCCGCGAACGTCGTTCCCATCCGCTCCGGCTTGTTCAGGGCGCCGCCGCGCCACGTGATCGTGCTGCCCGTGCTGTTCGAAGGCGATGTCAAGGCGGTCATCGAGCTCGCGTCGCTCGGAGAATTCACGGCGCTGCAGCTCTCGTTTCTCGAGCAGCTGACCATGTCCATCGGCATTGTGCTCAATTCCATCGAAGCGACCATGCAGACCGAGGGGTTGCTGAAGCAGTCGCAGCAGCTGGCCACCGAGCTTCAGACCCAGCAGCGCGAGCTGCAGCAGACGAACGAGCAGCTCGAGCAGAAGGCGCAGCAATTGGCCGACCGCAACGTCGAGGTCGAGGCCAAGAACCAGGAAATCGAACAGGCGCGCCGCGCGGTGGAAGAGAAGGCGACGGAGCTCGCGCTGACTTCGAAGTACAAATCGGAATTCCTGGCCAACATGTCCCACGAGCTGCGTACGCCGCTCAACAGCATTCTGATCCTGGGCCAGCAGCTGACCGAAAATCCGGGCGGCAATCTCAGCGCCAAGCAAGTGGAGTTCGCGCGCACCATCCATGGCGCGGGGACCGATTTGCTCAATCTCATCAGCGATATCCTGGATCTCTCCAAGATCGAATCGGGCACGGTGTCCGTGGACGCCGAAGAGGTGTACTTCAGCAACCTGTTGGAGATGATTGCGCGGCCGTTCCGCCATGAGGCGGAGAACAGGCGCCTGCAGTTCGAGGTGTCGATATCGCCGAATCTGGACCGCAGCATCGTCACGGATTCGAAACGTCTGCAGCAGGTTTTGAAGAACCTGTTGTCCAACGCGTTCAAATTCACGGCCTTGGGCGGAGTGAGGCTCGCGGTGGCGCCCGCGGTCAGCGGCTGGAACGCGGACCACCCGACCCTGCGGCATGCGCCTTCCGTGGTGTCGTTCGAAGTGTCCGACACCGGCATAGGCATCCCGCCGGAGAAACAGCGCATCATCTTCGAGGGCTCGCGATCAGCCGCGAACTGGCGAACCTCCTGGGAGGTGAGATCCAGCTGCGCAGCACCCCGGGCAAGGGCAGCGTGTTCACGCTGTTCCTGCCGCTGACCTATTCGGGCAGTGCGGCGTCGAAGCCGGTATCCGGCGGCGCCGCGGACGCGACCCAGCACGCGACGGCGCAGGCGGGCTCGCTTCGGGCCACGGACCGGCCGATCGAGCAGATCCTGGACGATCGCGACGCGCTGAGCCCGGGCGACAGCATGGTGCTCATCGTCGAAGACGATGCGCATTTTGCGCGCCTCATGATGGCGACCGCCAAGGAACAGGGATTCAAGGTACTGGTCGCGCAGCGCGGCGCCGAGGCTCTGGAACTTGCACGCACGCACCGCCCGACCGCCATCTCACTCGATATTTTCCTGCCGGACATGCTGGGTTGGACGGTGTTGAGCCAACTGAAGCAGGATCCGGCGACCCGCCATATTCCGGTGCAGATCGTCACCTTGGACGAAGACCGTCATCATGGACTGGCACGCGGAGCGTTTGCGCACGTGCAAAAGCCCACGACGCCGGACGACCTGGAAGATGCGTTTGCGCGAATCAAGGACTATGCCGCTCCGCGGCGCAAGCGCCTGCTTCTGGTCGAGGATGACGAGGCCGAACGCATGGGCGTGTCGGAGTTGCTCGAGTCCACGGACATCGAAATCACGATGGCGGCCACCGGTGAGGCGGCATTGACCGAGTTGCGTGAAAGACCGCCCGATTGCGTGGTGCTGGACTTGAAATTGCCCGATATGTCGGGCTTCGAGGTGCTGGAGACGATTCGCGACGACGCGGAATTGCGCGACGTGCCCGTGGTGGTTTTCACCGGCCGTGAACTGTCCGCGGACGAGGACGCCCAACTGCGCAGCATGGCGCGCAGCGTCGTGGTGAAGGGCGTCGAGTCGCCGGAACGCCTGCTGGATGAAACATCGCTGTTCCTGCACCGGGTCGTGGCCGATCTTCCGCCGGCGAAGCAAAGCATGCTGCAGCGGCTGCACAGCTCCGATGAGGATTTGGTGAAGCGCACCGTCCTTCTGGTGGATGACGACACGCGCAATATTTTCGCGTTGAGCAGCGTGCTCGAGCGGCGCGGCATGGAGGTGCTCACTGCTACGACCGGGCGCGAGGCCCTCGCCGTGCTGAACTCACGCTCGGATGTGGCCATCGTGCTGATGGACATCATGATGCCGGGGATGGATGGCTATGAGACCATCCACTCGATTCGCGCTACGCCCAAGTTTCGGCGCCTGCCCATCTTGGCGCTGACGGCTAAGGCCATGAAGGGAGACCGGGAAAAGTGCCTGGAGGCGGGGGCTTCCGATTATCTGGCGAAGCCGGTGAATGTGGAGCAGCTCCTGTCGGCGCTGCGCATGTGGCTGCACCGCTGAGTCGACGATCGCATGAATACGCACGAACGAGTGAACATTCTGCTGGTCGACGATCAGCAGGCCAAGCTGCTCAGCCACGAAGCGATTTTGGCGGAGATCGGCGAAAACTTGCTGAAGGCGTCTTCGGCGAGCCAGGCGTTCGAATGCCTGCTCAAGAACGAAATTGCGCTGGTGCTGATCGACGTGTGCATGCCGGATCTCGATGGCTTCGAGCTCGCGGCCATGATTCGAGAACATCCCCGCTTTGAGACGACGGCCATCATTTTCGTCTCCGCCGTGTTGATGACTTACCCGGATCAGCTGCGGGGCTATCAGCTCGGCGGCGTCGATTACGTGCCGGTACCGGTGGTTCCCGAGCTGCTGCGGGCCAAGGTCAAGGTGTTCTTGGATTTGTACCGCAAGACGCGTCAACTCGAGCGTTTCAATGCGGAGCTCGAGCAGCGCGTCGCCGAACGAACCGCCGAGCTGCAGCGGTTCAACGAACAGCTGGAACTGCGGATCAAGGAACGGACGCACGAGCGGGAAACAGCGCTTGCGCAATTGTTCGAAGCGCAGAAGATGGACACCATCGGGCAATTGACCGGCGGTGTGGCGCATGACTTCAACAACCTGCTGATGGCGGTGCTGGGCAGCCTCAGCCTGCTCGAGAAGCGGCTGCCGGACGATCCGCGCAGCCACCGCCTGCTGCAGAACGCCGTACAGGGGGCTCAACGAGGCGCCGCGCTCACGCAGCGCCTGCTGGCTTTTTCCCGCCGGCAGGAGCTGAAACCGGAAGCCGTGGATGTGCTGCTGCTGGTGAGCGGAATGCGGGAATTGCTCGAGCGCGCGTTGGGGCACGGCGTCGAGCTGCGGACGCAGTTTGATGGCCCGCTGCCGGCGGCGCTCGTGGATGCCAACCAACTGGAGCTGGCGCTGCTCAATGTGGCCCTGAACGCGCGCGACGCCATGCCGAACGGCGGCACCTTGACGATTTCTGCCGGCAAGTACTCGCAGTCGGTGGAGGGCACGGATTCCTCACTCGCCCCCGGCGATTATGTGCGCATCAGGATTGCCGATGACGGGATCGGAATGGATGAGATGACGCTCGCCAAGGCAACCGAGCCGTTTTTCACCACCAAGGGACCCGGCAAGGGAACGGGACTCGGTTTGTCCATGGTGCATGGTCTCGCCGCGCAATCCGGCGGACTGCTGCGCATCCACAGTGAGCCCAATGTGGGCACGACGATCGAGTTGAGCCTGCCGATGGCAAAAGCAGCAACACAAGCCGCCGACGGCGATGTTCCGCCGTCCGTCCCGGCGCCCTACATCGGACCATGTACCGTGCTCATTGTCGACGATGACTTGTTGGTGATGACGGGAATGTCGGCCATGATCGAGGATCTTGGACACACCCCGATCGAGGCGCATTCGGGTGCGGAGGCGATTGCCAAGCTCGCCTCAGGTCTGGAGATCGACGTGGTGATTACGGATCATGCCATGCCGGCAATGACGGGGCTGCAACTCGCAAGGAGCCTTCAAGAAAGGTATCCCGACCTTCCCGTCATCTTGGCGACCGGCTACGCGGAGCTTCCCGGGGATGCCGGGTCGCTCGGAATACTCAGGCTGGCGAAGCCCTGCAATCAATATGAAATCGCCATGGCGATTCAGCAGGCGTTGGGGCCGCGCAGGCAGGTTCGCCGCCGCCTCGTTGGATGCGCTGACTAGGCGGACGCGCCCGCTCGGCGTTCGATACCGCATCTTAAGTATCCGGTAAGCTTGCGGCACAATGAAGCTGAGAACCGTTACCGCCAGCCGCTACGTGACGCCGCTGCGCGAGGGAGGGTCCCTGCCGGCAATCATCGAAGCCGACGACGACGGTCTGTACGTGCTCAAGTTCCGGGGCGCGGGGCAGGGGCCCAAGGCCCTGATCGCAGAGCTGCTGGCGGGCGAAATCGGACGCGCGGCGGGTCTGCCGGTGCCGGAAATCGTCTTCGTCGAACTCCCGGCGGAGCTGGCCCGCACCGAACCCGATGACGAGATCCATAGTCTCATCGACGCGAGCGCGGGCTTGAATATTGCCTTGGATTATCTGCCCGGCTCCGTCACCTTCGATCCGCTGGTCTTCGTGCCCGACGCGGAGCTGGCGTCGGCCATCGTCTGGTTCGATGCGTTCGTGTGCAATGTGGACCGGACGGTGCGCAACGTCAATATGCTGATCTGGCACCGGCGGCTTTGGCTCATCGACCACGGGGCGTCCCTTTATTTCCATCACGCGTGGAACAGCGCCGATCGGCACGCGACGACGCCGTTCGCGTTGATCAAGGATCATGTATTGCTGAAGTTCGCGAGCGCGCTGCCGCAAGCCGACGCGCAGATCGCCTCGCTGTTCACGGCGGACAAGTTCGCGAGCATAGTCCGGTTGATCCCCGACTCCTGGCTGGCTGAGGATCCGGGATTTGCAGGCATACACGCGCAGCGAGAAGCCTATCTGAATTATTTCATCCTCCGGATGCAGTCCTCCGATGTCTTCGTACAGGAGGCGATTCGTGCACGATCTTCGCACCTATGACTATGCGATCGTGCGAGTGGTCCCGCGCGTCGAGCGCGGCGAGTTCGTCAATGCCGGAATCATCATGTCCTGCGACATCGAGCGCGTGCTGGAGGCAAGTATCGAGCTTGACGAAGCGGCACTGCTGGCACTGGATGCCGGCGTGGACCTCGAACTCGTCCGGAGCACTTTGGCGACCATTCCTGCGATCTGCTTGGGCGGGGCGGACGCAGGGCCGATCGGCAAACTGTCCGCGCGCGAGCGATTTCATTGGTTGGTCTCTCCCAAAAGCACCATCGTGCAGACATCGCCGGTGCACACGGGTCAATGCAGCGACCTGCATGCGGCGCTCGAGCATCTCATGAACCGTATGATTCGGAGGTAACTCTCACATGAAATCAATCTCCCGGGCTCTCAAGCTGGCACCCGCACTCTTGCTGATGGCGGGCATGGCTCACGCCAGTGAATACACCGATACCATCAATCTATTCAGAAATGCGGGCGAAAGTGCCTCGTTCTTCCGCAAGAGCTATGGGTATGCCGTATTTCCGACGGTCGGTGAGGGTGGCTTCCTCGTGGGTGGCGCATTGGGCAAAGGTCATGTATATGCGCATGGTCGCTACGTCGGCGATACCACGATGGGTCAGGTCAGCGTCGGATTCCAGGCCGGCGGCAAAGCCTACAGCCAGATGATCTTCTTCGAGGACAAGCGCGCGCTGGATGAATTCGAATCGGGTTCCTTCGAGTTTGCGGCCGGCGCAAGCGCGGTCGCGATCACCGCAGCCGCATCCGCGAGCGCGGGCACCAACGGCACTGCTGCCGAAGCAAGCGGCGGCGAGAAGAACGCAAGAGCGACCGGCCACTACGAGAATGGCATGGCGGTATTCACCATTGCGAAGGGTGGACTCATGTATGCAGCCGCCATCGCCGGGCAGAAGTTCTCTTACACACCGCGTGGTTCCAAATAACCAACATATTAATGTGCTAAAACAATAATATACCGATGCTAAGTGATGTGATACTTTAACTTCCCGGCTCCTCCTCCTACAACCGGAGACGGCATTTCTCGCGCGTTTCTCCATCGCCATCGGACTCGAGCCGGACGCAGTTCTGACAAATGTTGCCCCGGCTCGTCGCGCCCCGCGGCACGCTATGGTATTTTTTACAAAGCCATCATCAGCGCCTTGGCTTTTGCCAGGGCTTAGACACCCTGGGGAGGGTGCGTCCGTCTCGGGGCTCAATCAAAGGGGGAATTAAAATGAAGGTCTCTTGCACCGTTGCTCGCTATTGCCTCGCGCTGTCGTTGACCTCCGGGGGCGCCACGCTGGCGTCAGCCGCTCTCGGCGCCGAGGCGCCGCCGCCTCAGATTCCCGTCTGTGACAAGAAAATCGGCACCCTGGCGGTTACCGAACCGCAAAATCAGTGGTGGACCGCGCTCAACTTGGATTCGCCCGCCGCCCTGATCAAGGTCTTCGTGTCGCAGTCCAAGTGCTTTACCTTGGTTGATCGGGGCAAGGGGTTGCAGGCAGCCCAGGCGGAAAGGGCGCTGGCTGCCAGCGGCGAGCAACGCGCGGGCTCGAATATCGGCAAGGGTCAAATGAAGGCCGCCGACTATGTGCTCGTTCCCGACATCGCCAATCAAAACCGCAACTCGGGGGGCACCAATATCGGCGGCATGCTCGGCGGTTTGCTGCCGCATGGCGTCGGCGCCCTGGTGGGCGGAGTGAGCCTCAAGAGCAAGACGGCAGACGTGGTGCTCACCCTGACCGATGTGCGCTCGACGGAGCAGGTGGCGTTGGAGCAGGGCCATTCCAAGAAAACCGACTTGGGATGGATGGGCGGCGGCGGCGGCGGTTTCTTCGGCGGCTTCGCGGCCGGCGGCGCCAGCAGCTACGCCAATACGGAAATCGGCCAAGTGGTCACCATGGCCTACCTCGACGCCTACGTGAAACTGGTCGGCGACTTGAAGAACGCCGCCCCGGACGCCAAGGCCGACAATGTGCAGCAGTCGATCTTGATGGCGAAACCGGCCAAGCTGTACACGGATTCGAACTTGAAATCCAAGGTCGTGCGCGACCTCGATCCCGGGATGATGCTCTATCCGACGGGCGACAAAATGGGTGTGTGGTGGAAGGTCACCGATGAACTCGGCAATGAAGGCTGGGCGGTGTCCACGAATTTCCAGCTGGCCCATTAGCCATTGGTTGCGCCGCGCCGGTTGCGCCACGCCGGCCGGCAGTGCGGGCGCGCGGGCGCTTCCCTGATCGATTCGGCGCGGTGATCGACTACTTGGGGTAGCATTTTGCAATGCGCCCCCACGCCCTGATCGTCCTGCTTGCCATCGCCGGCCTCTACATGGGTGGGGTTGAGGCGGCGGAACCGAATGATCCCTCCGCCGGGGGTGCGTCAACCGCCCGCGTCTCGGTATTGACCGGCGAACAGGTCGTCCAAATTTTGGACGAAACGGTCGACTGGTATCGCACGCTGGGAACCCAGCAGCAAAATGCCACTCAGCCGAGCGATCTCTTGATCCTGTTTGCCAATCGACAGACGGCCGACAAGGTGGTCGGGCTGGCCTTCGACATCGCTCGGGCGAATGCAGAACTCCTCAGCAGTGAGGCGGGCGCGGAGCAGGGCGGCGCCGATGCCTCATCGCCGCAGTCGCTCACTCAGCATCAGAATCAATTGGACGCGCTGCGCCAGTCCATTCAGCAGGAGATCGATGCCGCCCGGCACAAGCTCGCCTCTTCCGGGACGGACAAGCAGAACATCGAAGCGACACTGACCGAACTGCAGGGCGAGCTCGCGATGGTCAATGCAAGGAAAAATCTTCTCGACACGATGACGGAGTTCGTCAATGCCAATGACCCCAAAGCGGCGGGTGCCAATGCCCTGAAGGCGCAGATCGACGCAATCGCGGCGACGGTCCCCAGTTCGGGCGTCAATGCCACCGCCGCGCCATCAATCACCGCTTCATCACCCACCACGAGCCCAAGCTCAAGCTCCCCGGCGGGCAGCGCCGGCAACAGGGCGGCACCGGAGCGCTACGGGATATGGGATCTCGCTACCGAGGTACTGCGGCAGCGGAACAAGATCAGCACCATCGACCTCATCGGCCGCCATACGGCTGCGCTGGCGGAGACTTTCGACAAAATCAGCGCGCAGCCTCTCAAACAATTGAAGACCTACGCGGCCCGCGGCGATGCGCTCGCGGCGCTGGCGGACAACGCCGGCAGCGGGACACTGCGAGATCTGCGCAATCAATTCGATACGCTGGCGTGGCTGTTCAAGCAAACGTCCGAAATTCTGATCCCGTTGACCAAGGAACGGGTACTGCTGCAGCAGTATCAGCATAACCTCGGCAATTGGCGGGATTCCGCTGAACGGCAATATCACGATGCCTTGACGGCGCTCTCGGTTCGATTGGGAATCGTGGCCGGCATATTGGCCGTGGTGTTCGTGCTTGCGGAAATTTGGAAGCGCGCAGTCCTTCGCTATGCGCGGGAGCCGCGCCGCCGCTATCAATTACTGCTGGTGCGGACGATCGTTCTCTGGACCATCGTCATCGCGGTCGTGGGCTTGAGCTTCGTCAGCGAAATCAGCACCTTTGCCACATTCGCGGGGTTGATCACCGCCGGCCTCGCCGTTGCCATGCAAAGCGTGCTCGTATCCGTCGTCGGATATTTCTTCCTGATCGGAAAGTATGGAATTCGGGTCGGAGACCGAATCCAGATCGGCACCGTCGTCGGCGAAGTGATCGACTTGGGATTGGTCCGAATGCATCTCATGGAACTCAATCAACAAGGACCCTTGGGACCCACCGGGAGGGTCGTCGCGTTTGCCAATCTGATCGTGTTCCAAGCTTCAGGCGGACTGTTCAAGCAAATCCCAGGCGTGAATCTGTCCTGGCACGAGACGACACTGACCCTGCCCACCGTCAAGGATTACGCCGCATTGAAGGATAGATTGCTGGCCGCGATCAGTGCCGTCTCGAGCAATTACACGGAAGAAATCGTGCGGCAGACAAAGGAGATCGAGCGAACCACCGCATCGAGTTCCGTGAGCGACGCCACGCCGCAGGTTCAGATGCACCTCGCCGACGGGAAGATGCAGGCTTTGATCCGCTACCCCGTGCATCTCCAGCATGCAGCGGAAATCGATGAGCGCGTGGCGCAGGCGGTGTTGAAGGTCATCGCGGAAAGCGCCTGAAGGCGATCAACGACCGTGCGCGGCCCGCGGGCGGATCAGCCACAGCGCGGAGCCGGCCGCCGACGCGGCCGAGGCGGCGCCGATCAGCGCTGCCGCACGAAATCCGACCATGAAGGATTCGCTGGATTCCTGCCGCGCGAACACGAATCCCAGCAACGCGGTCGCGATCAGCCCGGCAATGCGCGCCACGGCGCTGTTGAACCCCGAGGCCAGCCCCACGTGATTCGCGTCGACCGAGGTCATGACGGCGGTCGTCAGAGGCGCGACGCATGCGCCCATCCCAAGGGCAACCAGAAGAGTGGGCGGAAAGACATCCAGCCAATAGTTGCCACTGTGAGTTCCGATCCTGCCGTAGAGGGCAAGTCCAATCGCAACGAGGCCGGAGCCGATGGTCAGCGGCAGTCGTTCTCCATAGCGCGCCGCCACCCGGCCCATCAACCTCGACCCGACGCCAATCAGGACAGGTAGCGGCAGCAGGGCCGCGCCGGCGGCGATCGCCAACCAACCTTCGATCTTGATGAGGAAGAACGGCAATAAAACCACCAGACCGCCCAGGCTGCCGTAGAGAAAGAATGTGAGCAGCGTGAGCCCGACAAACGTGGGCGCGGCGAACATCGCCAGCGGCATGATGGCCCGGTCTCCCAGTTTGCCCTCACGCCACACGAATGCACCGAGCAGAAGAATCCCGCTCACCGCCGCCCCCGATGACGAATACGCCTCGCGAGACTCCGACGCATTCGTCAGCGCCCAGGTGAGCAACCCCAGCCCGACGGTCGCGAGACCGGCACCGGCGGCGTCGAGCGGCGCGGCGCCGTTGGATTGCTTGCGCTCCTCGACATACTTCCAGGCCAAATACCCAGCACCTGCCGCGATCGGTAGATTGATGAGAAAAATCGCCCGCCATCCCACCGTATCGACTACCCATCCGCCAAGGACGGGTCCCAAAGCGCCGGCCAGAGCACCGGCCGCGGCCCAGGTGCCGATTGCGCGGCCCCGCGCCTCGCCGGTGAATGCGCCGCCGAGTATGGCAAGGCTGTTCGGCATCAGCAGTGCGGCTCCCAGTCCCTGCAGGCCACGGGCGGCCAGGAGCCAGGCAAGGGAAGGGGCCGCGGCACAAGCCAGCGAGCCCACGGCAAAAATCGAGAGCCCAATTTGAAACAAGCGGCGCCGGCCCAAACGATCGCCCAACGCGCCGCCGATCAAGATCAACACGCCGAGCGGCAACAAGTAGGCATTGATCGTCCATGACAAATGGGCAGGATTGACCTTGAGATCGTGCGCGAGCGCGGGTAGGGCGACGTTGACGACCGAGCCGTCGATGAAAGCGAGGCTCGATGCGAGGATCGTGGCCGCCAGTGTCGCGCGCGGGTGCATGCATGGAAGGATACCTGGGTTGGTAGATTTCGGCGGGGCGAACGGAATCGAGAAGAAAATGGATGGACTGCTCAAGTGCGCCGTACTTTTGCCGTCGACGGCGCAGCAATGCTGGGGCGCTCCTCAGCGTAAATTTCTTCGGATCCAAGCCGCGGCGAACGTCCTTCCACAGAACCGGCATCGAAACGGGGGCGCCGTCGCGCGCCCGTGGCGACAGCACCGCCACCGCCGCGGACAGCCGGTCGTTGCGCAGGTAGTCCAGGAAGATCTTGCCGACGCGCCGGCTCTTCGACATGTTGTCGAGATATTTCCCCGGACTATCGTGAGCCATTTGCGCGCAAATGATGTGCGCAAAATTCTTGGCTACGGGCCATTGAACGGCGCTCTTACCTGCAGTCAGCGGGGTCACCACATGGAGGCCCTTGCCCCCGGTGGTCTTGCAGAAGGATTCAAGGCCGGTCGCTTTGAGCCGATCGCGGATTTCGATCGCGGCGGCGATGACCGCGTCGAAATTCACATCCGGCGCGGGGTCCAAATCGAACACCAACCGACCGGCGACTTCCGGATTGCCCGGCGCGCAGTTCCAGGGATGGATTTCCAAGGTGGCAACCTGCGCGGCCGCGATCAGGGCCTCGACCCGATCGATTTGCACGTAGGGTGCCTTGTCGCCTCTGACTTTCACGGATGTCAGAAGATCCGACATTCCGGCCGTCGCATGACGCTGAAAGAATTGCTCGGCGCCCACTCCGTCCGGCACCCGGACGAGAGAGCAGGGTCGGCCCTCGAGGTGCGGCAGCATCCAATCACCGACATCCTCGTAGTATCGGGCGAGGTCGGCTTTGGTCACGGGAGCACCGTCGCCCGCGTCCGCCCAGAGCGCCTTGTCGGGTTTTGAAATCGTCACCCCCATGACGACGACCGGGCCAGGACTCTTCGCGGAGGTCGCGTTCGACCGGTCGGTGCGTTCTTTCCCGCTGGATCGTTTCTTGGTCATCGGTTTGCGCTGCTGGTTTGACGGAGTGTCGGCGGCTGCTGTTAGTGCTGGGATTTCTGCAACGACGTCGCGTGCCGACTTATCTTCACGTAGACCCTTGAAAGAGGCCTGACGAATGTTGCCCGTGTCGGTCCAGCCGGCAAATTCGATTTCAGCGACCAGGGTGGGTTCGGCCCAGCGAACGTTTTTTTCCTTGGGCGGCGCGGTGTCGCCTTGGAATGGGCTCTTTGCCCGCGTCAATTTCTCGAGGTGCGGTAGAAGTGACTTCGCGACCTCGCGTCCGTATCCGGTGCCGATGCGGCCGACGTAAACGAACTCGTCGTCGCGGTAGACTCCTGCGAGTAACGAACGGACGGTTCCGGCTTCCGTGGTCCACCCGCCGATCACCACTTCCTGGCCGGCGCGGCATTTGGTCTTGAGCCAGCTTCCCGAGCGGCCTGAACGATAGGGCGCACCCAATTGTTTCGAAACGATGCCTTCAAGACCCATTTTGCAGGCGGATTCATAGACGGCCTGTCCACCCGACACTATGTGCGCGACGAAATGCAACCGGTGGCTGATGCCATGCGCCTTCAATAGTGTCTCCAAGCGCGCCTTGCGATCTGCCAGAGGCAGCGTGCGCAGGTCCTCCCGTCCGTCAAACAGTAGATCAAACGTGAAGAACACAAGATCTTCAGATTTGTCCTCGGACAGGGCAGCCTGAAGCGCGCCAAAACTGGGTAGATTGCGCTCATCGAGCGCCACGACCTCTCCGTCAATCAGGCAGTCGGGGAGACCCTGGGCGTCTTTGGCGATGGCGGCGAAACGATCCGTCCAATCAAGACCGGTACGGGTGCGGATCCTGCTCTCGCCGCCGGACACCCGCAGCTGCGCGCGATAACCATCGAGCTTCACTTCGTGCGCCCAACCCGATCCCTCGGGCGGTCGATCGGCGAGCTTGGCGAGTTGAGGTTCCACAAAATTCGGCATCTTGCCGACGATCACGGGCTCGGCACGGGCCGGCGGGGAGGACTTGGCGGGTGGCTTGGTAGTCCACACGGCATCCGCCCGCGCCGCCTTTGACGTTGCCAGCATGAACGGCTTTGGCCGCTTGCCGATACCATCGGCAATTTCCTCGAGGGTTCGCCCCGACGCGACGGAGCGATCCTCCTCGAGTAGTTCATCGGCGTCGCCGGGCTTTGCGCTGGCATCTCGGTGTTTGATCAATAGCCAATTGGTTCGCTTGCCGCCGTACCGATCTCCGCGCATTCGCACCAAGACCCAGCTGCCGTGCAGCCGTTCTCCATCCAAGGTGAATTTCAAATCGCCGCCGTCGAACGCTTCTTGCGGCGATTTACCGCCTTCCGGACTCCAATAACCGCGGTCCCAGAGCTGCACCGTGCCGCCGCCGTACTCACCTTTGGGAATCGTGCCCTCGAAGTCTCCGTAGTCCAGCGGATGATCTTCGACTTCCACCGCCAGGCGCTTGTCCTTTGGATCGAGGGAAGGACCTCGAGCGACCGCCCAGGACTTGAACACCCCGTCGAACTCCAGGCGAAGGTCATAGTGCAACTGGCGCGCCGCGTGCTTCTGTACGACGAACCGCAGGCGCGGCGAGGGCGCCACCTCAGCTTGACCCGAGGGCTCTTCGGTCTTGGAGAAGTCGCGCTTGGCGCGATAGACAGAGAGTGGCGGCTTCGCCAAGGTCAGGTGCCTTGTCGATCCATCATGCGCCGGTAAGCAAGCAGATGCCGCAGCGATGCCTTGGGGTCCCGAGCGCGCTCGTAGAGCCGCGCCAGATTGAAATGCGCGTCTGCCAATTGCGGATCGAGCGCCAAGGCCTCGCGGTACGCAACGATGGCGTCGCGCTCTCGATCCAAATCTTCCAGAAGCACCGCGAGGTTGAACACCAGCAGGGGTTCGGGCTTATCGGCGGATCGGTAGACTTGTTCCGCTTCGTCGAGACGGCCGGCGATGTGCAGCAACCGGCCTAGATTGATCCTCGCCTCGACGTGATCCGGGTCAGCCTCGAGGCAGGCTTCGTATGCGGCCCGCGCCCCGTCGGGATCCGCGTCTTCCAGCGCAAAGGCCCGAGTGTAGTGTTCGTCGGCGGAACCGGTCGACTGCGGCGGGGACCCAGGGCGGGGGATCACATGCAAACCGCCTTTCTCCTCGCCGATATCCAGCTCCAACACATACTGGCCCGAGTCGGACTCCCAGAGCATCTTGCCTTCGCGGATCGCAATCTGATTGCCCAGCGCAGTGAGCGAGCGTTGGTTCATGGCGGCGCCGGCGGGCAGAGTGGCGCGCAGCGTTTGCAGCGTGCGATTGATTCGATTCGCGGAGATCTTCGCCGTGCGCAGCGCACTCGCCGTGCGCAGCATGAGCAGATCTTGAAACGAGTAGTGGAGCCGCCGGCCGCGTCGAATCGGGGTGATGTGTCCGGCGCGCGTCAGCGAACGAACGGCGGACGCGGGCAATCCGAAAAGCCGCTCGAGATCCTTCGTGTCGTAGGCATGCATCTCATCGTCGAGCGGTTTTGCGCGAAGATGCTTGGGCTGCTGCACGTTTAGGCGCCTTCCGTTCCTTTAGATCAGGGGCCTTGGATCCTCGGGCATCGATGCTCGCGCGTAAAGCCTCCATCAAATCGATGACGTTGCCGCCCTTGGTCGACACCGGGCCCTCGGCGAGCGACACCTCCTTGCCGTCGACCTTCCGCTGAATCGCGGCTTCCACCCTGGCGCGATGCTCGTCAGTATATTCGTTCGGGTCGAAGCGCTTTGCGCCCAGCTGGTCGATGAGCTGCCGCGCGAGTTTGAGTTCGGGTTCCGACACCGGTGCCGCCTCGATCCCGAGATCCTTCAGGCTGCGAACTTCGGCCTGGAAATGCAGCTGATGCATCGCCAGCCCGTCCTCCAACGCCCTGATGATGACGATATGTTCCTTGCCGCGGGAAATCCAGCGGCCCACGGCGCACTGCTGAGCTTTGCGAAGCGCCGTGGTCAGCAATGTGTAGGGCTTGGCGCCGCCCTTGTCCGGCGCCAGATAATATGTGCCGTCGAAATAAAGCGGATCCACGGAGTCGAGCGGCACGAACTGGCCAATATCGATCGCGTGTGTGGTCGCGTCCTCGAGCGCTTTTAGCTCCTCGGGACTGAACATGACGTATTGGTCCTTGGCGAACTCGTAGCCCTTGACCATCTCCGATCGCTCAACCGGTTTTCCGTCATTGACTGCGATGTACTGCTGCTTCACCCGCGAGCCGTCTTTTTGGCGCAGCAGATTGAAGGAAATTCGTTCCGAGGAAACGGTCGCCGAGTAGAGCTTGACCGGGATCGCCACCAGCCCGAAGGAGATAGTCAGTGAGGCAATCGATCGAGCTTGTGTAGCCATGGTGCCAACATCCCTAAAAGCTTAAATTTGGTCAAACTCTAATTCATGTCATGAAAAGAGGGCAAGGTCTTATATTGCCAGGATTTACGGTTCTAGAGTAAGAAGTTGCTCACGGCGTTTCAGGGCCAATCTATAGAACCTATAGAACCGCAATTTAGTCGTTATCGCGAATTTTGTCTTTATAAATGTTATTATAATCAACATATTAAGATAAATATGCAAAG
>WNFK01076059.1_pt1 | contig 17486 bp, 18 predicted proteins | sample 5400281 | NCBI WGS metagenome assembly WNFK01 (sample SAMN13153350, study PRJNA577476) | soil metagenome | isolation source: 20 cm soil on Douglas fir-dominated hillslope | place: USA:California | collected 2013-09-17 | reverse complement strand
GACAGTCTTCAGGACATGCTCAAACTCCCCGGCGCTAAGATCCACACGGTAGCCGGGAATTGATTCGAGCTTATCGAGCGTCCCGCCGGTGTGCCCCAGGCCACGCCCGGAAATCATCGGCACACAGACTCCACACGCAGCCACCATAGGCGCGATCAAAAGCGAGGTCTTATCGCCAACCCCGCCAGTCGAATGTTTGTCAGCCTTTGGTTTTGCGATGCCTGAAAAGTCGAGGGTGTTTCCCGAATGCAGCATGGCATGAGTAAGGGCCTCCTGCTCGGAGTCGTCCATGCCGTTCAGGTAGATGGCCATTAGCAACGCGCTAATTTGGTAATCAGCGACAGTGCCGCGGGTGACGCCCTCGATGAAGAAATTGATCTCCTCGCGCGAAAGTTCTTCGCCGTCGCGTTTCTTTCGGATGACGTCCTGCGGTCTCAAATCGCCTCCCCTTTTCTTATCAGGACCACTGCGTGCGCGGACACTGCGAGCCGCTCACCTACAGAATCAAGTCCTTCTCCGGTTTTGGCTTTCACACTCACGCAGGAAACCTCAACGCCCAAAACTTCTGCGATCTTCTCCCGCATCGAGACTACGTAAGGCCTGAGCTTAGGCGTCTCGAGCATGACGGTGGAATCGACGTTTACAATTTGAAAGTTGCGCTCATGAGCCAGCCATACTACGCGCGACAACAACTCCAAACTGTTCGCGTCTTTCCATTGCGGATCGCTATTGGGAAAGTGCACGCCTAGATCACCCTCGCAAAGCGCGCCCAGAATCGCGTCGGCAATCGCGTGAAGCAATGCGTCAGCATCAGAATGCCCATCGCCGCCGCGATCGGAAGTGATGAGTACGCCGCCCAGCATCAGCGGGCGGCCGTCCTCCAGCCGATGGGTGTCGTTGCCAGTACCGATACGAAACATAACAGACTGTAATCAACGCGCATTTAGGAGATTTTCCATTTGTTATTTGTCACTTGTCATTTGTCATTTTTTCCTAGGATGGGGAGTACCTGGGAACAACGACGGTCGCCGCTCATGTTCTTGCAATGACGCTCCTGCTCTCGCTATGACAAGCTCTTGCTCTTGCAATGACAAATGACAAATGTCAAATGACAAATGGAAAATCTCTTTTTCACACCTGCCTAAACAAACTCAACTATTCAGCATCGGCTTCCCGAAGCAGAACCTCTGCGACCGAAAGGTCTTCAACCCGCGTAATCTTGATATTCCGTGAACTACCCTCAACGATTGCTACCTTCGCTCCCAGGCGTTCGACGAGCGAGCTCTCATCAGTCAATTCCGGATCGGACACATCCACCTGCTCGTAGGCACGGACCAGTAGTTTATAGTTAAAGCACTGTGGTGTCAGTGCATTCCGAATTATTGAGCGATCCAGGGTACCTGAAACCGCCCCTGCTCTGACCTCTTTTATTGTGTTGACGGGCGTAGAAACCAGGATAGCAGCGCCTTCTAACTGAGCGGCCGCAACCGTCCGCGAGACTTCCTCGGATGTAACAAAGGGGCGGACGCCATCGTGGACCGCTACGATCTCCGTGGTTTCTGAGTCGACAGCCTGCAGTCCATTCAGCACAGACTCTGCTCGGCTACGGCCACCTGCGACTACTGCGGCAATCTTGCGCAGCTTGTGTTCCTTAGCAAGTGCAAGAAAACCCTCAGTCTCCTCAGCAGCCAGAACAACTATGATTTCTTGAATTACTTCACAACGCTCGAAGGCTTTGAGCGTGTGGATGAGAATAGGCGTGCCCGCCAACTCGAGAAACTGCTTCGGCCGCTTGCCCGCCATCCGCGTGCCCTGCCCGGCGGCGGCAATGATTGCGACATTCATAAAGAGTGACGGATGACGGGGGGACCGACGACCGGGAAAGTTCGGATCGTTCCTTGCGCGTCAAGGAAGGGGCCGCGCGCACTTCGCGCAACGGCCGGCGCGATCGTTCGGCGTTTTGGACGCCTTCTGGTTCATCGCACAGTCGTCCGAAGATCATCTTGCCGGCGGTGGTTTGCAGCACGCTGGTCACAGCGATATCAGTATTCTTGCCAATCAGCTTGCGGGCGTTATCGACAACCACCATTGTGCCGTCGTCAAGGTAAGCGACGCCCTGGTTGTATTCCTTGCCTTCTTTCAGGATGAACACACGCATTGCTTCGCCCGGCAGCACCACGGGTTTCAGCGCATTCGCGAGCTCGTTAATGTTGAGCACGCTGACGCCGCGAACTTGAGAGACCTTGTTGAGGTTGAAATCGTTTGTGACTATGACGGCGTCGAGTTGTTTACCCAGCTCGATCAATTTCAGATCAACTTCCCGCACTGCCGGAAAATCTGTTTCCACGATTTGGATATCGAGCGAACTGTTGTTCTGCAGCCGGTGAAGCATGTCGAGACCACGACGACCGCGCTGTCGTTTTGAGGAGTCTGGCGAGTCAGCCACCTGTTGCAACTCTCGCAGGATGAACTGCGGGATGATTAGCGAGCCAGTCAGGAATCCCGTCTCGGCGACGTCGGCGATGCGCCCGTCGATAATCACGGAGGTGTCGAGAATCTTTAAATCGCGCCGCGCTGCCTTATCGGTGAGTATCCCTCCCAAAGCTGACAGCTCCAGGTAATCGCCCTTGGCAGCGCCGACCATTAAACCGACGTAGGCCATGAAGAACGTCAGGGCCAGGGTCACGTAAGTTTTAACTTCGGCAGGCACGGCCGGCGATTCCTGACGGCTTATCAAAGAGCCGATGAGAAAAGCCCCCACGATTCCCATAATGGAACCTACCGCCGCCCCGATCAGCGTCTTCAGCGAGGCGCGCCTGATTCTTCGCTCGAAAAGGATTATGCAGAGCGCGATGATCGCGCCAACAGCGGCAGAGATCCACGGATCGCTTTTGATGGGATGGAGAAAATAACCAGAAGCGACGAGAATTCCAGTAAATATTAAGCGAATAATGACTACGTCAGTATGCATGACGCCGGAATCTTACCACGGCCTCTTCAGCCCGTCATTAAAAACCGCCTTGTCCGTGGGAAAGGGGGGAACAGGGGAAAACGGAAACAGGGGAAGGAGGAGCGGACGTGCCCTTCCTTTTTCCTATTCCCCCCATTCCCCTGTTACCGCTTCCCGTTCCCCTTTTCCCCTTTTATCGGTATTCAGGATAAACAATGCGAGCGTTGAAGCTGCCACTGTTATCGCTGTAGTTATCGTCATTGACCGTCAGGTAGAGTCGACCATCCGCCGAAGCAGTAAACGTCAACTGGCTGCCGACGAAAAAGGGCTGGGTCGTTTGGCCGTTACTCGAAACGATGTAACCGATCAGCGCGCCGACGCCAGCGGTCGGCACCGGATAGGTCGAGGCTCCAATTATGCCCGCCGCGCCTTGTCGTCCGCCATCAGGTGAAACTACTCCGGCTCGCCGGCCGGCCGTAACATTTCCGCTGGCGCTGATTGTTACCTGATCGCCGGTACGCAGTTCTATACCAGTATCCACTCCACGCGGCTGATTGCCGGGAACGTCAACAACTTTCTCTAGCGTACGATTGTTCCGGCGGCCACCGGGAAAATTCGGATTGTTGCCGCGATCTCTTGAACGAGTTCCCGCCGGACCCGCACCCGACTCGCCCGGCAGACCAAAAGGATCGTAGTTATCATCGATCGTATTTCGGTTATCATCAGCTCTCGCCAGTGCCGACAGATCTACCTCTTTACGTATTTGAGTTTTGTAGACTCCACTGCCGTAATAGGAATCAGTACTTCGTGCCGCCAGGTTCGGTGTCAGGTAGAGGCGACCGGCGCGATCCGCAACGAATTCACGGCTGGCGCCGATTTCGATGATGGGCGAGTCGTACTCGTTTCCGATGGCGCCAATCAACTCACCGAGACCGGCGGGACCGATGCGCCGGCGCCCGATGTTTATTGTTCCCGTCGCGTCGATCCTCACGCGCTCGCCACGTTTGAGATCGACCTCTGTGTCGATCCAGTTTGGATTCATCGAGACATCCACGGTACGCGTTTGATAGCGAGCATCGTCCAACGAACGGCCATCGATTTCAATGCGCTCGATGTCACGCGGTCGCAGGAAAACAACTTCGCCGGCCATTACATTCCGCGTACTGCCGGCCGTGCTGCCCTGATTGCGATTCCCGCCCGGATTGATCGTTACCGTGGCGTTGCTGGTCAACTGAATCGCAAACCGGCCATTCATGAACCCAAGCACATTGCCTCGCAACGTAGCACCACTGCGCAGAACAATGGTGTCGGCAGCAGCAATAGAAACGGAACCCAGGACGATTAGTAGAACCAGTACTAGTCTTTTCATTGTCATTTCCTCACGTTATGTTTAGGGGGGCGAAAAATCCGGGAGAGTAGCCGATCGCAGAAAGCTTATGTGTGTTTTGGAACGTCCTCAGAGTACACCGAAGCGGACCACAATTCAACGCAGCGGGGGCAAGCCCGCCTTCCCGACCACGAGCTGATCAGGGTTGAGATAATGATCCGTCATTGAAAGGCTTTCAGGGCTGTAGCTATCCAGAAACTCGACAACCTCTCAGGTTGGGAAGGCGGGCTTGCCCCCGCTCTTTTTTACCGTTCACGGTGCAGTTCCAGCCGTCGGCTTCACCGTGACCGCCGGCACATTCTGGTCGCGCACTAACTGGTTAAACGCCGGCACATCCGTCTTCATGATTTGCGCCAGCTTCGCCAACTGCGCATCGATCTCTACTACTAGTTCATCGTAAACCGCATACGACTGATCCGTCGGCGCGGCATCGGCGCTCTGCACGACTCCAGCTAACGCTGCCAGTTTGTTATTGAGCCGGATGGGGAAGTTCAAAGGATCCTGACTGCTTCGGTTTTTTGTTTGATACAAACTCTCCTCAACCGCCGTCAGGTTTTTCTTCAAAGGCGTCGCCGCATCATTGATTACTTTGAAACCTGGCTGCCCCGCGACTCGCTTCAATAGATCGTCTACCTGTTTGCGCACGTCACGAATCTGAATGATTGCATTGTGCGTTTCCGTGACCTTGTCGCGAATCTTGAGGCCCAGCTCGAGTTGTTTCGCGTAGTCGGCTGCTGACGTTGACAGACGCGGATCGGGTTTCACCTCAAAACTCTGATTCGTCGTCTGACCGTCGACAGTTAGTCTGACTTGATACATGCCCGGCGCCACGCGCGGGCCGCGCATTTCTCCTGCCCACAAGATCATCCCGGGGAAACGGACGGACTCGGGATAGCGCAAGTCCCAAACGAAACGATTCATTCCCACGTCGGTCGTTACGCGAGGTTGCCGTGGAGCGCCAAACCCCTCCGGCTCCTCGCCACCTCCCTGCGGTTCTTCCGATGTCGGGGCCGCAGGCGTTGGTGATGTTTGTGCGGTAGGTGAGGGCGACGCGGACGGTGATGGCTGCGCGGCAGCCGTGGCCTTTGCTGGTTTGCCGGTGAACTTTTGAATTGACTTGCCTGACGCGTCCAGGAATTCGAGCACAACGTCAGACGTTGGTTTGGCTTTCAACGAGTAATAAACAACAGCGCCATTGGCCGGGTTGCGTCCAACTGTCGCCGTCGCCGGCAGCGGCGGACTAGCTCCGTCCATGCGGTATGGATTCTCCGGTTGAAATAATTTCGTCTGCTTTATCGCAGCCATGCCACCAGCATCCATCAGCTGATGAATGAATGGTAGGTCGTCAAAGATGTAGAAGGAACGTCCTTGGGTGGCCGCGACTAAATCCTGCTCGCGTTTGTGGATTGCCAGATCCGTGATCGGGACAAGCGGAAGGCCAAACTGCATTGACTGCCAGTTCCCTCCGTCATCAAACGAAACATAAACGCCAGTCTCTGTCCCGGCATAAAGCAGGCCTCGCTTGTTTGGATCCTCGCGGATGACGCGTGTAAACGTCGTCGTCGGAATACCGTTGGTGATCTCCTTCCAGGTTTTGCCGAAGTCGCTCGTCTTGTAGAGATAGGGTTTGTTGTCGTCCCACTTGTACATCGTCGCCGCGACATAGGCAGTAGCCGGATCGTGTGGCGACGCTTCGATCGAATTTATCTGAATCCATTCCGGCATCAGATCTTTTTTCGGCGTTACGTCAGCCCAGGTTTTCCCGCCGTCGCGCGTCAGTTGCACCAACCCATCATCTGAGCCCGTCCAGATAACGCCTTTCTGAACTGGCGATTCCATCACCGTGAAGATCGTTGCGTAGTACTCGACGCTGGTGTTGTCCTTAGTGATGGGGCCGCCGGAGGAGCCCTGCTTTGATTTGTCGTTACGCGTCAGGTCAGGGCTGATCACTTCCCAGGTCTGTCCTTCGTTAAGAGATCTAAAAAGAACGTTCCCGCCGGTGTACAAAGTGTTCGCATCGTGTGGCGAAAAGAGAATGGGAAAGTTCCACTGAAAGCGGTACTTCAAGACATCCGCGCCGGCGCCCATTGGATTGTTTGGATAGGGCGACACGTCGCGGAGTTGGCCGGTGCGATGATCGAGGCGCGTTATCAAGCCGCCGTACGAACCAGCAAAAACAACCTCGGAATTTTTGGGCGAGGGCGCAATCCAGCCTGACTCACCACCGCCGACGTCATACCAATCTGTCTCTCGTATGCCGAAGTCGGTAGTGCGGCTGGCGATGCGGATGGTGGAATTGTCCTGCTGCGCGCCATAGATGTTGTAAGGAAAATCATTATCGAGGACTACGCGATAAAACTGCGCCGTGGCCTGATCCTGCTCGGTCCAACTCTTGCCGCCGTTAAACGAAACGTTGGCGCCGCCATCGTTGCTCTCGATCATTCGACTCGGATCGTCGGGCGCGATCCAAAGGTCGTGGTTGTCGCCATGCGGCACTCCGATTCCCGTGAACGTCTTGCCGCCGTCGTTTGATTTGTAGAAGCCGGTGTTCAGGACGTAAACCGTGTCGGCGTTTTTCGGGTCCGCGTAGATACGCGTGTAGTACCAGGCGCGTTGGCGCAGGTTTCGTTGGTCGTTCGTCTTCGTCCAGGTCTTGCCGGCATCGTCAGAACGAAAGACACCGCCGTCTTCAGCCTCAATGATTGCCCACAAGCGATCAGAATTCGCTGGCGAAACTGTGATGCCTACGATCCCGATCGTTGCCTTAGGCAGACCAGCGTTCCGGGTAATTTCGCTCCAGGTGTCACCGCCGTCCGTTGATTTGAAAACACCGCTGCCCGCACCCCCGCTCTCGAGCGTCCAGGGTTTTCGATAAACTTCCCAAAAGCCCGCGTAAAGAATGTTTGCGTTGGTGGGGTCGATGATGAGATCGCTGGCGCCGGCCTTGTCGCTGCGATAGAGGATTTTCTGCCACGTCTTACCGCCGTCTTTAGAACGAAACACACCCCGCTCGGCATTGGCGGACCAGACGTGTCCCTGCGCGGCGACGTAAACGATGTCTGGATTTTTTTGGTTCACGCGAATGCGTGAAATCTGCCGCGTGTCCTCAAGGCCTACGCGCTTCCAGGTCTTGCCTGCGTCCGTTGATTTATAGACGCCGTCGCCGTGCGACACGTTCCCGCGTATCGCCGACTCGCCCATGCCTACATAGATCGTATTGGGATCAGAATCGGACAAACCGATCGCGCCTACAGAGCCGGTACCGAAAACGGAGCCGTCAGTAATTGGTTCCCAGTTGATGCCGCCGTCCGTTGTCTTCCAAACGCCGCCGCCGGTGCCGCCAAAGTAGTAAACCATCGGCTGACTCGCCACACCTGCAACTGCCGTCGAACGTCCACCACGAAACGGACCGATCAAACGCCACTGGATCGCCTTCCATGGATCTGGTTCCGCTGTTGGAGTACTGGTTGGCGTTCCGGTTTGCTGCGCATTTCCTGTTTGCTGCACGCCTAATAAAGAAGAGACGAACAGCACGACAAACAGGACGTAGCTAAAGCGTTGACCCTTACCGAGCGAGGTCTGCGACATATCGTTGGCGCTCCTTAACAGTTGGCAAATAGGAATGTAATGCGGTGCGCCGGATGATACCACCAAATCCGTACTTATGCCGCACATCTGCCGTATAATACCTAGTTCGACGGCACGTTTTCGTTCCTACTACCATGGCTAAACACAATCCAGTCACGACAACCTCTAAGCTGACTGAGAAGGATTCGCTCGATCTCGCGCTTAAAGAGTTAGCTGAGAAACGGCGTTCAAACAATGTTGCGCTTATTGGAATCGCTATTACTTTCATTATTGGCGTCGCCTCTTTGGTGTGGAATTCGCGAAACCAAAGAGAAACTATACGTGCTTCCTCTGAGGTGCTCGAAATAAGTAGGGTTGAAAATGGAGATGTTGTTACGAACACCAACGATTTCCCACATCCCTGGGTTCCATGGATCGAAACTATCTCACCAACTACAATTCACCTTGGCGTACGCCGAGCCGTTGTCTTCGCCAGACCCTTTCGTAAACCGCCTCATATCACCATCGCCCTGCGCGGCCTAGATTTTCCGGATATGGCGACTGTTCTGACCCAATTAGGATTTACACTCCGCGATGCCCGATTGGCAGAACGAATTCATCACATTCATTTGACCGCCGATGTTACCGATGTAACGACAAACGGGTTTACGTTGATGATTGGAATTGGGCTACCTACTGAGGCCGCCAATTTTCTCAAAGGACGTTTGCAGGATAACGACGCAGTGAATCAGGATATCGTCGCCGATATGCGGATTGCATTGATGCTAGAGAACCGCAACAATTTAACGTCAGACGAGGTTTGGATGAGTAACTTCTACGTCATGATTGGAAGTTTTCAAGCGTCTTGGATTGCGCAGGTAGAGGAAGACCAACATAAGTCCTAAATAGGGCGTTTCACCGAGCGGCATGGGGCATCTTAGAACATAATGCCGTCGAACAAATCGTTGGATGCGAGCGGCGGGAGCGCGTTTCGCAACCAACCTGATGCGGCGAAGGGTGCTTTCAATTCGCGCCGCCAAACCGCCACGCTCATCATCTCACTTGTATCACTCTCGATTTCCGTCTTTGTTGGCTATAAGACCTATGCCTTCAGCGAATACCAACTCCGCCTTAGCAGTCGCAATGAATTTCAAAAGCTCCTCGTCGATATCAATAAGACGCTTATCGAGCATCCAGAATTGTGGGCGATCTATGACTCATATCCAGTTCCGCGTGAGAAGCTGGCTGATCCAATAGGAAGGGCTAGAGTACAAGCCTTTGCTTACATGATGTTGAATACTTTCGAATGTGTCTTTGCATTTTACGGCGACTCGTCTCGACTAACGAAGGCGGAGCGAAACGCCTTTAATGCTTGGAAGGGCTTCCTAAGGAACACGCTTGAGAACAGTTCGATTGCACGGGAGCTCGCAGGCAATCCAAATCTAAGAGCTATGTACCACGTAAAGCTCATGGCAGAGATCGATTCAGTACTTGCTTCTCCGCCTGCGGCCCAATAAATCGTTGGACCGGAGCGCGGGATAGCGTCTTACTTACCTTGTGTGGTCCGGCGAAGGTTGGATGTAATCGCCGCGCCCGGTCAACTCAAACATTGGGGGCGGTTCCGTTTCTTTCAATGGATCAGTCTGAACTCACGAAGGCAATAATATCTGCGTCAAGTGCGGTAATCGGCGCCATTATTGGTGCGATCGTGGCAGTGGTGGCCATTTGGGCTAAGGAGAATCTTGACTCCAAGAGAATCTCCCAGTCTTGGTTTGAAGAGATCTACATTTCGAACGGTGTCGATCGTCTCTTGGGATATTTGAGGCGGACCGGAGCGCGGTTCGCATTTAAATAAATTTGGTTGATAGGGCCGAGCTCGAAGAACAAGAGCGCTTGGTTGGGTGATAAGTCAAGAATTCAATGCGCGCCATCCTCAAACGCATAGTGTTATCTATTGCTGGCGGTATGCTGTTCCAGGTAGTCATCCTTCTGCTGGGGATGATCCTTCAATCTCCAGTCCCTATTCTAATTTTTCTGCTTCCCGGATGGACGTTCGGGTTCGCGGGACGAGACTCGGATCGTAGTTGGTCCGGAGCCATCATCGGCTTGATTGTAATGCTTGGCGTCAATAATCTTTTCTATTCCCCTGCGGTTTATTTCCTCCTGTGGCGTAGGAAAGTCCTAAAAGAAATTCGCGACAATGATCTGGATTCATTCATCAAGAAGCCCAATGATGAGAGCATAGGGAAAGTTGAAATTTAGTCGCGCCGCCGAACAAAGCCTTGCAGCTGATGGTGCGATAGCTTGGTTCTCAAGTTAACCTTATTCCTTCAGCTTGGATGCTGATCGCGCGCCGCAACTGAAGGCCGGTTCGGCTTCCAGTAGAGAGTTGGTCATATTACGTAGGTTTCGACACGAGGCCCCCCATGCCGGCACAATTAATTGGTTTCATATTCACGGCTATCGCTCTGGTCATAATTGCGGCGAAGTCAGTAGTGATCACAAAAGAGGGTGAGCGCCTGGTTGTATACCGGCTAGGCAAGTTGCTTCACGTTTATCCTCCTGGATTGAAAGTCATGATACCTTTCATAGATAAAGCTGTAAGGGTCCAGGTTGGTCAGATCGCTGGCTGGCAAACTCTGCGCGAGAATGAATTGGTGCAGAGAATTGTTGAAGCTGAAATAAAGAAATAGCGTAGTTGTTTGTACGGCGGCGCCGAACTGCAAAAACGCAATGAGTGGGGGCCAGCTAGACGCCGCGGAAGCCAAACAAGCGCTTCGAAACGAGGCCAACAAAGCCTTGCAGCTGACAGCGCGATAGCATGTTTCCCAAGTTATCCTAATCTCTGCCGCTTGAATACTGATCGCGCGCCGCAGCTGAGGGTCGGCGTTGGAGGCCTACAATTGCGCGAGGGAGTAACAAGCCAACAGGCTATCAAGCTCACGGTAAAAGTAATGACTCTGGCGGAGAAGGAGGTACAACAAATGTGGAAACGTATCTATCTATCTAATCTTGTGCTCGCGTTAATGCTGTCGGCGACCGTGTTAGGTCAAATGGCCAACCCGACGAACCCGCCGGATGAAGCAAGGCCGATTGCGCCTCCTTTTAGCCTAATCTCTTTGGAGGGCGAAAAGTTTGAGTTGGCTGCTCTGCGCGGGAAGGTTGTAGTACTAAATTTCTGGTTTACCGGGTGCGCACCATGCGTCGCCGAGTTTAGGAAATTGAACGGCTTGGTGAACAAATATAAGAATAAGAAAGTGGTGTTCATCGCGCCTACGCTGGACAATGTAACTACTTTGAAACTTTTCCTGAAGGAACACAGGTTTAAGTATCACATCGTGCCGAACGCGAGCAGGCTAATAGTTAGCACGTACAGCGACGGCTCCGGGAATGTAGTGTTCCCCACGCACATAGTGATCAACAAGGAGGGGGAAATTGATACGAGGGTGACCGGTGCAGAACGAATAGGAGATCTACTTAAGGCCATCGCCCGACTTGCAGATGTCGAGATTGAGAAGGCGAAGTGAACCCAAGGAGCTTGCTTCTCAAGTAGTCTTGTTCTTTCAGCTTGGATCTGATCGCGCGCCGCAGTTGAAGGCCCAGCGTTGTGCGGCTACCGTGTCGCAGTGACGAACTAGAGAAAAACGGAGCGATGTGATGCATATCCTGGAACATCTGTTTCTGGTCGGCGAGTTCCCCGCACGAGCCCACCTGTTGTCTGAGCTAACGCTCGAGCAAGTCACGCTATGCCCGGACGGCGCGTCGCACTCGATCTACGAGGAGCTGTGGCACGTTGTGGGGTACCAGCAGAGTGTCATCGAGCCGGGCGGCCCGGCCGGCGACGCGTACCCGAGCGCGGCGCCGGAGCACGAGCAGCAATGGCACGACTTGGTACGAGTGTTCCTGGATGGCGCTCGCGCTGCGGCAGCGTTGGGGCAGGCGCCTGAGCGGTTGGCGCTCGAGGTGGAGCCGGGCGTGACAATGGCCGACGAGCTGAACAGTGTGGCTGTACATAACGCATATCACCTTGGCAAGATCGTTGCGTTGCGGCAGCGGATCGGCGCGTGGCCGCCCGCGGCAGCGTCGGGCGGGTCGTAACCGCAGGCGCCGTGGGACGCCGCCCCACTAGCGGTTGCAGCGGACCACGCGCATCCACCTTGGTCGACACCTTCACCGGGCTCGCGCGCGGGCGGTGAGCCCAACGTTGGACGGCCAGATTCGATGGAGGATCAATCGCGATGCGTGTTGCGATCATTATTACTTTAGCCATCACGCTCGTGACGAGCAGCATAGTTTCGTCAACTTCTGCGCGAGGACACAAAACTTATAGCTTGTACTTTCCCAAGGTCGCCGCACGGCCAGGTCATGGAATCAGCCTGGTTCGAATCGTGGTGACCTGTGGGCGGATCGTGGCGGTGAGCCGGATTCCTGATGATTGGTACGTTCGGACGCTGAGGCCCGCGACCGAGTTCGGAGCTGAATGGTCGGAATTTAAGTTTGCCGAAAACGCTGCGGAGTTCGCAGCCGGTCATGGGGTGACGCGTCTGCGAAGCTTGAAATCGATCGACGGGGCGATCAGGATTGCCGTGGAAGACGAAAGTTGTTTTGACATAGTCGCCGACATTAAAGACGAAATGGGTGACCCTGAATGGAATACTCGATTGCGGAGACCGCAGTTGCGATTGCGAAAGTAACCGTCCTTCGCATGGCAGCGCGCTTTCTTTTCTGTGCCGCACAACAAAGCCTTGGAGCTGAACAGCGCGATAGCAGACTTCTCAAGTAACTTATTCCTTCAGCTGGGACGCTGATCGCGCGCCGCAGCTGAAGGCCGTCATTAGCTGGCTCTCTTAGTTCTCCCATGTTAGTTCTACGATGTACGCAAAGATTGCTGAAGCGAAATCCGGGCCCTACACAGCAGCGGCGGGATGCCTTGGTGCCTGTCCTTGGTAACTGGCATGCCAATCTTATTCACCTCGCCAAGTCACCGATTGTCTTATGTGTAAACGACATTTCGCTCTTAGCGATTCTAGTTCCGGGAAGAAACTTTCCAAATTTTGTGTTCGCATTTCAAAATCGGTTAGCGTGGCGACTTGGCCGAATGGGCCTCGCTACGGAAACAGTTTCAGCAGAGTGCGCTGCAATGGAAATCGTGCAAATACAACCGTCTAACAGCAGAAGTGTTCTGGCTTCGATGAATGACTTCGTACGTCATCTTAAATGGAGGACGCCAAGTCACTTCGATTTTTCGGAAGCCGACGCTTTGGAGGATATGTTGTCCGAAACTCCGATGGGAGCGTTGAAGTACCAATATGCAGTTGAAGTGGCGGCGGCATCTTTCAGCCAGAGTGCCTTCCGTGCCCTTAACCTATAAGGCCTTGCAGCTGACGGCGCGACAGCATGCTTCTCAAGTAGTCCTGTTCCGTCAGCTTGAATGGTGATCGCGCGCCGCAGCTGAGGGCCGGCGTTAGGCATCGAGATACCTCGTTTGTTCGGCAAGCACAGCCCTGAGGAGAAACGATTAAATGGGCGCCGCTCAGGGTTTCTATAGGAAACTGATCTCCGGGCTACGCTCGCTTGGGCTCGCCCACCCGGGGCTACTATCTGCCGCCGCTCTGCCGCTCGTCGAGCGTACCTATCAGATTGAGTGTCGGATCACGTCATTTTTGCCGCCGATAAGATCTCACTCCGATCGCTGAACTGCGCAATCGTTGTGACGCAATTCGCTCGGCAAATATGGGCGAACTTTCCTTGAACAAGAATTCGAGTTAGTTGTAAGCTTTCCGCGAGCGGTGATGACCGAATCCAAATACTGGCTATGAGGTCTTAGTGCCGGGGCGTCAGGATCAGGCCTTAGAGCCTTCAAATCCTGTCATCAGGAGCGCCTACCTCCATTGTCACGCCGCTCGTTTTTTTATTTGCCCTGACGAAAATGCAATTTAGTCCTTCATCCCGACGAAAAGGGTGCGAATGATGCGCACATTTCTGGCCTGCATTGCCGTCCTACTGACTCTTTCAACCTACGCTGTTGCTCAAAGCGGCACAACCGAATCGGGCAAAGTTCGTCTGGCGAAGAAAAGGGCTACGTGGAGAACCAAAGAGTGACTGAAGACCGAGACAATCGTCCCATTCCCTGTTGGACCTCTCCAGCGCGTGTCCCGGGGTTGCTGAATGACAATCGAATTATAGTCATCGCAGGTGGCCTTAACCGCAACGCGGTTGCGCCTCCTTTGTGCATTTCGTTTTGAGAAAACGACGCAACCGCGTTGCGGTTGAAATTTCTTTTCTTACTAGTTCCCCGGGTAGCCGAAGCGGCAACCCGGGGCTGGAGGCCGTTGCCCCGTTGGGGCATCACTGAGAACTTATCGTAGGGTGCGTTAGCCAAACTTGATCGAGAGAGGGGAAACAACCTTGTATCATTGGAACGCTCTTAGTGGAAAATTTGAACATCAAGATGACACAATAATATTTAGGGGTAAGCCTATCACTTTCCAGGATGTGCCGGGTCCATCGGTTGGAACGTATATAACCGACCAACGCTTCTCTGGCGGCACGATCACCGGGCAAATTAGTTTTCAGCAAATCAGTCAAAGTAGTACCTGTGAGTTCATTCTTAGCTACCAGCCCGTAACTCAGTCATTTGTAACGGCCGGGATCGGTGGTGCCGGAATGTTCTGTGTTCGTAGTTTTGATAGTCGCTGGAATAATCATGCAAGTTCAGGTGATCGAGCAAATCTTGTAGCCTCACGCAAATACGATCTCAAAGTTGGGGTTATAGGATCACGAGTAAAAGTAACGGTTGATGGGGTTGATGTCGTTGAGACGGTTCTCCCTTTCACCTTGTCTCCCGGTCAAACGGGTATTTGGTGTTCGGATGTAACTCCTGTTTTCGTTTCGGATTATCGTGTCTCAACCGTAAAGCCCACTGCATTTGTGGTAATGCAATTTACCAAGCCCTACGACGACCTTTATAACGAAGTAATCAAGCCCGTATGCGAACAATTTGGTATCACTACTGTCAGAGGAGATGAGGAACAGGGGCCGGGACTCATCGTTGCTGATATTGCCCGCCAGATATCAGAGTCTAAGCTCATAGTTGCGGAGATTACCCCATCCAACGTTAATGTCTATTATGAAGTTGGTTACGCGCATGCGCTGAATAAACCCACCATCTTAATAGCAGAAAGGGAGACTAAACTGCCTTTTGATGTTTCACCATTTCGTACCATTTTCTATGACAATACGATTGAGGGAAAGCGTCGAATAGAAGAGGGGTTCCGAAAACACCTTCACGCCATATTGTCGGCGTAAGAGGTGCCCCATACCTCATTGAACCCTACTCCGCTGGGTAGCATGTTTCCCAAATTGATGCGGACCCTGATTGGCCATTTTCCTGTAAGCCTTCGAAATTCCGCAGCCTGCCGCCCTGGCAGGAGCCTGCCACGGGCAACAATTAAAAAGTGCGTCGGCGGTCTAAACATCGAATGCTAGCATCCGCTCACTACCGTTCGCGGTTCTGCATTAGTTGCACTTCCAAATTGAATCCGCTTAACACAACCTAAAATGCCTGAAACTACCGTCGTCTTGCAGACGTTGTCATTCTCGATTAACTTCGTATCACGCGAAATAAAAAGTTATGAAGGCGACTTTCCTATTTGCTATTCGACTCATCGCGCTGTCCATCGTTTATTTCGTTTGCTTCGCTGCCGTTTCAGGAGCGCTCCTCTCACCGGCCGCTGGCCAATCTGATCCAGGCCAGGCAGGCGCAGCTCTCGCTGCGCTGCTGGCAGTCAGCGTTCTGAACTCCGCCGTTTTGACTTACGTCATAATCCGTTCGCGTTGGGGTGGATGGAAACTTATCCTCGCGATTTTTTTCGTCCTTTACGGCGTGACGACTTTCATGTCGCAGATCGAAACCGCTTTCTTTGTTACAGGTCTGCCTCCGGGCATGTTACCGCGGCTCTTCCTGGCCGGAGCGATCATTGCGGCCCTCGTTTCTCCGCTTGCGGTGCTGATTCTCGGAAAGAGAAAGCCGGATCGGGCCGCAGACGAAAACCACCTGCGCCTGAACATGCCGTTCGTCGAATGGGTTGGCAAACTATGCCTGATCGTCATCGCCTACGTGATCATCTACTTCACCTTCGGCTACTTCATCGCCTGGCAAAGCGCGGCGGTGCGCGCGTATTACGGCGGCCGTGACCCGGGCAGCTTCCTGGCACAAATCAGTTCTGTGATCCGGGAGACATCCTGGCTTATTCCGCTCCAGGCAGTACGCGCGTTATTGTGGGCGGCGCTGGCGCTGCCGGTCATCCGCATGATGAAAGGTCGGTGGTGGGAAGCCGGGTTAGCAGTCGCACTGCTATTTGGAGTGGTGATGAATACGCAATTGCTATTACCAAATCCGCTTATGCCGCAGGAAGTGCGCATGATGCATTTATTAGAGACGGCGACTTCAAACTTTCTATTCGGCTGGCTGATAGTGCTGGTGTTGTGCTGGCGCCGCCGGAGTGAGCGTGAGCCGGCGCGACTGTAAAGCTGCGCGCCAGAATTTTCACGCGTCGAATTTAGGTTTAAGACGCGCTCTGATGCTCGGCAGGGGTGAACCGAAGTGGGTCGACTAATACGGAACCGGGAACGGTAGCGACCGGGTTCAAGGTCCGAATAGATTTCTTCAGGGGTAGTCCCCAACCTCGAATTCGCTCGCCATGCGGTGGTCTATAACGAAAGTTGAACCCGGTCGCTACCGCTCCCGGTTCTGTATTGGTCGGCCCATGATACAAGAATTCTGGGTTAACGATCGTTCTGCGGAAGTATTCGATAATGCCCCGGTTAACTCTATTCTCATCTCGTCGACCGGCGCTACAATACATTTCGCAACTTGAGTTCGCACTCCTCCGACCTCCCCCCAGTATGATCGATTTAGGGAGGACACCATGCAGGTCGATAATCGGTTCGAAAGAGTTCGCGCAGCAATAGAGCAGATCGGTCCGGGTGATCACGTCTGCACGTTATACGAGCAACGCGAAGAGGAGGTGGCGATCGCCGTGTCGTACATCCGCACCGGCCTCGATCGCGGCGAGTTTTGTGTTTGCATTGTCGACGACGGCGGAGAGAGCATTCTTGATGCGCTCGCGTCCGAGGGCGTTGACACCGACGCAGAGATGGGCAAGGGCCGACTGGAGTTCTTCGAGAAGCCGCTCGCGCACGGGCTCCAGACGGTGGACATGCTAGGGAAGATCGAGCGGTTCGCCATTGAGTCGCGCAAAGCCGGCCATGCCGGCTTCCGGGTCGTCGGGGAGATGTCCTGGGCGCTGAATGGCGACCTGAAGGCACTCGCCGAGTTAGAGGCGCGGCTCAACCTCAACCGAGTCTGGGAACGTCACGCCTGCGCCGGTCTATGTCAATTCGATGTGCGGCGGTTCAAGCCCGATACACTGCGCGAGATGATCATCGTGCACCCGCTCGTGGTTATCGGCGATCGGATCTGTCGCAATCCTTACTACGTAGCGCCTGAGCAGTACCTCTCGCCCGATTGGCCGCTGCACGAAGCCGACTGGATGATGACGAACCTCGAGCATCTTCAGC
>WNFK01153222.1_pt2 | contig 17494 bp, 14 predicted proteins | sample 5400281 | NCBI WGS metagenome assembly WNFK01 (sample SAMN13153350, study PRJNA577476) | soil metagenome | isolation source: 20 cm soil on Douglas fir-dominated hillslope | place: USA:California | collected 2013-09-17 | reverse complement strand
GCGATGGTGGCGAGCAGCTTGGCGGTCGCCGGCATCGAGCCGGTCGAGCCGGCGGCGATCACCGGTCCGCTGGTCGCCGCCATCAGCCGCTCGGCCTCGACATTGATCAGCCGGTCGCGGCGCTCCGCCGGCTCGATCTTCTGACGCTCGGCCAGGATGATCGGCCAGTGCTCGCGCGCGATCTTGAGGAAGTCGAGCGTGAGCTGCCAATAGGTGTCGACATGCTCCGGCACGAGTCCGTCGAGCCGGCCCCAGTCGACCTCGCGGGTCGCGATGTCGTCCATCAGGCGCGCGAGGTCGTCGGCGAGTGCGAGCGCCGCCGCCGGCGTCGCCACCACCAGCGGGTGGTCGCCGGGCGCCGCTTTGAGGCGCTGCGCCCAGGCCAGCACCAGGCGGGCGAGCAGCATGCGCCGCGTGAGGCCGCCGAGTGCCGGCGGCAGGTCGAGCGCGTCGGCGGCCGCCGCGCCCGTCGCCACCTCGGCGAAGGCGATCTCGTCCTCGTCGATGTCGCCGATCGGCACGATGCGCGGCAACAGCGCGGCATCGGCCCGCAACACGTCGAGAAAGACCTCGCGCGCGAGCCGGCAGGCGCGCCGGGTCGGCAGATACAGCGTCGCCGCGGTGAGCGACAGCGGATCGGACGCCGGCGCAAAACCGGGCACCAGCTCGCCGGCGACCAGCGCGCGCACCAGCGCCGGCAGGAACGGCACCGAGGCCGGAATCGTGAAAACGCGCGGGGTGTGGGCGGGACTCATCGGGCGCCTTATAGCGCCGGGGGGACGTGGAAGCGAATAGCGAGGAGGGAGTGACTATGCCCCTTCGGCGTCATCGTCCGCGAAAGCGGACGATCCAGTAACCACCGGCGCTCGTGTTCACTTGGATTGCTGGGCGCAATGGATCGCCCGCTTGCGCGGGCAATGACGCAGGAGATCTCCTCACGCCGCGCTGGCGAGGATCGCGGCCTCGGCGGCCGCGACCGCGTCGGGCGAGCCGACATGCATCCAGACGCCCTCGAGCCGCAACCCGAACAGGCGCTCCTCTTCGATCGCGCGATCGAACAGCCGCGTGAGCGGGAAGGCGCCGCTCGGCGCGTCCCGAAAGAGGGCCGGCGACAGGATCGCGATCCCCGCATAGACGAAGGGCACGACCTCGCGTTCGCCGCGGCGGCGCAGCCTGCCGTCGGGCGCCATCGAGAAGTCGCCGCGTCCCGCATAGCCGACGCTGGTCGCGGTCGGGGCGAGCAGAAGCAGCGCGTCCATCTGGTCGGGCTGGAACGCGGTGGCGAGCCGTTCGAGATTGGGCTTCACCCCGTCGATCCACAGCGTGTCGGAATTGACGTGGAAGAAGGGCGCGGTCCCGAGCAGCGGCAGCGCCTTGGCGACGCCGCCGCCGGTGCCGAGCACGGCCTCGCGCTCGTCCGAAATGGCGATCTTGGGTGCCCGGCGCGGCTTCAGGTGCTGCTCGATCTGGTCGGCGAAGTGGTGGACGTTGACCACGGCGGTCTCGACCCCGACCGCGGCGAGGCGATCGAGCACGTGGTTGATCAGCGCCTTCCCGCCCACCGGCACCAGCGGCTTGGGCATCGAATCGGTAAGCGGACGCATGCGCGTGCCATACCCGGCCGCCAGGATCATCGCGTTGCGAGGAATGGCGCTGCGGCGGACTTTCGGCATCTGATCCCCTGGCTTCGCGAATCATCGGCCCGGATGGCCGACGGGCGAATCATAGGCAAACTAGCCGACGCGAAAATGACAAAAATTGGAGTTCGCGGGAAGGCGCCGGGGCGCCTGTGGGGCTGCGGGGCAATACGGCCGACGCCGCCAAAATCCTAGTCAGACGTGGTCGGCTCGATGAAACGGGCCGCCGCGCCCGCGGCATTGGTCCATTCCAGCTTGTGCTTGGCCAGCCCCTCCTTGAGGAAGCGGACGCCGAGCTCGTCGCCTTTCAACCAGATCCGTTCGCAGCGCCGGTGCGCGCTTCCGGTGGTCGACAGCACGAGGAAGAACTCCTCGGTATTCAGGCCGTCGACCGAGCCGCGGATGGTGAGCTTGGCGCCGGTATCGGAGACGTCCCCGATGCGGCATTCGCGCTGCCAGGTGCCGTCGATGCCCATGATCCGGGCGTTGTAGCCGTTCCCGAACTGGACGCGTTCGAAACTTCGCCGTTCTGCGCACATCGCTCGCGTGGCCTCACCGACTCCGCCGCCTGAATGTCTAAACGCAAGTCCTGAACAAGCGATTACCGGCCGCCCGGCCAAAAGGTAAAAAAAGACAAAATGCCGGCCGCGCGGCGCCCGCCATCCGGCCTGTTGCCGGGGCCGCCACCGCCCTCACGGGCCGGGTCGGGGCGGATTTCCGGGCAGCTGGGCGGGGGGCGGGACGTGCATCCGGTACCAGACGTCGAGCCCTGCGAGCTGCGGAAGCGCTAGCGAGCGCTGCAGATAATCCCATACGCGCGGCAGATGGCGCAGATATTGCGGTTTGCCGTCGCGGCGATCGAGGCGCGCGAAGATGCCGAGGATTTTCGAGGCGCGCTGGGCCGCGAGCGTGGCGTAGATCGTGAGGAAGCCCGCCAAGTCGAAATCCGGGTCGGTCTCGCGCCGCGCGCGCGCATAACGGCTCAGCAGCTCGATCTCCATCTCTTCGGTCACGTCGACGCGGGCGTCCTGCAGCAGCGAAGCGAGGTCATAGCCCGCCGGACCCATCACGGCGTCCTGAAAATCGAGAATGCCGAGCCGGGCGATGCCGTCGCGCTCGGGCAGCCAGAGCAGGTTGGGCGAGTGGAAGTCGCGCAGCACCCAGGTCTTCGGGGCCTCGACGACCGGCGCCAGGGCGGCGCGCCACAGCGCAAGGAATTTGTCGCGCGCGGCCGCCGTCACGTTCGCGCCGCGATACGGCATGTACCAGTCGAGCAGCAGCTCGACCTCGATCATGAGCGCGTCCAGGTCGTAGGGCGGAATCGTGTGGATGATCTCGGGCGTGACCGGCGGCGTGTCGGCGAGCGCCAGCCGGTGCAGGGCGACCAGCACATCGACGGCGGTCTGGTAGCACGGCTCGCTCGGCGCCGGCGGATCGCCTTCGACGACGACCCGGTCGCCGAGATCCTCGAGAATGAGCAGCCCGAGGTCGAGATCGGCGGCGTAGATTTCGGGCGCCGAGAAGCCGTGCTGGCGCAGCCCGTTGGCGATCGCCACGAAGGGCTTCACGTCCTCGGCGAGGCGCGCGACCGCGCTGTAGGGCAGTCCCTTGCGGACCGGCGGACCATCGGGCCGGCGCGGCGAATTCATCAGGATCACGCGCCGGCTGCCGATGGTGAGCCGCTCGTAGGAGCGCGCCGAGGCGTCGCCGGCGAGGCGCTCGCGTCTGGCGCCGCCATGGCCCGACCGGTCGAGAAAGTCGCGCACCGCCGCGATCCGCTCGGCGCGCGCCCCGAAGGCGCCATGTCCGGTGATGCGCACATGGCGGTGCTCGAGCCCGAGCTCCGGCGCCAGGGTGAGCGCGATGTCGAGCCGGTCGGGCGGCAGGAAGCCGGCGGCGCGGTCCGGCCATTCGAGCAGGGTGAGCGCGCCGACGGGGAGATCCTCGAAGCCGAGCTCGGCCAGTTCGTCCGCGCCCGAGATCCGGTAGAGATCGGCATGCACCACGGGAAAGCGCGGCAGCTCGTAGGTCTGCATGATGGTGAAGGTCGGGCTCGGGACCTCGATTGCGGGATCGTCGGCGAGCCGGCGGATCAGGGCGCGCGCGAAGGTGGTCTTGCCGGCGCCGAGGTCCCCGGACAGCGTGATCAGGTCGCCCGGCTCGACCGCGATGGCGATATCCTGCACCAGCCGGTGCATCGCCTCTTCGTTCGGCAGCACCATGGTGTGAGTTGAGCCGCCGGACGTGGTCGGAAGCATGGCCGGTTGAATGCCGCCTATTCGGCGGCCGTGCGCCGGGCCGCCTGTTCGAGCGGGAACGTACATACCACAGTTGTGCCGCGGCCAACCGTGGAATTGATCTCGATCCGGCCGCCGTGCAGCTGCACGAAGGAGCGCACCAGCGAAAGGCCGAGGCCCGGGCCGCGGTGGTGCGAGCCGAGCGAATGGGTCTCGAACCAGTCGAAGACCCGGTCCTGCATATCGGCCGGGATGCCGGGACCGCGGTCGGTCACCGAGAACACGATCTCGCCGCCGCTGCGCTCGGCCGCGAGCGTCACGGTCGCGCCGGGCGGCGAGAAGCCGACCGCGTTCGAGAGCAGATTGAACAGGACCTGGCGGATGCGGCGCTCATCGGCGATGAAGCTCCCGATGTCCGAGGCGGCGCGGATGTCGAGCGCGATCCCGTCCTTGACCAGCCGGTCCTGGATGCCCTCGGCGGCCGCCGCCATGGTGCCGCGGATATCGACGGCGCCGAGATTGAGGGTCATGGCGCCGGCATCGATGCTGGCGAGGTCGAGGATGTTGTTGATCAGCGCCAGCAGCGCGTTGGTCGAGACCGAGATGTAGCCGAGATATTCGCGCTGGCGCGGGGTCGTGGGTCCGGTAACCGGATCGTTGAGGAATTCCGCGAAACCGATGATGTTGGTCAGCGGCGAGCGCAATTCGTAGGAGATGTGGTGGACGAAGTTGGCCTTCATCTCGTCCGCCGCGACCAGCGCCTCGTTGCGCTCGCGCAGCGCGCGCTCGACGTTGACCGAGTCGGTCATGTCCTGGAAGGCGACCAGCGTGCCGCCGTCCGGCAGCGGCACCGTGGCGCAATCGGCGACGCTGCCGTCGTTGCGCTCGATGCGCAGCGCGACCGGATCGCGCCGCTCGAGCGCGGTCACCGCGATGCGCAGCTTCTGCCAGGTCGTTGTGTCGCTGTGCAGCGGCCGGCACAGCCCGATCACGGTCTCGATATGGGGGCGCTCGCGCAGCACGGCGGGATTGATCCGCCACATGCGCGTGAAGGCCGGATTGAACAGGCGCACGCGCCCGTCGCTGCCGAACACCGCGAGCGCCTCGGCCAGGTTGTCCAGGGTCTCGCCTTGCATGTGGATCAGCGCGTCGAAGCGGCGTTCGAGGTCGAGCCGCTCGGTCACGTCGTCGAACAGATAGGTGACGCCGCCGTCGGGATGCGGCGTGGTCACGACCCGAAGCGTGCGGCCGTCCGGGAGATGCCATTCATGCGCCATTACGTCGCTCGCGCGGTATGCCGCGTGGAGTTGCGTCCGCCATTGGCGGAAATCCGGCTGCTCGGGCAGCTTGCGGTCGTTGCGCAGCCGGTCGAGCACCACCGAGTCGGTCGGCCGCTGGTCGAGAAAGCCGGCTTCGAGCCCCCACAGCGACCGGTAGGCGGCATTGTGGAAGGCGAGCTTCTGGTCGACGCCGAAGATGGCGACGCCGGTCGCGAGCTGGTCGAGCGTGCGGCGATGCGCCTCGCCGAGCCGGGCGACCTCGGCGCGCAGGCTCTCGGCCTCGGTCGCATCGATGCCGATGCCGGCACGCCCGTGCGTGCCCGCCGCCTCGATGAGATCGAGACTGCGGCGATGCCCGGCGACGACGACCGGCAGGCGAATCATCACGCCGCCCTGGGCGCGGTCGAGCTCGGCGCGCGCCGCGCGGTCGATCAGCTCGGTGCCGAGCGCCACCGCGCTCAGGCCGTCGACCGCCCCGACCGCGCGCGCATAGGCCGCATTGGCGAAGGCGAGCTCGCCGGCCGCGTCGCGCACCCATACCGGGCAGGGCAGGGCCTCGATCATCACGCGGAGCGCGTCGGTCTCGGTCTTGAGCGCCTCATGGGCCCGGCTGAGCTCGGTGAGCCGGCGCTCGATCCCGCCCACGTCGCGCAGCTTCATCACCGCGCGGCCCGCGATGGCGCGGCCCTCCGCCTCGATCTGCCGGCCGGCCGAGGTCGTCAGCGGCCGGCTGAATCCCTCGCCATGGGCGCGCAATTTCTCGATCGCCCGGATCATGCTGCGCGCATCGTCGACCGCGAGCCAGGCGCCGAACGCCAGCACGCCGGCCGGATTGGGATTCTCCGTGATGGCCGCCGTCTCGCCGATGATCTCCGGCACGTCGCTGCCGGCCGGCCACGAAACCAGGATCTGGGGCTCCGAGAGCAGCAAGCCGGTGAGCCGGTCGACGTCGGATTTCAACGCGGCGATGTGGTCGCGCGCGGCGGCCTCGGATGCACTCGCGCGCGCATGGGTGCGCACCAGCAGGACGGCGGTGACCACGGCGAAGAACAGGACGCCGAGGATCAGGGTGAGCGCCGCGATCTCATGCCGATCGAGCCCGACCAGACCCGCCAGATGGGCGGAACCGAATGGCCAACGCGCCGCGTCCTGGGCGACGGCGCCTGAAGCCAAGGACAGCGCGCCGGTCGCGGCCGCTGTCCACAATCCAATTTTTCGCAGTCGAGCTTGGAGGCTCCCGCCCTTCGCCCGGATCATCTCCGGCATTCCGTTGCCCCTGATTGATCCCGACGGCGTTGGGTCGCCGCGAGACCGCCCACCGGATCCACACCCTTCCTCGGTCCGAGTTGCGGACCGAAGCAAGCGTTATGGCACCGGTCCCCCATTGAGGCACGAATTCGCGGGCTGCCGCCCCGCGCTACGCCCGAACCCCGATCCTCTCGAACCCCACGAATCGGCCTTAATCTAGCCCCAAGGCCACCGCGCCAAAAGAGTCCAGACCGTGAACGCGAACAATCGGTATTGTGGCGCCAGAAAAAGGCTTCACCCGCAGCGCCGGAAAACCGGAACCCGAGGACAGGATACCCTCATGACACGACGGCTCGCTGCTGCGCTGTTCATCGGGCTCGCATTCGGTGGGGTGGTTGCCGGCCCGGCGCGCGCGCAGAATTATCCCGACCGCCTGATCAAGCTGGTGGTCGGCTATCCGCCGGGCGGGCCGATCGACGTGACAGCCCGCATCCTGGTGCAGCGCCTCTCCGCGATCCTGGGCCGCACCATCATCGTGGAGAATCGCGCGGGCGCGACCGGCTCGGTCGCCGCCAAGGCGGTCGCGGTCGCCGACCCCGACGGCTATACGCTGATGCTGGGCAATGCGAGCTCGCTCGCCGTGATGCCGGCGATCGCGCGCTATCGCGACTACGACACGCTCAAAAGCTTTGCGCCGATTGCCAAGCTCACCGAAGGCTACGAGGTCCTGGTGGTCGATCCGAATGGCCCCGCCAAGACCGTCGAGGGACTGCTCGCCTATGCGCGCGCCAACCCGGGCAAGCTCAATTTCGGTTCCGCCGGCTTCGGAAATCTGACCCATCTGTCCGGCGAGCTTTTGAAGCTTAAGACCGGAATCGACATCGTCCACGTCCCCTACAAGGGCGCGCCGGAAGCGGTCGCCGGAATGCTGTCCGGCCAGGTGCATATGTTGTTCGGCGAGGTCGCCGGGCTGCTGCCGCTGGTGCGCGACGGCAAGGTGCGCGCGCTCGGCGTCGCGAGCGAGACCCGCAACGCGCTCGCCCCCGAATTGCCCACCCTGATCGAAGGCGGCTTGCCGGATTTCGTCGCCTTGACGTTCACCGGCGTCATGGCGCCGGCCGGCACGCCGCCGGCGATCGTCGCCAGGCTCAATGCCGCCATCAATGAGGCCTTGGCGGCGCCGGACGTCCGCACGGCGCTCGAGCGCATCGGCGCCGAGATCCGCACCGGCTCGCCCGCCGACTTCGCGGCATTCCTGGCCAAGGAGGCGCGCAAATGGGACGAGGTCGTGCGCCTGGCCGGCATCAAGATGGAATAGAGCGGCGTCGCGCTCAGGTGGCGGACGCCCGCCGCGGTTCGGCGGGCCGCACCATGTCGGCGACGGTGATGCGCGTGAGCGCGTCGGACAGCGCCTTCTCGGCATGCGCCACCGCCGGAAGCACGACCTCGGCCAGCAGCGGCGAATTCGACTGCGGCGACTGGCCTTCGCCGTCGATCATGTCGGCGGCGCGCAGGATCTGCGCCGCCGTGATGTCGCCCGGCTCGCCCGCGAGCTCGTAGCCGCCGCCGGGTCCACGGATGCCTTTGAGAATCCCGTCGCGCACCAGCGCTTGCAGCACCGGCTCGAGATGGCGAGGGGGCAATCCATGCCGTACCGCCAGTGTCTTTGCCGACACCGGCGTGTCCCCGTCATGCAGGGCGATATCTACGACGGCAGCGATTGCGAGGATGCCTTTGCGAGGCAGGATGGGCATTTCCGGGCAGTTCCGCGACTTGAGCTTCTCTCAGCGTCAACGGTAGTATCTTACACGCCGGGCGCGGTCCAGGGTGACTTATTACCGTCCGGCTGCGGCCCGGATTTGCCTCATCCCGTCGAGCCGAAACCCCCGTCCCCCCGCGGCGTCGCGTCAAGCGCGGCGACCTCGCGCAGGCGGGCGCGGGCGACCGGGGCGACCACCAGCTGGGCAATCCGCATGCCGCGCGTGACCGCAAAAGACTCGCTGCCGAAATTCACCAGGATGACCTGCACCTCGCCGCCGGAGTGTTGAGCACCGTGACGCCATGGCGCGCCGCAAGCCCCGAGCGCGGCCGCACCTGCGCTTCCGCCCCGGGCGGCAGCGCGATCGCGATGCCGGTCGGGATCAGGGCGCGCGCGCCGGGCGCGAGCCAGACCGGCGTGTCGGCCGGCACCGCCGCCATGAGGTCGAGACCGGCCGCGTGGTCGCTCTGATAGGCCGGCAGCGCGAGATCGGCGCCGTGCGGCAGCCGCAGGATCTGCACGTCGATGGCGGAATCGCTCCGGCTCATGGCGCGGCTTTCGCGATCGTCGTCGCGATGCGCTCGATCAGCATATGGGCCACCTCGTCCTTCGTTTGCGTCGGCCACGACTCGACGCCATCGGCGCTCACGAGATGAATGCTGTTGAGGTCGCCGCCCATCACCCCGGATTCGGCCGACACGTCGTTGGCGAGAATCCAGTCGCAGCCCTTGCGCTCGAGCTTCTGCTTGGCGTGCTCGACCACGCGCTCGGTCTCGGCCGCAAAGCCGATGACCAGGGCGGGGCGTTTCGTTTTCATGTGCGCCACGGTCGACAGGATGTCGGGATTCTCGGTCAGCGCCAGAGTCGGCGTGCCGGCCGCGCCCTTCTTGATCTTCTGCCCGCTCGCCTGCGCGACCCGCCAGTCGGCGACGGCGGCGGCGAAGATCGCGACGTCGGCCGGCAACGCAGCCTCCACCGCCGCCAGCATGTCGCGCGCGCTCTCGGCGCGCAGGACCCTGACGCCGGGCGGGTCGGGCACGCTCACCGGGCCCGACACCAGCGTCACCTCGGCGCCGGCCTCCGCGGCGGCGCGCGCGATGGCGTGACCCTGCTTGCCCGAGGATCGGTTGGCGATGTAGCGCACCGGGTCGATCGGCTCGTGGGTCGGGCCCGAGGTGATCAGCACGCGCTTGCCGGTCAGCGGGCCGCGCGCGGGCGCGAGCAGCGCCTCGGCGGCGGCGGCGATCTCCAGCGGTTCGGCCATGCGTCCCGTGCCGCTTTCGCCGCGCTCGGCCATCTCGCCCGCATTGGGGCCGACGACCGCGATGCCGTCGGCGGAGAGCCGCGCCAGGTTGCGGCGGGTCGCCGGGTGGGCCCACATGCGCGGGTTCATGGCCGGGGCGATCAGCACCGGCCGGTCGGTCGCGAGCAGCACCGTGGACGCGAGGTCGTCGGCGTGGCCGCCCGCCATCTTGGCCATGAGGTCGGCAGTGGCGGGCGCGACCACGATCAGGTCGGTGTCGCGCGCGAGCCGGATATGGCCGATGTCGAACTCGGTGCGGGCGTCGAACAGGTCGGTATGGACGCGCTCGCCCGCGATCGCGCCGGCCGCCAGCGGCGTGACGAATTCCTGCGCGGCGCGCGTCATCACGACCCGCACGGCCGCGCCGCGCTCCTTCAGCCGCCGGATCAGGTCGAGCGATTTGTAGGCCGCGATGCCGCCGCCGATGATGAGAAGGATGCGTTTGCCGGACAGCCCGACATGGCGCTCTTGCGGCGCCGCCGCGCCGGAATCCTTGATCTCGGCGCCGCTCGCCGCCTCGGCGATCGGGCGTTGCGGCGTGGCGGTCGCAGCCGGGCCGGCCGCGAGATGGAGCGCCAGGAGGTGCCTGGCTTCCTCTTCCATCGAGCGGCCGTGACGCGCGGCGCGCAGGCGCAGGCGCCGTTTGACGTCGTCGTCGAGCTGGCGGATCGTGAGGCTGGCCATCGGGCGGTCCTGCTGGAAGACACCAGCATAGTCTATGATTGCATTGCAATCAATGCAATCATAGACCTAAATGGCCCGCCACAACAGGGCGGTGAGCAGCGCCACGATCGCCCACAGCGCCACGGCGCTCCAGCGGTTGCGGCGCGCTTCGGCGCGCCCGATGGCGGCGACCGTCTCGGGCGCCAGCACGATGCCGTCGCGGGTGGCGGCATCGATCTGGTCGGCGATGCGGGCGGCGCGGCCGAGCAGGGCGGGCACCTGCCCGAGGAAGCGCCCGACCTCGCCGGCGCCCTGGGCGGCGTCTTCCAGCCGGCCGGCCGGCCCGAGGTTGCGCTCGATCCATTCGCGCACCACCGGCTCGGCGGTGCTCCACATGTCGAGCTTGGGATCGAGCGAGCGCCCCACGCCCTCGACCACCACCATGGTCTTCTGCAGCAGCAAAAGCTCCGGCCGGGTCCGCATGTCGAACAGCCCGGTCACCTCGAACAGCAGCATCAGGAGCTTCGCCATGGAGATGTCCTCGGCGGAGCGGTTGTGGATCGGCTCGCCGATCGCGCGGATCGCCTGCGCGAAATCTTCGACCGAATGGTGCGGCGGCACATAGCCGGCCTCGAAATGGATCTCGGCGGTGCGCAGGTAATTGCGCGTGATGAAGCCATGCAGGATCTCGGCCAGGAAGCGGCGCTCTTTCGTGCCCAGCCGGCCCATGATGCCGAAATCGACCGCGACGAGCCGGCCGTCATGGTCGACGAACAGGTTTCCGGGATGCATGTCGGCGTGGAAGAAGCCGTCGCGCATGGCGTGGCGCAGGAAGGTCTGGATGATGTTGCGGCCGAGTTGCGGCAGGTCGAATCCCCTGGCGCGCAGCGCCGCCTGATCGTTGAGCGGCGTGCCGTCGATCCATTCGAGCGTGAGCACGTCGCGCGCGGTGCGGTCCCAGTCGACGGCGGGCACGCGGAAGCCCGGATCGTTCTTGGTGTTCTCGGCCATCTCCGACAGCGCGGCCGCCTCGAGCCGCAGGTCCATCTCGATCGTGACCGAGCGCGCCAGCGTCTGCACCACCTCGATGAGGCGCAGCCGCCGCGCCTCGGACGACCATTCTTCGGCGGTGCGGGCCGCCCAGAAGAAGGCGGCCAGATCGGTCTTGAAGCGCTGCTCGACGCCCGGACGGAGCACCTTCACGGCGACCACGCGGCCGCTCGCCAGTTCCGCCCGATGCACCTGCGCGATCGACGCCGCCGCGACCGGCGGGCCGAAGGAGGCGAAGACGTCCGCAAGCCCGCAGCCGAGCGCCGCCGCGACCGTGGCCTCGGCCTGCTGTTGCGGAAACGGCGCCATGCGGTCCTGCAGGCTCTCGAGATCGCGCGCGAGCGCGACGCCGACCACGTCGCGCCGGGTCGCCAGGAATTGCCCGAGCTTGACGTAAGTCGGCCCGAGCGCGGTCAGCGCGACGGACAGGCGGTTGGCCTTGTCGCCGCTCGACGGCCGCTCGATCAGCCGCGCGCAGGCGAGCGCCGCGCGCGCCGGCAGCGGGAGCGGCGCCGGATCGACGAGGCCGAGCACGCCTTCGCGCGCGAACACGAAGCCGGCGCGGGCCAGCCTGATGAGATGGATGAATGCCGAGATCACAAGCGCCAGCCCGAATGCAGCGCCACGACGCCGCCGGTCAGCGGCCGCGCGCTGACGCGGCGGAAGCCTGCGGCCGAGATCATCGCCGCGAAGGCCTGCGGCTTGGGAAAGCGCCGGATCGACTCGACCAGATAGCGGTAGGCGTCGGCGTCGCCCGCGACCGAGCGACCGAGCGCCGGGATGACGTTGAACGAATAGAGATCGTAGAGCGTATCGAGCCCCGGCACGTCCACGGTCGAGAATTCGAGGCACAGGAAGCGGCCGCCCGGCTTGAGCACGCGATAGGCCTCGGCGAGCGCGGCGTCGATGCGCGGCACGTTGCGGATGCCGAATGCGATCGTGCAGGCGTCGAAGCTGCGGTCCGGGAAGGGCAACGCCTCGGCGTTGCCGTCGACGAAGGACACCGCGTCGTCGAGCCCGCGCTCGATCGCGCGCTCGCGGCCGACCGCGAGCATCTCCGGATTGATGTCGCACACCGTCACGCGCGTGCCGGCCCCGCCCGCCGCGACGACACGGAACGCAATGTCGCCGGTGCCGCCCGCCACGTCGACGAGGCCAAAGGGGCGATCGCCCCGCGGTGGGTTCACGGCGGTGACGAGCGCGTCCTTCCAGGCGCGGTGCAGGCCGCCCGACATCAGGTCGTTCATCAGGTCGTAGCGCCGCGCGACCGATCGAAAGACGTCGTCGACCAGCCCCTGCTTGGCGTCGAGGTCGACGGTCTTGAAGCCGAAATGCGTGTCGCGGCCGGGGTCCGGCCTGGAATGCGTCATGGGATTTTCCTGTCAAGGCGACCATAGCGCGGCGGGGCCCGCGGCGCTACAAAGCGTGTCCCCACGTGTCGTCCGACTCCCAGCTTGGTAACCAGGCGCGGGCCCGGACCCACGAAAAAACTCACGCCTATGGTTAACGGCCGCCGCGCATGCCCGAATTGCCCGAAGTCGAGACCGTGCGGCGCGGGTTGCAGCCGGTGATGGAGGGCGCGCGGATCGTCAAGGCCGAGGCCCGCCGTGGCGATCTGCGCCGGCCGCTGCCGAAGGACTTCGTCAAGCGCCTCGAGGGGCGCAGCGTCACCGGCCTGGGACGGCGAGCGAAATATCTGCTCGCCGACCTTTCCTCCGGCGAGGTGCTGATGATGCATCTCGGCATGTCCGGCTCGTTCCGGGTCACCCAACAGAAGGGCGAGGAAACGCCGGGCGAGTTCCACCATCCGCGCGCCGAGGACCGCGCGCATGACCATATCGTGTTTCACATGTCGTCCGGCGCGCGCATCGCCTTCAACGATCCGCGCCGCTTCGGGCTGATGCTGCTGGTGCCGCGCACGGAGCTTGCCGACCATCCGCTGATGAAGGCGATCGGCCCCGAGCCGCTCGGCAACGAGTTCGACGCCGCGATGCTGGCGGCGGCCTGCCGCGGCAAGAAGACCAGCCTCAAGGCCGCGCTGTCCGACCAGAAGGTCGTGGCCGGGCTTGGCAACATCTATGTGTGCGAGGCGCTGCACCGCGCCCGCCTGTCACCCAAGCGGCAGGCCTCCACCATCGCCACCAGGGCGGGCGCGCCGACCGCGCGCGCCGAGGTTTTGGTCGGCGCCATCAAGGCCGTGCTGCAAGACGCGATCAAGGCCGGCGGTTCGTCGCTGCGCGACCATCGCCAGACCGACGGCGAGCTCGGCTATTTCCAGCATCATTTCCGCGTCTACGACCGCGAGGGCGCGCGCTGCGTCACGCCAGGATGCAAAGGCACGGTCAAGCGTATCGTGCAGAGCGGGCGCTCGACATTCTATTGTCCGACCTGCCAGAAATGATGCGGTCTAAGTATGGCGATGATGATTCAAAAAATTCGACTTGCCGGCGCGGTGGCCCTTGTTTTTCTGTCGCCCCGCATGGCTATCGCCGATGGCGCACTGGCGATCGGCGCCGCCTCGCCGATCGTGCAGGGCGGCCTCGCCTATGGGTTTACCCGCCATTTATCCCCCCGCGACTCGGCGCAGACTCTTGCCCTTGATACCTGCCGAAAGTTGGCGAACGTGCCGCAGACCGCCGCGAACTGCCGTGTCGTCGGCATGTTCACGGATCAATGTTTCGCGATCGCCTTCACGCCGCAGGCCGCGCCGACAGGCTTCGGCTGGGCGATCGAGGCTGACCGGCAGACGGCCATACGCAAGGCGATGAACATCTGCGCCGGCATGGCCGGTGACGACGCCAAGAGCTGCAAGGTCATCGAGTCGCGCTGCGACGGCACGACCTTGTCCGATCAGTGCGGCGGCCGCGCCGGCGCGTCACCGGGCCAGCGCATCGCCAGTTGCACCGCGCTGATCGGGTCCGGCGACGAGAGCGACAGCGATATTGTCAGCGACCACGTCAATCGCGGCAACGCCCATTCGGATGCCCAGGAGTTCGACGATGCGATCTTGGACTACGACGCTGCGCTCAAGCGCGATCCCACCCACGCGGTCGCGTTCTACGATCGTGGCACCGCCTATCGGATGAAGCAGGACCACGACAAGGCGATCGCGGACTACGGTCGCGCCATCGCCCTCAATTCAAGATACGAGGATGCCTTCGTCAACCGCGGCGTCGCCTACGCGGCCAAGGGCGATTTCGACCGCGCCATCGCGGACTACACCACAGCGCTCCTGCTCGACAGCGCAGACGCGACGGCATATCGCAACCGCGGCAATGTCTACCTCGAAATGGGGGAGCCGGGCTTCGCCATGGACGACTACGACGAGGCGATCAGGCGTGCACCCGGCGACGTAAGCGGCTATCGCAGCCGTGGCTATCTGCATTTCTATCTCGGCGATTTCGCACGCGCTGCGGACGATCTGGCCCACGTCGTCACATCAGAGAGGGACGACCTCTACGCAATGCTGTGGGCTTATCTGGCGGCGGCGCGCACCGACGCCGAGAGCGCGAGGAGGAATTTGGCGCAGACCGCGACGCGCAAGGGTCCGGCCTGGCCTTATCCGGCGGTCGAATTATTTCTCGGCGGGCGGACCTTCGAGTCGACCTTGTCGGCGGCAGGCAATCCCTCCGAGCGTTGCGAGGCTCAGTTCTACGGCGGCGAGTGGCAGCTGCTGCAGGGCGACGGCGCCGCCGCCGCGACGGCGCTGACGGCCGCCGCGGACACTTGTCCGAAGAGCTTCATCGAGCACAAGGGCGCCCAGGCGGAATTGAAGCGCCTCAGGCAATGAATGCGCTCCAAGCAGCTTTCGGAGCAAGGCGGATGCCGGGAGCGTCCACCTCGGACACATCGAGCGCCGCCCAAGCCGCGCTCACAAACCCTTGGTTATCCCATAATATCTGCGCACGACGTTCCTGATCATAACGGCGTCCTTGGCGCTGATGCCTGCAGGAACGTAGGAGACCTCGCCGCAATCGCGGCCACAAAAATTTCCGTAGAACATCAGCGCCGCGAGATAACTCCCGTGGACCGTCGGGTGGTTGCCGTCTTCATAGAGCGAGAAGCTCGGCCGCTCGGCCAGGAGCATCTCCCAGGCTTTTCCGACATTGACCATGCCGGCGCCGGTGCTATCCGCAAGCCATTGATGGCTTTGCTGCATGATGTTGTGATAGCGCGGCCGCAGATCGGGACGATGCGTGTAGTATTCGAAGTCGTCGGAGTAGCGCCACGTCACGTAAAGCAGTGGAATTGAGCCACCGATCCGCGCTTCATTGATCAGCTTTGCGCCATAGAGATGGAAGCTTGCGTCGTCGGCTTCATTGACGTGCTCGCTGCTCTGCGCCTGAATGATGACGTTCCGCCATTTCTGTTTCAAGAGCCCATGCACGGACGGCGTATTCCAGTGATCTTCGAGCGTGGCGCCGCCGGGCGCATGCACCACGATCTTGTACCGCTCCGGAGAGCCGGCGGAGTCCGCGAGCTTGCGCATCATGAAGGGCATGTCGTGATAGAAGGTGCGGCTGTTGCCGATGAAGAGAATTGCGTGTTCGGGGCGACGGTCGAAGCGATCTGTCACCGATTGGACCGCATGTGCGAGCGGCGTCGACACCGCGGGCGTGTACCAGACGAAAACCGCGAGGAGCACGGACATGATCAACGCTCGGATGTGGCGGGTCATGCTTCGGTTCCGCAATTCGGCATGCGAGGCTCTCGACTGACGCTCGCCGTCGGCGCCGCCCCTTCAGTATGGATGTCCGCATCATGCTCAAATTGGCTTAAAAAAAAGCGTAGATTACAATCGAGCGAGAAAGACCACGCGGAGCGCGTGGGACGCTCATGGTTACCGCGATGTTGCTGCGGCAGCCACTTCTCGCCGGAAACGATATGACAACGTCATCACGACGCGTCCCGCGATCGTTTATGACGCGCGAAGCGAAGCGATCAAATCTCGACGAGAACGTAGCCGCGACCCAGGCCTGGAGGCGGTCACGCGGCTCCGCCGCAAGCTTGCCGTGTCTTGCCTCAATCCACCTTGATCCCCGCCCGCGTGATCACCTTCTCCCACTTCTCGGTCTCGGACGCGGCGAAGCGCCAGAACTCGTCCGGGGTGGCGATAATGGGGTCCGTGCCGAGCTCGGCAAGCTTGGCTTTCATCGGCGGCGAGGCCAGCGCGGCGTTGATCTCGCGGTTCAGCACGGCGATGACCTCCGGCGGCGTGCCGCGCGGAACGCCGACGCCGAACCAGATGATCGCCTCGTATCCCGGCACGGTCTCGGCAATGGCTGGCAGGTCGGGGAGCAGCGGCGAGCGCGCCGCCGACGTGACCGCGAGCCCGCGCACCCGGCCGCCCTGCACGTGCGGCAGGACCGTCACCATCGAGTCGAACATCACCTGCACCTGCCCGCCGATCAGGTCGGTCATGGCGGGCGCGGCGCCGCGATAAGGAATGTGGACGAGGTCGACGCCCGCGGTCGCCTTGAACAGCTCGCCCGCGAGATGGCCGGTCGATCCGACGCCGGGCGTCCCCATGTTGAGCTTGCCGGGATTGGCCCTGGCATAGGCGACGAACTCGGCGACGTTCTTTGCCGGCACGGCCGGGTTGATCACCATCACGCTCGGTCCCTGCGACATGCCGGCGACCGGTGCGAGCTGCTTGAGGTAGTCGAAGCCGAGCGTGCGCTTGTTGACGGTGGCGTTGATCGCATTGGCGGATGTGACGGAGCCGAGCGTGTAGCCGTCGGGCGGCGCGTTCACCACCGCTTCGGTCGCGATGTTGCTGGCAGCGCCCGGCTTGTTCTCCACCAGCACCGGCTGGCCGAGGCGCGCCTGCAGCCGCTCGCCCATGAGGCGCACCAGGATGTCGGTCGGTCCGCCCGGCGGGAAACCGATGATCCAGCGGATCGGCCGCGTCGGAAAATCCTGCGCCGACACGCCGCCGATCGCCGCGATCGAAACAAGGATCGCGAACCACAAGGCGCGCCGCGCATTTGGAGCGTTTTCAATCATCGGTGGTCTGTGCTGAGGATGAACCGGCGCGCCATCGTTTCATGGCGTGCCCGAGAGTCAAGGGCGGCCCGGCTTGACCGGCACGAAGCTCCGGCCGGATAATCGCTCGATCACCCGACGGAGGCCCCGCGATGACGCCGCAGACCGCGACCGATACCGAGCTTCGCGACAGCAAGAGGAAGATGGTCAGCGGAACCTATCTGCGCAACGCGTGGTATGTCGCCGCCTGGTCGGACGATCTCGCCGACGGTCAGTTGCTCAGCCGCACCATCATGCAGGAGCCGATCGTCCTCTATCGAAAATCGGACGGC
>WNFK01184558.1_pt1 | contig 17500 bp, 19 predicted proteins | sample 5400281 | NCBI WGS metagenome assembly WNFK01 (sample SAMN13153350, study PRJNA577476) | soil metagenome | isolation source: 20 cm soil on Douglas fir-dominated hillslope | place: USA:California | collected 2013-09-17 | reverse complement strand
TTGCGCGACGACGAGGATCCGCTCGAGCCGGGCGACCTCGATCTCGGGCTGGCGCCGCGACCGGAGTCGACCGGCGACGAATAGGCGTCGCACTCCGCCGCGGCCGCGACTGTGGCACGCCCGGGGCCGGATGTGGCGTGGCGAATGCCTGTGGCGTCCTGCCGCAATGCAAGCCGTTTACCCAACCACCCAAGAGCGTGGTCGGGGGTGCGACCGATGAGGCTGAAGTCCTTGTTTTTGCCTCGCTCGAAGCCTAATTTGCGGGTGAAAACCGAGGGCAGGGTGCGCGCCGCGTAACCCGACCGTGCGGAGGGTGAGTCCGATGGGATCTTTGAGCTGGGTACACTGGCTTCTCGTGGCGGTCGTGGTTCTGCTGCTGTTCGGCGGCCGCGGCAAGATTTCCGAGTTGATGGGCGACTTTGCCACCGGCATCAAGGCCTTCAAGAAAGGCATGTCCGAGGACGACACCGCGAAGGTCGAGCCGGGAAAGATCGAGCCCGCGAAAACGATCGACGCTCAGTCGGCGCAACCGGCGCAGTCGACGCCGCAGCCCGAGACCCGCAAGGCGGGCTGATCCGCGGCGCACCGCGTCGACCGCGAAAAAGGGGCGCCGGCCTTCCTGGGCGGGGCGCCCCTTGGAGTTAGAGCTGCAATGTTCGACATCGGCTGGAGCGAGCTCCTTCTGATCGGCGTGGTTGCGTTGATCGCGATCGGGCCGAAGGAATTGCCCGGCGCGTTGCGGGCGGTCGGCCAATGGACCGGCAAGATCCGCCGCATGGCTTCCGAGTTTCAGGATCAGTTTCGCGAAGCGATGCGCGAGGCCGAAATGGCCGACATCAAGAAGGATGTCGACGAGGCCGCGAGCAAGATCCATTCGGGTCTCGATCCCTTCGATTTCAAGGACGCCACCGATTGGAAGCCCGCGCAGCCTCCGGCTCCCCCGGCGGTCGCTGCGCCGCCATCCGCCGACGCGCCACCGGCGCCGCCCGCCGAAGCCGTGGCCGAGCCGGCACATGTCGCAACCGCAACGGAGCCCGCGGCGGCGAACGGCGAGCATGAAACCGTCACGCCGCCCGCCGACGGAGGGCGGGCCGCATGAGCCACGACGACATCGAGGCCACCAAGGCGCCGCTGATGGAGCACCTGATCGAGCTGCGCATGCGGCTGATCAAGGCGCTCATCGCCTTCGGCATCGCGCTGGTGGTCTGCTTCTTCTTCGCCAAGCAGATCTACAACGTGCTGACCTGGCCCTATGTGTGGGTGGCGGGGCCGGAGAATTCCAAGTTCATCTATACCGGGCTCCTGGAATATTTCGTCGTTCAGCTGAAGATCGCGATGTTCGGCGCGGCCTTCATCTCCTTTCCGGTGGTGGCGACCCAGATCTACATGTTCGTGGCCCCCGGCCTGTATCGCCACGAGCGTCATGCCTTTCTGCCCTATCTGGTGGCGACGCCGATTTTTTTCCTGCTCGGCGCTGCCGTGGTCTACGCCATATTGTGGCCGATGCTGGCGCGCTTCTCGCTCAACATGCAGCAGGCTGCCGGCACCGGCCAGGCGGCGATCGAGCTCCTGCCCAAGGTCGACGATTACCTGACGCTGATGATGAAGCTCATCTTCGCATTCGGAATTGCATTCCAGCTGCCGGTGATCCTCACGCTGCTCGGCCGCATCGGTATCATCACGTCGCAGCAGCTCAAGGAGAAGCGGCGCTACTTCATCGTCATCGCCTTCGTGATCGCGGCGGTGCTCACGCCGCCCGACGTGCTGTCCCAATTGTCGCTGGCGATACCGCTGGTGCTGCTCTACGAGGGCTCGATCTGGTCGGTGAAGTTCGCCGAAAAGCGGGCCAAGGGTTCGCCGGCTGCCGCGGCGGGTCCCGCCAGCAAGCCGGCCGAATGAACCTGGCGTAAGGTAGGCGGCAGGTAACGATTCGCATGCCCGGCCCGCCGCCGGGCATCCACGTCTTGAGCCTTTTCTCGACTGTCCTCGTGTTCTTTCAAGGAATCTTCTTTAGGTAGCGGCCATGCACGACATCAAATGGATTCGTGAAAATCCCGACGCTTTCGATCGCGGGCTGGCGCGGCGCGGGCTGCCGCCGGAATCGAAGCGCCTGCTCGCCATCGACGAGCGCCGGCGCGCGGTGATCGGCAAGCTCGAGCACGCCCAGGCGCGCCGCAACGCGGCGTCGAAGGAGATCGGGGAGGCGAAGAAAAAGAAGGACGAGGCCGCGGCCGCCAAATTGATGGCGGAGGTCGCCGAACTGAAGGCCGCCATTCCGGCCATGGAGGCGGAGGAGAAAAGCGTTTCCGACGAGCTCGAGAAAGCGCTGGCGCAGATTCCAAATCTACCGCTTCCCGAGGTGCCGGACGGGACGGATGAGCATGGCAATGTCGAGCACCACAAATTCGGAGCGAAGCGCGACTACGCCTTCGCGCCCAAGCAGCATTTCGAGCTCGGCGAGGCGCTCGGCCAGATGGATTTCGAGACCGCCGCAAAGCTCTCCGGCGCGCGCTTCGTGGTGCTCAAGAAGGGGCTGGCACGGCTCGATCGCGCGCTCGGACAGTTCATGCTCGACCTGCATACGACCGAGCACGGCTATACCGAGATCAACCCGCCGCTGCTGGTGCGCGATGAGGTGATGTTTGGGACGGCGCAGTTGCCCAAATTTGCCGAAGACCAGTTTCGCACCACGACCGATCATTGGCTCATCCCGACCGCCGAAGTGCCGCTGACCAATCTCGTGCGCGACTCCATCGTCGACGAGGCCGAATTGCCGATGCGGCTGACCGCCTGCACGCCGTGTTTCCGGGCGGAGGCCGGGGCGGCCGGCAAGGATACGCGCGGCATGATCCGCCAGCATCAGTTCACCAAGGTGGAGCTGGTCTCGATCGCCACGCCGGAGCAGAGCCGCGACGAGCACGAGCGCATGCTGGCCTGCGCCGAGGAAGTGCTGCGCCGGCTCGACCTGCATTACCGGGTCGTGACGCTGTGCACCGGCGACATGGGTTTTGCGGCGCAGAAGACCTATGACATCGAGGTCTGGCTGCCGGGCCAGAACATGTTCCGCGAAATCTCCTCCTGCTCGGTGTGCGGCGATTTCCAGGCCCGGCGCATGAATGCGCGCTACCGGGAGAAGGAAGGCCGCCAGGTGCGGCCCGTCCATACGCTCAACGGCTCGGGCGTCGCGGTCGGACGGGCTCTCATCGCCATCATGGAGACCTATCAACAGGCCGACGGCTCGGTCGCGGTGCCCGACGCGCTCGCGCCCTATATGGGCGGCGTCAAGGCGATCGAACGAACGACATGAAGTCGCCCATGCGTATCCTGGTCACCAATGACGACGGCATCAACGCGCCCGGCCTCGACACCTGCGCCGAGATCGCGCGCGCTCTCTCCGACGATGTCTGGGTGGTGGCGCCGGAATTCGACCAGTCCGGCGTGTCGCATTCGCTCTCGCTCAACGATCCGCTGCGCATGCGCGCGCTCGACGAGCGCCGTTACGCCATCAAGGGAACCCCGACCGACTGCGTCATCATGGGGGTGCGCCACATCCTCAATGGCAAGGGACCGGATCTGATCCTGTCCGGCGTCAACCGGGGGCAGAACGCCGCCGAGGACGTGACCTATTCGGGGACGATCGCGGGCGCGCTCGAAGGCGCCATTCTGGGAATCCCCGCGCTCGCGTTGTCGCAGGCCTATAGCGCCGCCAACCGGCAGACCCCGCATTGGGAGACCGCGGTCGCGCACGGCCCCGCCCTGATCCGCAAGGTGCTGGCCGAGGGCATCCCGCGCGACGTGCTGGTGAACGTGAATTTTCCCGATTGCGCGCCGGCCGACGTCAAGGGCATCGCGGTCACCACCCAGGGCAAGCGCGACCAGGAATGGCTGCGCATCGACGCCCGCCATGACGGCCGCGGCAATCCCTATTACTGGATCGCCTTTGCGCGCGGCCCGCGGCCGGCCTCGCCCAATGGAACCGATCTGCAGGCGCTGTCCGACAATCGCATCTCGGTGACGCCGCTGCGGCTCGACATGACCGACGAGCCCTTCATGACGCGGCTCGCCGAGCTGTTCGACTGAGCGGCTCCGACCGAACCTTTCCGGCGGCCGGATAGGCCATTTGGTACAATAGTTCGGGCCGTGTAGGGTTTTGCCGCGGCCGCAAGGGGCCAAGGGGCATTGTGCGATATGCCTCAGCATCATGCGGACGCCGGAAGGAAGGTGGCGCGTGTCCCCATCGCCCTCGGCTGACGACCGGGTCGGCCGCATGGAATTCCTGCTCAACCTGCGTCGGCACGGAATTGCCGACGCCGCGGTGCTGCGCGCCATGGACGAGGTGCCGCGCGAGCATTTCGTGCCGAACGCCTATGCGGACGCCGCCTATAGGGATCAGGCGCTGCCGATCTCTTGCGGGCAGACCATCAGCCAGCCCTATGTGGTCGCCTACATGACCGAGCGGCTCGAGGTCGGGCCGCAGCACCGCGTGCTCGAGGTCGGCACCGGCTCGGGATATCAGACGGCGGTGCTGTCGCGGCTCGCCCGCGAGGTCGTGACCATCGAGCGCTACCGCACGCTCGCCGACAGCGCCCGCGCACGGCTGGCAACCCTCGGCTACGCCAATGTCGAGGTCGTGGCCGGCGACGGCCTCGCGGGTATTCCCGAGCAGGCGCCGTTCGACCGCATCATTGTCACGGCCGCCGCCGAGGAGGTTCCGCAGGCGCTGGTCGACCAGCTGGCCGAAGGGGGCGTGATGGTCTTTCCGCTCGGGCCGCATAACGGCGCCCAAGTGATTGTAAAGCTAACGAAGACTAAAGACGGGCTCGATCGCGAGGACCTTATCGGGGTGCGCTTTGTGCCGCTTTTGCCTGGAAAAGCGCGGGAATTGTAAGGAGTTCCGCCTCATCCGGCGAACCTTAAGGGATGCTTTCCCGTTTAAAGCAATCTTTACCTGGCGACGGTTTAACTGTGACCGCAGTTGTTGCGTAGCAGTGAGTAGATCATGCGTGCGGTCGTCAATATTGCGTGCGGGCGCTCGTGGCCACGGGTGGCCCTGCTGGGAGTCCTCGCGGCCAGTGTCGCCGCCTGTAGCCCGGAAGCCAGCCGCTTCGGCAATCCCAGCGCCAGCCCCTACGCCTCCCGCAAGACCGCGTCCGCCGATGTGACGGGCTCGGTCCACGCCGGACCCAGCAGCCAAATCTCATCGCAGCCCTTGGCGCCGCCTCCGAGCACGGGCGCGTCGGCCGGCGTCTCCGGGGGCGGGCAGGGCACGGCGTCCTACAATCCCGCCGGAACGCCACGCGCGGCCGCCGGTCACGACGTGACCGGTTCGGTGGCACGGCACACGCAACCCGGTTGGGTTCGCGACGGCGGCATCGCCGTGATGGTCGGGTCCGGCGAGACCGCCGACAGCCTGGCGCGAAAATATCGGGTCCCGGCGGGCGCCATCCTGCAGGCGAACAATCTGAGCAGCCCGACGGCCATCCGGGCCGGGCAGCGGATCATCATCCCGCGCAACACCTATTCGTCCGGGCCGCAGACCGCGGCCGTCAAGCCGCCCGTATCGGCACCGGCTTCACCGGGCGCCAATGTCCATATCGTGGCGCCGGGCCAGACCCTCATGTCGATCTCGCGGCGTTACCACAAGCCGCTGACCGAGATCGCGGCGGCGAACAAGATCCCGCCCCACACCTTGGTGAAAATCGGCGATCGGATCGTCATCCCCGGCAAGCTGGCGGCCGCCAAACAGGCTCCGACCGTGATTGCCTCGCCGAAACCCCCGGCGCCGTCGCGCGCGCCGGGAACCGTCGTGGCACAAAACCTCGCGAGCGCCGAGCCGTCATCGACGGCGCGCCTCGCCACTTCCGGCCCGCAGGCGTCAGCCGACGCGGGTGCACCGGCCAGCACTGGAGCGCCTGCCTTTCGCTGGCCGGTGCGCGGCCGGGTGATTACCGGTTTCGGGCCGAAGCCCAACGGTCAGCAAAGCGACGGCATCGATCTCGCGGTGCCCGAGGGCACCGCGGTGCGGGCGTCCGAGGATGGGGTGGTGGCCTATGCGGGCAGCGAGCTCAAGGGCTACGGCAACCTGATCCTGGTGCGCCACGCCAACGGTTTCGTCACCGCCTATGCGCATGCCAGCGAAATCCTGGTCAAGCGCAACGACGAGGTCCGGCGCGGTCAGATCATCGCCAAGTCGGGGCAGTCGGGCAGCGTGACGGCGCCGCAATTGCATTTCGAGATCCGCAAGGGCTCCGCGCCGGTCGATCCGGCCCAGTATCTCCCCTCCGGCGCCTGATCGCGTCCGCGGTCAGGCCTTCTCGCTCAGCGTGACGCCGAGCCGTCCGGCGATATCCTGGACGAATTGCCAGGCAACGCGCCCGGAGCGCGACCCGCGGGTCGTCGCCCATTCGAGTGCTTCGCGCCGCAGCGTCTCGGCATCCATCGGCACTTGGAAATAGGCCACGTAGCCGTCGACCATGGCCAGGAATTCGTCCTGGCTGCAGCGGTGAAATCCGAGCCATAGGCCGAAACGGTCGGACAGCGACACTTTCTCCTCGACCGTCTCGCCCGGATTGATGGCGGTCGAGCGTTCGTTTTCCATCATGTCGCGCGACATCAGGTGCCGCCGGTTCGAGGTGGCGTAGAGAATGACATTTTCGGGCCGCCCCTCGATGCCGCCTTCCAGCACCGCCTTGAGCGACTTGTAGGACGTGTCGTCGGCATCGAATGAAAGATCGTCGCAGAACACGATGAAACGGTAGGGCGCCGCGCGCAGCACCGTCATGAGCTCGGGCAGGCTCTCGATATCCTCGCGGTGGATCTCGACCAGCTTGAGCAGTCCGGCCTTGCGCCCGAGTCCGGCATTGACGCCCGCATGGGCGGCCTTGACCAGCGACGACTTGCCCATCCCGCGCGCGCCCCAGAGCAGCGCATTGTTGGCGGGCAGGCCGCGCGCGAAGCGCTCGGTATTCTCGACCAGAATATCGCGCATCCGGTCGATACCCTTGAGCAGCGACATGTGGACGCGGTTGACGTGCGGCACAGGAAGCAGCCCGCGCTCCGGATGCCAGATGAAGGCGTCGGCGGCGCCCAGTTCGGACGCGCCGCGGGCCGGGGGGGCAAGCCGTTCGAGCGCGTCCGCGATCCGCCGCAAGGTTTCGGCATCGAGTTGCGGGGACGCGCTTTTGTGTCGTTCGGTCATGATGTTGGGTCTGGCTGGAGAAATGTTCCCTTAGCGGGGCCGGACATGGCCCGCAAGGTGGCGGGTGGCGGTTTCTTGCCGCCGGAGCCGCCTGCGCGGCGTTGCATTCAGGCCCGTGCCCATTATATTGCGCGCCAACTGAGGGGGTCGGCGCCGAATTTCTCGGATTCCGGCCCCAAATTGCCCCGACCGGGGAGGGGAGATCGTCCATGTGGATTACGCCCGCCTATGCGCAGGGCGCGGGGGCCGGTGGCAGCGAGATGCTGGTTCAGCTGCTGCCGTTCGTCGCGATTTTCGTGATCATGTATTTCCTGATCCTGCGGCCGCAGCAGAAGCGGGTGAAGCAGCATCAGGAGATGGTGAAGAACCTGCGCCGCGGCGACAACGTGGTCACGTCGGGCGGGACGCTCGGCAAGGTCACGAAGGTGGTCGACGACGACCAGATCGAGATCGAGATTGCGGACGGCGTGCGGGTGCGCCAGATGAAGAGCATGGTTTCCGAGGTCCGCACCAAGGGCGAGCCGGTCAAGGACGAAGCCGCCGCGAGCTGACGGCGGCATAAAGGCAGATGCAGGATGCTCTATTTCGCTCGGTGGAAAGCGGTGGCGATCCTGCTCACGGCGTTCGTCATATGCGCCTTGGCGGTGCCGAATTTCATCTCGCCGGACACGGTGAAGAAATGGCCGGCCTGGGCGCAGCGCTACGTGGTGCTCGGGTTGGATTTGCAGGGCGGCTCGCACATCCTGCTCGAGGTGGACGTCAATGACGTCCGCAAGCAGCGGCTCGATTCACTGCGCGACGAAGTCCGCAAGGTGCTGCGCGACGCCAAGATTGTCTGGGCCAACCCGCCGGTCGTGCGCGGCGCCAGCGTCGAGGTCCGGCTGCGCGAAGGCCCGGATTACCAGAATGCCCTGTCGAAGCTGCGCGAACTGTCGCAGCCGATCTCCAACAGCCTGATCGGCGTCACCGGCCAGCGCACGATCGACGTGACCGACGTTGGCGGCGGCCTGATCCGCCTGACCCCGACCGAGGCGGCAACGACCGATCGCATCCGACAGACGGTCGAGCAGTCGATCCCGATCATCGAAAAGCGGGTCAACGAGCTCGGCCTGGTCGAACCCACCGTCCAGCGCCAGGGCGTCGATCGCATCCTGGTGCAGGTGCCGGGCCTCGGCGATCCACGGCGCCTGATCGAACTGGTCGGCAAGACCGCCAAGCTCGAGTTCCGGCTGGTCGACCAGACCATGAACCCGCAAGAGGCCATGCAGGGTCGCGTGCCGGCGGATTCCGAATTGCTCTATGAAGGAAAAGGCGAGCAGAAGATTCCGGTGCTGGTCTACAAGCAGGTCATCGTCGAGGGCGCCGACCTGACCGACGCGCAGGCGACCTTCGACCAGCGCACCAGCGAGCCGGTCGTGAGCTTCCGCTTCAACACCACGGGTGCGCGCAAATTCGCCCAGGTCACCCAGGAAAATGTCGGCCGTCCCTTCGCCATCGTGCTCGACAACGAGGTGATCTCCGCGCCGGTCATCCGCGAACCCATCCTCGGCGGGTCCGGGCAGATTTCCGGTAACTTCACCGTGCAGAGCGCGAATGATCTCGCGATCCTGCTGCGGGCCGGCGCCTTGCCGGCCAAGCTCACCCCGATCGAGCAGCGCGTCGTCGGTCCGGGCCTCGGGCAGGACTCGATCAACAAGGGCAAATATGCATCGATCGTGGGCGCGATCCTGGTCGTCATCTTCATGCTGGTGACCTACGGGCTGTTCGGCCTGTTCGCCAATATCGCGGTGGCGATCAATGTCGGCATGATCTTCGGCATCCTGTCGCTGCTCAACGCGACCCTGACGCTGCCCGGCATCGCCGGCATCGTGCTCACGGTGGGCATCGCGGTCGATTCCAACGTGCTGATCTACGAGCGCATCCGCGAGGAGGTGCGCGGCGGCCGCAGCGCCATCGCGGCGATCGACGCCGGATTCAGCCGTGCGCTCGCCACCATTCTCGACTCCAACATCACCACCTTCATCGCGGCCGCCGTGCTGTTCTTCATCGGCACCGGTCCGGTGCGCGGCTTCGCGGTGACGCTCGGCGTCGGCATCATCACGACGCTGTTCACGGCCTTCACGATGACCCGCCTGATCGTCGCCTATTGGGTGCGCTGGGTCCGCCCTCAGCGCGTGCCGATCTGAGCCGCGGACAAGAACGAAAGAGACAGCCGTGCGCCTTCTTCGCATCGTTCCGGACGACACCAAGTTCGACTTCATCCGCTTCCGGCGGGTGAGCTTCCCGATCTCGGCCGCGCTGTCGATCCTCGCCATCTTCCTGTATTTCTTCCACGGGCTGAATTTCGGCATCGATTTCAGGGGCGGCACCCTGATGGAGGTGCAGGCCAAGTCGGGCGCTGCAGACCTCGCGCAGATGCGCACGACCCTCGCCGGGCTCAATCTCGGCGAGTTTCAGCTCCAGCAGTTTGGCGGTCCCTCCGAGGTGCTGATCCGGATTGCGCAGCAGCCGGGCGGCGAGACCGAGCAGCAGGCGGCGGTCGAGAAGGTGCGCCAGGCTCTCGGCGATACGGTCGACTATCGCCGGGTCGAGGTGGTCGGTCCGCGCGTGTCCGGCGAGCTGCTCTACAAGGGCATCCTCGGAATGTTCGCCGCGATCGGGGCGATCCTGCTCTATCTCTGGTTCCGCTTCGAATGGCAGTTCGCGCTCGGCGCCATGATCGCGAATGTTCATGACATCGTGCTCACGCTCGGCTTCATGTCGGTCACCCAGATCGATTTCGACCTCACCAGCATCGCGGCGTTGCTCACCATCCTGGGCTACTCGCTCAATGACACCGTCGTCATCTATGACCGCATCCGTGAGATGCTGCGGCGCTACAAGAAGATGCCGATGCCTGAGCTTTTGAACGTGTCGATCAACTCGACGCTGTCGCGCTCGGTCATCACGCATGTGACGGTGGCGATGTCGCTGCTCGCCCTTTTGCTGTTCGGCGGCCAGGCGATCCACAGCTTCACCGCCACCATGATGTTCGGCGTCGTGCTGGTCGGCACCTATACGTCGGTCTTCATCGCCGCCCCGATCCTGATCTATCTCGGCGTCGGCACCGGCCGCGCCAAGCTTCCCGAGGACGCTCCCGCGGAGGAGCCCGCGAAGTCGCCGCCCAAGGCGCCCGCCCGGGCGCGGCGCTGACCGGCCGGTGGACCGGCACAGCCCGCATCTGCCGCAAGCCGCCCCGATCGATGCCTACGGCAAAGGCGGCTTCCGCTTTGCCGGCATGTCGCACCGCGGTTCGCTGCTCTGCCTGCCCGACGGCATCTGGCCCTGCCCGGCGGCCGGGCCGCAACACATCACCGAGGCGAGCTTCGCCCTGGTCTTCGCGGCGGCGCCGCCGATCCTTCACTGCCTGATCGGCGCCGGTCGCGAGCCCTGGTTCCTGCCGCCAGAATTGCGGGCATGTTTCGCCGAGCGCGGGATGGCGGTCGAGTGCATGACGACCGGGGCGGCGGTGCGCACCTACAATATCGTGGTGGCTGAGGGCCGCCGCGTTGCGGCGCTGTTGATCGCCGTCGACTAGAGTCCATTCCTGGTCGCATTTGGCGCGGCGAGCCGGTATCCATCCGGGTCAATTCCGCGACAGGCTTTCACCGGAGAATGCTTCGTTCGGCTAGTGATGCAGGATGCCTATGACCATTGCGCGGCGCTGGTGCGGGAAGCGGACAAGGACCGTTTCCTCGCCAGCCTGTTTGCGCCCGCCAACCGGCGTCCGCATCTTTTTGCGCTCTATGGCTTCAACGTCGAAATCGCACGTGTCGGGCAGGTCGTGCACGAGCCGCTGGCGGGCGAGATCCGGCTGCAATGGTGGCGCGATGCGCTCAGCGGTGTTGCGCCCGGCGAGGCGGCAGCGAATCCGGTCGCGGCCGCGCTCCTGGACACGATCGCGCGCTGCGGCTTGCCGGCCGCTCCGCTCGACGCCCTGATCGATGCGCGCGCGCGAGACCTTTACGATGATCCGATCCTGACGCTGAGCGAGCTCGAGGTCTATGGGCGCGCGACCGCATCCACCCTGTTCGGCATGGCGGCGCGTATCCTCGATGGCGGCGCGGCGCCCGACGACGTGGCGGATCCCGCCGGCGTCGCTTACGCGCTGGCCGGATTGCTCAAAGCGTTTCCCCGGCATGCCGCGCGCGGACGGATTTATCTGCCGACGGAGACGCTCGAACGCCATGGCGTCGCGCGCCCCGAGGTCGCCGACGGAATGGCGAGCCCGGGACTTCGGGCCGCCCTGGCCGAGATCGCGGGCCAGGCGCGCGAACGGCTGGCGCAGGCCGCCGGTCGCTGGCAGTCGGTGACACCTGCCGCCCGTCCGGCCTTCCTGCCGCTCGCCGGGGTGGCGCCGCTGCTGGGGCGGATCGAGCGAAATTCTGATCCGTTCGTGCCGATTGAGTTGCCGCAATGGCGCCGGCAATGGCTGCTGTGGCGCGCGGCGCGACGCGGCGTGTTCTGATTTGGAACCCTATTCCGCCGCTGCTACCTGGTCGCCGCCGATCCAGCGCGTCAGATCGTCGAGCGCGCGCGCCGTCAAAGCCTGCTTCTTGGCGATGGTCTTTTGGCTCCCGCGCAGCCGCAGGCCGTCGGCGCCGCGCCCGGGTGCATGCGCGAGCGGCGGAAACAATCCGAAATTCACGTTCATCGGCTGGAATGAGCGCGGGCCGGCGTCGATCGTCGCGATATGGCCGCCGGTGATATGCGCCAGCAGCGCGCCATGCGCCGTCGTGGGCGGCGGCGGCACGATCGCTTCGCCCAGGCGCTCGGCAGCCGCAAACCGTCCCGCCAGCAGTCCGATCGCGGCCGATTCCACATAGCCCTCGCAACCGGTGATCTGGCCCGCGAAGCGCAGCCGCGGCGCCGCGTTCAGCCGCAGCGTCGCGTCGATCAGCTTGGGCGAATCGAGAAAGGTGTTGCGATGCAGTCCGCCGAGCCGTGCGAATTCCGCGCCATGAAGGCCCGGGATGGTGCGAAAGATGCGCAGCTGCTCGCCGTGCTTGAGCTTGGTCTGGAAGCCGACCATGTTGTAGAGGGTGCCGAGGCGATTATCCTGGCGCAGCTGGACCACCGCATAGGCCTTGTCTTGCGGGGCGTGCGGATTGGTGAGGCCGAAGGGCTTCATCGGTCCGTGCCGCAGCGTCTCGCGTCCGCGCTCGGCCATCACCTCGATCGGCAGGCACCCGTCGAAATAGGGCGTCGCCTCCCAATCATGAAAGCCGATCTTGTCGCCCGCCAAGAGCGCGTCGATGAAATCGTCGTATTGGCTGCGCGTCATCGGACAATTGATGTAGTCGGCGCCGGTGCCGCCCGGCCCGGCCTTGTCGTAGCGCGACTGGAACCAGGCGACGGAAAGATCGATGCTGTCGCGATGGACGATCGGCGCGATGGCGTCGAAAAACGCGAGCGCATCCGCGCCGGTGACGTTCCGGATGGCGTCGGCGAGCGCGACCGAGGTGAGCGGACCGGTTGCCACGATGACACTGTCCCAATCCGCGGGCGGCAGTCCCGCAATCTCCTCGCGGCAGATCTCGATCAACGGATGGCCGGTGAGTGCGGCCGTCACCGCGGCGGAAAATCCGTCGCGGTCGACCGCGAGGGCGCCGCCGGCCGGCACCTGGTTGGCATCGCCGGCGCGCATCACCAGCGAATTGAGCCGGCGCATTTCCTCATGCAGCAGCCCGATGGCGTTGGTCTGATGATCGTCGGAGCGGAACGAGTTCGAGCACACGAGCTCGGCCAGACCGTCGGTCTTATGAGCGGCCGACATCCGAACCGGGCGCATCTCGTGAAGGCGCACCGGAATTCCGCGGTTGGCGATCTGCCACGCGGCCTCCGAGCCGGCGAGGCCGCCGCCGATGACATGGATGGGCTGCATGCTTGGGGTGGTCGGCCAATTTGTGCTATGTGTCAACGGGTGCTCGCGTTCCGTTTCCGGGTCCATGGGGGGAAAGCCGATGCGCATCGTGTCTGCGGCGTTCGTTGCATTGCTGGCCATGGGTGGAGCGGCTGCGGCGGACAGCGATCCTGCCGTTTCCGCCGCATTCGAGGGTTGGTCGCTGCCGGTGCCGAGCGCCGGCGGCCTCGTCTTTTGCCACGGCTACAACTGTAATTTCCGCACCGAGGTGGGGTTGTCGGGCGCCGACCGCGCCCGGCTCGCCGGCCTCATGGCGCCCGGCCGCGCCTCTCCGGAAGCCGAGCGGCGGGCGATCGCCCAGACCGAAGCGTGGTTCGAGAAGCGGGTGGCGCCGCAGACCGGGACGGCACATGCAAAGGCCCGCGCCAGCGTGGGATGGGGCCTGGGCGGCGATCCGGGGCAATTCGATTGCATCGATACCACCGCCAACACCACCAGTCTTCTGGTCGTGCTGGACCGGCTGGGCTTGCTGCGGCATCACCGGGTTTCCACCCCCATTTCGCGCCTGTTGCGCGGCGGCGGACCGCATTTCACCGCCACCATCGAGGAGAAACGCAGCGGAAAACGATGGACGGTCGACCCGTGGACACATGACAACGGCCAGCTGCCGGACGTTTTCCCGGTGGAGCGGTGGGCTGCCGGTGGTTGATCGTCGGCGATCCTCACAACGCAAACGCCCGCCGATCGGCGGGCGTCTTGTCTTGTATGGACTCGGAACCGCTCAGCGGCGGGCGGTTTCCCAGGCGATCCGCTCGATGTCGGAACGGGCAAGCCCGATATCCGCGAGCTCGCGGTCGCCGAGGCTGTTGAGCTCGCGCAGGCTCGCGTCGTAGCGCCGCCAGGCGCGGAACATGCCAATGAGATGGGACAACATGGGATCTATCCTCGTCTTGCGGTGCGGCATTAATGGCCGCTCGGTATCGCTGGTTCCCACATAAGCGCCTGAGAAATATTAACAAAGTATGGATTGTGCGCCGCACCTATGCGCCAATGGCATGGCTCGGACGGCAGCATCCTGCCAGTCCGAGTGAAGATCGCGGTCCAGGCCTCCTGGATTGCACCAGCGACGCGGAGTCATGGGGCGCGCGGGCGGGGGTGGCCTATAATGGATGCGCAAGACCCAAACGGAGAACACGGATGAGGATGCGATCGATCGTTGTTGCGGCGCTGCTGAGCGCCGGCTTGGCGTCGGGGGAGCGCGCCGACGCGGCCGACATCAAGGTTCTGACGGCCGGCGCCTTCAAGCAAATCGTGGTCGCGATGGCGGGCGAATTCGAAAAGGCCACCGGTCACAAGCTGATCATCGAGAATGACACCGCGGGTGCGCTCGCCAAACGCATCGACGGGGGCGAGGCCTTCGACGTGACCTTCCTGACGCCCGCCGCGGTCGACGACTTGATCCGGAAAGGCAAACTGGCCGACGGCAGCCGGGTCGATCTCGCGCGGGTCGGCATCGGTGTGATGGTCAAAGAGGGCGAGCCGAAACCCGACATCGGCAGCGTCGATGCATTCAAGCGGGCGCTCCTCGCCGCCAAGAGCGTCGCCTACATAAATCCGGCGAGCGGGGGCTCGAGCGGAATCTATCTGGTCAAGCTGTTCGACCAGCTCGGCATCGCCGATCAGATCAAACCGAAGGCCAAACTCAAGGATGGAGGTTACGTCGCCGAGCTGATCGCCAGCGGAGAGGCCGAGCTCGGCATCCACCAGATCAGCGAGATCGTGCCGGTCAAGGGCGTGACGCTGATTGGCCCGCTGCCAAAAGAGATACAGAACTACACAACCTATTCGGCCGGGATCAGTGCGTCGCCAAAAGAAGGCGAGGGCGCCAAGGCCTTGGTAAAATTCCTGGCCGGCCCGCGCGCCGGCGAGCTTCTCAAGGCGAAGGGAATGGAACCGGCCGGCTCGTAAGGGCTGCCTCCGGCGCTCAAAGGGCGGCGCGAAGCATCAGATGCGCACCCAGTCCCATGAGGCCGAGCAGAAACCAAAGCCGAAAGGTGGCCGGCCGCATGCGGGTGCGTAAGGCCTGCCCGAGCCACATCCCGGCGATCGCGGCCACCAGGCCGAGCAGCGATGCTCCGAGGTGCGGCGCCTGGAACTGGCCGTCGGCCGCGAGCGCGATGGCAAGTGCCAGCGTGGAGACGGTGAATGACAGCCCGAGGGCTTGCACCAGGTCCTCGGGGTCGAGCCGCAGGGCTTGCAAATAGGGAACCGCGGGCAGCACGAACACGCCGGTCAGCGCCGTGACGATTCCGGTCGCGGCGCCAACGAGCGGTCCCACCCAGGGTTCTGCCGATGCCGGCAGCCCAAGACGCAGCGGCGCCAGACTGACGAAGGCATAAAGCACCAAGGCCGCGCCGAGACCCATGACGGCGAGCGCGGCGGCGAGCTGCATGGGCCACAGCCGGCGCAGCAGAGCGACCAGCCGTGGCCCGGCCGCAAGCTGCCAGACATTGGTCACGAAGGAGGGCAGAATCAAAACGGTGGCAGCCTCCGACGGCGGCATCAACAGCGTGAGGAACCCCATCGCGACGGTCGGCAACCCCATGCCGATCGCGCCCTTGACGAATCCGGCGAGGACGAAGACGAGGGCTATTGCGGCAGTGGGGCCGAGAGCATTGGGCATGCATCCAATGTGATCGCCGCCGCGGGGCGGCGCAATTCCGCATGTCGCAAGCCTGCCTTCGGGTCCCGCGAAGGTGGGGGAAGCGACGGACCACTGGGTGCGCCATCCGGAGAAGCCGCCTAATCTCGCCGTGTTTGCAGCCACGGGCTTCCGTGTTGGCGGTTTTCCGGTCAAGCTGGGCTGCGGCGCTGCCGCGGGACGCGCGCCGTGGACTTTTTAGAGGATGAGTTTCGCTGATGTCCGGACTTCCGCAGGCCGCAACCGAAACCCTGCTGCCGATCGCCGTGGTGGATGTCCGTGACGGCGGCCCGGTCCAGCATGCCCGCGAAGGTGCGTTGCGGGCGCAAGCGCTGCGCGACGACTGCTTGGCATGGTTTCCCGCCATCGCGGCTCCCGCGTTGCCGCTGATGGACCACTTGGCGCGACGCTGGCTGACCCGCTCGTGCTCGCCTTATGTTGCCGACATCGAGGCGATCGCGGCATCGCTCGGCTTTCCCGGCATTTGGCTGTTGAACGGATCCTACCAGTGGGGATGCACCACACTGGCGCGCGAGGAGGACGGGGTGCCCTGGCTTGCCCGTACGCTTGATTGGCCGTTTCCCGGTCTCGGTCGCCACGCCGAGGTGGCGCGGATGCGCGGCCGGGCGGGGGAGTTTTTCAGCGTGACATGGCCGGGCTATGCCGGCGTCCTGACCGCGATGGCGCCGGGGCGGTTCGCGGGGGCCATCAACCAGGCCCCGTTGTGGCGTCGCACCCGTCATCCCTGGCTGCGGCTCTATGACATCGCCGCCAATGCGGTGAATACCTGGCGCACCCGCCATATCGGGAACGGCTCGAAATCACGCCGATCGCCCGTCCGGTGATCTACGCGCTGGCCGGCAGCTTGCCGGGCGAACGCTGCGGGATCGAGCGGACCGAGACGGGACATAACACGCGCATGACCTCCACCTGCGCCGCCAACGACTGGCTCGAGAACGTGCCGGGCTGGGAAGGGCGGGTTGGCGCCGACGTGGTGATGACCTGCAGCAGCGCGGAAGCGGGGCAAGCAAGCCGCCGCCGACGCGGCGCGCTGGCGGACTGGGCCGGCTCATTCACGGGCGACAGTTTCGGATGGGTCACCGAGCCGGTCTTGAACCGGTTTACACGGCTTGCCGTCGAGATGTGCCCGGCATCCGGGACGTTGCGTGTCGCCGGTTATGAAAGCGCGACCGGCGGCGATGTCGCCCGACGCGCCACCCAAGTCACCGTGGTTGACCGGGCGGGCGCAGCCTAGCCGCAAACCGGCTCGCGCCGGCCGATGCGTTACCGGGCGCCGCTCGTGGTCGCCGGCGTCTGCCGCGCCGAGTCCGTTTGCGGACACCGATACAGAACCGAATGGTAGGTATTGTCCTGGTCGATGAACTCGACGGTTTTTTCGTCGCGCACCGTGAAGCGGACGTCGCCGAGCAGCATGTTGCCGCCCGGGCCGTTGCATGACATTTGGGCTGACAATGTCTTGCCGTGGCGTTCCTGTTTCAGAAACGTGCAGACGCCGAAATTCGAATGAACGTCGGTCTCCGTGATGCGGACCAGCTTGGCGGCCGGATCGGTGCCGTCGCCCTTGCAGGCGGCGTTTTGCACATAGGTTCCGGTGATCGAGACACCATCCTGGGCGAGCGCGGGCAAGCCGGCACAGATCGCCGCCAACACGATTCCTCGCCTGGCGAAACTCATGGGC
>WNFK01178146.1_pt1 | contig 17503 bp, 19 predicted proteins | sample 5400281 | NCBI WGS metagenome assembly WNFK01 (sample SAMN13153350, study PRJNA577476) | soil metagenome | isolation source: 20 cm soil on Douglas fir-dominated hillslope | place: USA:California | collected 2013-09-17 | reverse complement strand
CGACCCACAGCTTAGAAGGCTGTTGCTCTATCCAACTGAGCTACTGGCGCGTTACGAAGCGAAAGCTAGCCAAGACGCGGACTTGAATCAATTGCTCGTGATACGCGCGAAATACCGCGCGATGCTGCGACATCGTCGATCTAATCGCCGCCCGACGCAAGACTCTCTTGCAGCACGCGCTGCAACTTTCGCGTGAGCTCACCCGGCTTTCCCAGCCCGATCGGCTTGTCGTCCAGCCTCACGACCGGCATCACATCGGTCGTGGTACCGGTGAGAAAGAGTTCGCTCAGCTTCGGTATCTCGCTCTCCTTGATCGGAGTCTCATCGAGCTCGATGCCCAAGGCAGTTGCGAGCTCGCGGAGCACCGACCGCGTGATACCGGGAAGGATGTGGCTGTCGCATGGGTGCGTGCGTAGGGATCCGTTAACGACCCCGAAGAAGTTCGTCTTGGTGCCTTCGGTGACGACCCCGTCGCGAATCAGCATTGCCTCGAACGTTCCGCGCTCTTTCGCCACCTGCGAAGCGAGGACGTTGGGGAGCAAGTTGAGCGTTTTGAGATCGCACCTTCCCCACCGAAGGTCGGGGTGCGTGATGGCGCTCGCTCCCTTCTCGGCGAACTCGCTGTAGGGTGTGAAGCGCGCGACCGAGATGTAGATGGTGGGAGGCGTGTCGGCCGGAGGAAAGTTGTGCGCGCGGGTGGCTGCGCCGCGCGTGACCTGCATGTACACTGTTGCCTCGCCACCGGTGAGGCTGTTCTCCTTCAGCAGCTGCTTCCCGACATCGACAAAGCGCTCGGGGGAGTCGTCGCCCTGCAGCGCGATCCGAACGCCGGCCAGGCTCTTCTCGAGCCGCCGGTTATGGAACCGTGTGGCGAACAGCCGGCCATTGATGGCGCGCAGGACTTCATAAACTCCGTCGCCGAATACGAAGCCGCGGTCTTCCACCGACACGCGCGCTTCAGCCCTCGGGACGAAGCTGCCGTTGAGATAAACGATGTCTTTGGCTTGCATCAACTGGTTTTACTACCGCTGGCAGTGTAGGAGCAAGCCCCGAACACCTGAAAGGACCCCGGCGCCGGATCCGTGAGGGTCCCTGTGAAGGAGCCGCCGGATGTCATCGTTCCCTGCAGCTCCATCGCCGCCGACGATCCCGATGACGCCGACATGAAAAGATCGGCGCTGCCCGTGCCGAGATTGATTGCACCGGTGAGAGGGCGCACAATCGTGGTTGGAGGGTTCTGCCAAAGGCTCGTCGTAGCGAGGGTACCATCGGTTTGGACATTCAGTGTCGCGGTCAGCACCTGACCGTTGGCGAGCGACCCACCGGTGCACCCGAGGGTGCTGGTCCTCTGCACGGTGAACGACCAGTTGCCGCTGGCCTGGGCCTGGGTGAGTCCGGGTGTCCCGCCGAATCCGAAGAACGGGTCGGTGGTGGTTTCGCAAGCGGCGACGGAAAGGAGCAGACCCAGACCGAACAAGATTTGTCGCACCTGAAGCCTCCATGTGGTGTTGCTAGATTGCGCTCTGACGAAACGGGTGCAATTCGTTTGCCGTAAAGCACGAGACATAGCCGTGTCGCGCTGGTCGCGCATCGTACGTCGCATTCTACCGGTCAATAAGGACTGACATGCCACCGGATCCAAACCTAATCGTTCACGAAGTCTTCTCCTGGGTCGTTCCCGGCATCGTGATCATGGTCCTGGGCTTCCCCGTCGTGCGCCTGATCACGCGCTGGCTGGAGCCACGCCCCGTTCCGCCTCGCGAGCTGTCAACCATCAGCGGCCGTCTGGAGCGGATCGAAGCAGCGATCGACGCGATCGCTGTGGAGGTCGAGCGGATATCGGAGGCGCAGCGGTTCTCCGCCAGGCTGCAATCCGAGCAGCAGCAACCGAGGCTTCCCGGGCCAGCAGAGTCGTCGAGTTCGAGGAGTTGACCTTTGCCGGGGAAAAAAGAAAAAGGGGGCGTCTCTCGACGCTCCCTTTTTCTTCTCTATTCTATGCGGTCGGGCCGATTACACGCAGGTAATCACGCCGCTGGTCATGCTACACACTTTCGCCGACTGCGAGTGCGTCGCGGTCGCGCTCCATGAAGGAGGCGGGCCGGCAACGTTCACAGCGACGATCGTGACGTTCTGCGACGGCGTGAACCCCTGGAGAGGCGCAGCCATCGTCGCGGTGCCACCGAAGTAGGAGCCACCGTTGTCGGCAGCATACTGCTCTTCGTAGGTCGCGAGGTTACGAAGGTCCGACTTCATCTGAGCGACGTAAGCCTTGTCCTTCGTGTTTGCAAATTTCGGAATCGCGATAGCGGCAAGAATGCCAATGATCACGACGACGATAAGAAGTTCGATAAGGGTAAATCCCTTTTTGTGGTGCGACATTGTTGGACTCCTGAATCAGTTGGCGGCGGCGAGACGATGCCGTCTACACCTGAGAGACTGGGCGTTTTACTGCTTTGCAACCGGGTATAATGCAACCATTCTGCCAAAGGTTGGACTAACTCTAACCTCTTGTCCCGTCGGCAGTTACGGTGTTTACTTAAAGGGGTTTATGACCTCAAAATGCCGCATAATGCGAGGCCAAATGCAATATGCTTGGCGCTGAAAGGGGCCTTCCCGGTGCACAAAAAAAAAGGGCCCAGTCAGTTCCACTGGGGCCTTGAGAATTCTCATGGTCCGAAGAGCAGCGGGTCCACCACCTCGCCGGCCACACGGATCTCGTAATGCAGATGTGGACCGGTGGAGATCCCCGAGCTGCCGACATTTGCGAGGAGTTGACCACGCGTGACTGCCTGCCCCACGCGCACCAGGACGCGAGACAGATGGCCGTACCTGGTAACGACGCCCCACCCGTGATCGACCTCGAGGAGCAACCCGTAACCCGCCCTGGTCGTGGTCGTGACGACGATGCCGGCGGCCGGCGCGATCACGGGCGCGCCCATGGGAGCAGCGATGTCGATGCCCTCGTGCGGCCGCGTGACGTGGAAGATCGGATGGTACCGCCGCAGGGCGAACTGGCTCGAGACCCAGCCGACGGTGGGCAGGATCGACGGAATGCTCGCCAGCTGCTCCACGTCGTGCGCGAGGGAATCTGCCAGCGCCGCGAAGTGCGCCGACGCCGGTGCACCGTCGGCTCCGCGCACACGCAGCACCGTCGTGCGTCCGGCATGATCGCGCGATTCACGATGCGCGCGAACGGGCATGACGGTGAACGCCGCGCCGGCGAGCGATCCGCACAACAGCACGACGCCCGCAGTGCCGCGCAGCCATGGGCGGATCATCGCCCTCGTCCGGGTGATGGGCAGCAGCACCAGCATCGGCATCAGTGCAACTTCTCCACTTTCGTCCGCAGCGGGCTCGTGAGACGCTCGGCGTCGTCATCGTTCCGGATCACGCGCGCCGTGAGGAACACGAACAGCTCCGTCTCAACAACCTGCCGCGAGAAGTGTCCGAACAGTCCGCCGATCCAGGGGATCTGCGAGAGGACCGGGATGCCGCCCTGCCGATGCTCCCGCTGCCGGTCGGTCAGCCCACCGAGCACGATTGTCTGGCCATCCTTGATCAACAGTCGCGTCTCCACGGAGCGGGAGGAGATGACTGGCGCGCCGAATGCCAGCTCCGCGGTGGCGGCGTTGACCTCCTGGGTCACCTGCAGCATCACGTAGCCGTCGGCGCTGATCGTCGGAAGCACCCGCAGCTTGGTGCCGACGTCGCGGTACTGCACCACCTGATCGCGCGCCGTGTTGTCCGTGGCCAGCACGCGCGCGACCTGCACGAACGGGCGTTGGCTGCCGACGCTGATTTCCGCCTCCTCGTTGTTGGCCGCGATCAGCACGGGACGGCTCACGATCGTCGCGTCGCCCCGCTCGGCGGCGGCGCGCAGCGTGGCCGACGCATCCAGATCGCCGGCGATGCCCATCACTTTCACCACGAAGTCGCCCAGGCCGCCGCCCGTGCTGGCCCCTTCCACGACTGTGTTCCCGCGCCGTATCGGCGGGACGTCGATGTCTGTGCCAAAGGTCAGGCTGCGATCCTTCCGCACCTCGGCGATGAGCACCTCGATGAGCACCTGGAGCGGACGCACGTCGATCTCCTGCACCGCCAGCTGGATCAGCGCGAAGTCGGCGCGCGTGGCGCGAATGAGCAGGCTGTTGGCGCGCGGGTCGGGAACGATCGTCATCTCGCCCGTGAGCGTGGCGCTCTGCACGAGGGGGCTCGACAGGATGCCCGGCGGCGCGGGGCCCGATGGCAATCCCGGCGGCACCTGCTGCCCACGAAGCTCGCGGGCGAGTGTTCCGCCACGTGCGCCGAGCTCGCCAAGCGCGCTCGGGCGTCCGAGGAGCGCGTTCACTGTGGCGGAGACGTCGTTGGCGCGCGCGTGGCGCAGATGGATCACGAACAGCTCGAGCGGGCCGCCCTGGCCCGGCGCGCCGAACGACGAATTTTGCGGCGATGGCGGCACGGGCTCCGGCTTCGGCTCCTCCTTCGGCTGCACGCGGTACACGCCACCAGTCGTGTCGACGACGAGATCCAGATTTTGGCTCTCGAGGACGCTGCGCAGCAGCCGGACGACGTCGCCGCGCGCGACGGGCCGCGGCGTCTCCACGCTGACGCGCGTGTTCTGGACGGCGCCGAGCACGACGGGCCGGTCGAGGTAGGCGGCGAGTGCCTGCACGGCCGTGCGCACGTCCACGTCGAGCAGATGGATGTTGACGCTGTCGCCGCGCGCGGGGGTGACCTGCTGCGCACGCGCGCCGCGTCCCGCGGTCAGCGCGGCGGCGAGACATGCCGCTCCGAAGATGGCGCGTCGGCGTCGCCCGGTTGTCCGGGTGGAGAAGGAGCACGCTACCACGAGCGCTTCACGGTCAGTCGCCACGTCGTATCTGCTCCCTTGATGATGACGGTGTCGCGTCCCACGGCGCGCACGACGAGGGTGCCGAGCGAATCTCCCCGACGCACCAGAACGTTTCCCTCTCGCCCGGGAATGCCGTCGAGGATCGCGCCCCACGGCGGGCCGCCGACGATGCCGCGCAGAACGAGATTGGGGTGCGGCGGGCGCACTGGCGCCGGCGGCGCGAGCCCTTCGAGCGCCGGTGAGTACGCGACTGTGGCCGGACGGCGCGATAGACGGAAGGGATCGTTCGCTACGACATATGCGACGGCCTGCGCGATGGAATCGGCGTCGAGACGCCGCGGCTCCGCCGCGGCGGTGACGATCGGCCGCGCGGAAGTTGCCGGCGTAGCACGCGCTGCGCGGACGCCAAGTGCGGTGACGATCACGGCAACTGCGGTCGCGCCCCAGAGTCCGCGCTCCAGTGCCGCCGTTTTTCTCATGGTGCCTTCCGTCCAGGCTCGGGCGCTCGCGCAGACTTCTCCGCCATGGGCGGACGCGGCGTGAGCATTAGCGCATCCACCGCCAGGGCGACATGGAGCACCTCGGCGCGATCGGGCGCCGCAGCGGGCTCGAGCTGCGAGATCGTCAGCTCGCGCACGGCGAGCAGCGTCGGTCCGCGCTCGAGGATGCTCAGGAATGTGCCGACGCCAAGCACGTCGCCGGTGATCTCGGCACGCGCGCCGACGCGGCTGAACACGCCGCGCGCCGCCGTATCGGCGTGCACCTGCACCGGGCCCAGACGCACACTCGCCGCCGTGGCCGCCGACGAGATCAGCGAGGCGAGAATGGCGCCGCCCATTGCCGGCGTCTCGCCGCGCACGAGCAGCGGCGCGAGCGCGATGAAGCGCCGTTGCCGCGCGGCGAGCGAGTCGCGCGTGACGCGATCGTGCGCCATCGTCGTTCGGACGCGTGCCACCTCCTGCGCGAGCGCGCCGGCCGAATCACGGGATTCGGACTGCCACTGCCGCAGCGCAGGAAGCCCGCGCGCGACACCGATGAGCACGACGATGGCCGCGACGCCGGCGGCGAGCACGCGCCGATCGCGATTGGTGATTGCCGCCGGACTCACGGCGTCCTGCCCGCACTCGCTGCCTGCACCGCCGGGCTCGCCGGCACGCGCGGCCAGCTGAAGCGGATGGCAACACGCTCCACCTCGCTGCTGGCCGCCACCTCGCGCGTTACTGGTCCGACGAAGGTTGGCGTGGTCAGACCGGGCACGTGCTCAAGCCGTTCGATCAGGATCGCGGCACGCGGGGCAAGTGCCACGAGAGTGCCGCCGGCGCTGTCGAAGCGCAGCGTTACCAGGGCGCTACCGGTCGGCAGTGCGCGCGCGAGGTCGTTCACCAACAGCGTCGCGGGATGGCGGTCGCTATCGAATGCCGCTACCTCGTGGAGCGCCCGGGAGACGCGCACCAGATCCGACTCGGAGCCTTCCGCGCCCCGGCGCTGGCGGGCGAGCGCCGCAAGAGCGCCGGTCGCCTGCGCGGCGACGTACCGCGCTGTGAGCGTCGGCGCAAGGATCGCGGACGCCAGCGCGACCGCGCACGCGATGCCCGCGGCGACGAGCCGGGATGTGCGTATCGGCGCCGCGCTCGCAGAGCGCGCGGGACGGTAGGCGAGCGGGTCGCGCACCGACGCGACGGCCGCGCCATACGCGTCGGCGAAGCGCCATCCATCGGCACCGAGTGCGGCGAGCCCCGGTACGGCGAGCGGCACGGCGTCATTTTTCGATGCTGGCACCGCGGCGTCGGCAACCGTGCGCCGCACGCTCGTCAGCCGGCCGCCCGACAGGGTGAGGTGTGCGCACACCTCGCCATCGTCCCAGGTCAACGAGTCGCCGTGGAGCGCGTGCGGGATCACAGCGAGCGTGGGCAGCACTGCGGCCAACCGCAGCCCGTGCTCGCGGCACGCCGCCTCGAGCGCGGCGATCACGGGCTGTTCGATCGCGGCACCCCATCCTTCGCTGTCGCCGTCGCGATCGCGCCGTACACCGGTGGTGACGAGTGGTACGCCATTCCGGAGGAAGAAGCGGCTCGCGCTCTCGCTCACCAACCGGGCGAGCGCTACGCTATCAACGATGGGCGGGAGGCCGGAGAGCCGGCGCAACTGCGCGCGCGCCGGCCCAACGGCGGCAACGATCGTCGGGCGGGGCCACCGGCGCAGCCGCCGCGCGGTGAGCAGCTCGGCGACTGCTGCGTCGATCGTTCGCCCGTCCACCGACGACTCGGCAGCCCAAAGCACATTGCCATCGCGCACGGCGACGGCACGCACGACGGCGCCGGCGACACCGACCCCGATCCCGATGCGCACACTCACGGCCAGGTCCGGTGACGCTGCACGGCGGCCCGCGCGCCCGCACGGGCGAGTCGCACCTCCACCGTCGCGATGGCCGGCGAGACGCCGTCGCGCGCGCGGGCGGTAACGATCCAGACGTCGGGCTCGATCGTCACCAGAGACACGACCTCGGCGTATCGCGCGCTGAGGGAATCGCGCGCGCTCGGTGACAGCGCGCCGGCCAAGGTGAGCAGGTCGGCGGGGAGTGCGTGGCGGTCGCGCAGCTCGGCGATGCGATCGGCCAGCTCCTCGGTGAAGCCCGGGAGCGCCATCAACACGGCGCGCGGCGCGCGGCCGAGCGGGATTCGACCAGACTCCACGCCGAATACGGAGTCGAGGCCGGACGGTTGGTCGAGCCCGCGGATGCGCGCAAGCTCGCGCACGTCCGCGATTGGCCCGTTGCGTGGCGCAAAGCGCTGCCGCTCCTGATACCAAGCGCGCTCCGCGCCATTCGGGCGCGGCTCATCGTCGGGGTCGCGCCAGTCGAGAATCGCGTCGACGAGGGAGTCGGCGCTCATGGGCATGACATGCAGCGCGAGGAACACGCGGCGGAGCTGTGCCGCATCCGCCGTGTTCACATTCAACGTGGCGCCCGCCGGCCGCACCGACACGTCGCATTTCGTGTTGACGGTGAGCGGCGGCGAGTCGGCGACGACTTGGTCTAGGGTGCGCCACGCGGCGTCGGCGCGCGTGGGGTCGGCCAGTACGGTAGCCGCCACCGCGCGCACCAGGCTCACGCATCCTTCGGCGAGCCAATGCGCGCGGGCCAGGCTCACGCGGTTCTGCGTCACGCCAATCGCGTCGCGCCCGACGAGCGCGAGCGCCAGCCCGAGACCGGCGAGACCGACCAGCACCCACAGCACCGCGAGAAGCACGAAGCCACGCCGCGCTTGCGGGGAACGGCGCCACGTCATCCGCGCTCCCCGATCGCGAGCACCAGCGTGTCGGCATCGATGACGACGCCGATCGCGAGCGGCGCCATCACCCCGGTGCTCCAGCTCCGGAGCCACCGGCCTCCGTCGCGAGCATCGACCAGGTAGCGCAGCTCGCCGTGAATGGAGCCGGCGCGGAGGTTTAGCGGCGCACCGCCGGGGAGCGTGAGCACGAGGGCGGTTGCGGCGCTGTCGCCGGTGATGGCGAGCGTCACGACGCAGCGCTCCTGCCATCCTCCCGGGCGCGCGCACCACGACGTGAAGCGCGCCGCGCGCTCGTCTCCCTCGAACGGCTGCACGCCGGCCGCGCTGACGTCAATCGCCGCGACGGTCGAGCGCAGCAGACGCTCCGCGTTCGCCTCGTGGTCGGCACGCTGCGCAAGGCTGGTGACGCGGCGCGCGTCGTCCGCCACGCCTTCCAGCATCGTTCGCGCGCCGAGCACGATCGTCGCTCCAACCAGCAGCGCGACGAGCAGCTCGATCAGGGTGAAGCCGCGACGGTCAGAGCGGGTCACGGGGCGGCTCCGTCCGATAGAGACTGGTGCGCAGCAGCACGCGCGCGCCGAGCGAATCGGTGAGGGTGATCGTGTAGAGCGTGCGGCCCGGCCGCTCGACACGCAGGCGCCACGATCCCTGCTGATGCTCGCCGAAATGTCGATCAAGATCCTCGCGAGGCCAGAGCGCGACGAGCGCGAAGAACGCGTTCGCACGTCGGAGCTCGGCTTCGGTCGATCGCGTCCGCTGCACCGCCTGGCCGCACTCCACCGCCAGCGATGCGACCGCGGCGCCCGCAGTCGCCATGATGACGAGCGCGACGATCGCCTCGAGCAGCACCGCGCCCCGCCGCCCCTGCCGCCCCCGCCGCTCACCGGCGCGCATCGCCCTTCGCGTCGGTGATGAAGCGACCGCTCAGCGGATCGAGCACCGGAACGGAATCCGCGAGCACGCTCCCATCGGCGTGCGCGGTAACGGCGCGGAGCTGGTCGTCGAGCACAACGGTCGCCGACACGTCGCGCCCGGTGGCGATCGCCTCGCGCCGCGCCGCGGCGATCCTCCCCAACATCACGCTTGCCGGCGTGGGCGCAACATGCGCGCGCTGAAACGCCAGTCCGGCGATGCTCGTGCCGATTCCCAACACCGCGAGCACGACGAGCAGCTCGACGAGCGTCGTGCCGGCGCGCGTCCGCCCGGTGAAACCGAGTGGTGCGCTCATGCGCCGGGCCTCACGCTGTACACCGCCTGGAGCAGTGCTGCGGCGACGAGAGCGACGAGCGCGCCGAAAACGAGGATGAGCCCCGGCTCGAGCAGGCGTACAGCGGCGCGCGTGATGTCCTGCGCCCGCTCCCGCTCGATGCGCGCCGCGTGCTCGAGCAGCTCGGCAAGGCGTCCCGTCTCCTCGCCCGCCCCCACGAGCCGCACCGCGGTCGGCGTGAACGCGTCCGTGGCCTCGAGTGCCCGGGAGATGCGCTGCCCCGCCACCACCCGCTCGCGCGCCGCGAGGAGCCGTGCGGCGATGGCCGCATCGCCGGTGGCGGCGGCGGCATGTCGCAGCGCGCCGGCGATCGGCACGCCGCTGTGCAGCAGCGCCGCCGCCGCCGAGCAGCCCCGCGACGTTGCGGCGGCACGACGCACCGTGCCCACGCCGGGCAGCGTGAGCAGATACGCGTGCCATCGGACCCGACCCGCATCCGACGACGTCCAGTGCCGCCAGAGTAAGCCGAGCGCCGCGAATGTCCCGATCGCGGGAAGCGCGGCTACGCGCAGAAACGCGGCGGCGTCCACCACGAACCGCGTCGTGGGAGGGAGCGCCTGCCCGAGATCGGTGAGGATGAGCGCAAAGCGGGGCAGCACGACTCCGACGAGCAAGGCCACGGACGCGGCGCCGGCACAGGCAAGAATCGCCGGATAGGTGAGCGCGGCGCGGATGGTGGAGCGCAACGCGGCTGCGTGCTCGGTGAGCTCCGCAGCACTGCGCACTGCCGCCGCCACGCCGCTCCCCGCCTCACCCGCCTGGATGATCCCGACCACCAGGGTCGGGATCTCGAGCGGCGAGCGCGCGAGGGCGGCGCCCAGTGACTGCCCCTCGCGAACCTGGTCGCGCATCGGCGCCAGCCCGCTGCGCCAGGCGGGCGGTGCGAGATCTTCGAACGCGCCGAGGGCGCGCGTCATCGGCAGCCCCGCCTCGAGCAGGCTAGCGAGCACACGCAGCCCGAGCGCGAGCTCGGACGGGGACAACCGGGCGCGGCGCGCGCTCACGGGGGCGCGCACCGCCACTTCTATAGGAAAAAGTCCGCGGGCGCCGAGCACCGTGATCGCCCCTTCGCGGCTCGGGGCTCGCAGCTCACCCAGCTCCATTGTGCCGTCCGGCCGGGCGGCGCGGTAGCGGAAGCTCTCGACGCCGTTCACACCTGTCGGAACCTGCCCTGCCACGATGGGTGCGCTCACTGCCGCACCGGACCGCCCCACGACGTGACATCCGCGTCCTCGCCTTCGCCGCCGGGCTTGCCGTCACGGCCCAGGGTGTAGAGATCGAAGCTCGTCGGGTTCTCGCGCCCCGGCGCCACATATATGTATGGACGCCCCCACGGATCGAGCGGGACGACGCGAGAGAGATACGGCCCCTTCCAGTTGCGCGGCGCCTCGCCGCTCGCGGGCATCGTGCGAAGCGCCTCGAGTCCCCGCTCCGCGCTGGGATAGTCGTCGTTGTCGAGGCGATACGAGTTGAGAGCCATCGCGAAGATCTCGATCTGACTCTTCGCTGCGCTCACCTTCGCGTCGGCCACGTTGTGGAACACGGCGGGCGCGACGACGGCCGCGAGCGTGGCGATGATCGCGATGACGACGAGGAGCTCGATGAGCGTGAAGCCTCGACGCCTCCTGCCCCGCCGCCCCTCAGGCCTGGACCACACGCAGCACCTCCTCGATCGTCGTGATGCCGCCTTCCACTTTCGCCCATCCATCCACGCGAAGCGGGCGCATGCCCGCCTGCTCGGTGATCGCGCGCAGCTCCGCACGCGGCGCGCGGCGGACCACCGCGTCCTTCACGTCGTCCGTCATGACGAGGAGCTCGTAGATGCCGACGCGCCCGCGATACCCGGTGTCGCGGCACTGTGCGCAGCCCGCGCCGCGCGAGAGCGTGATGCGACGCACTGGACGCCGGGCGAGCAGCGCCACCTGCTCGGGGTTGGGGCGGTACTCCTCCCGGCAACTATCGCAGATGCGGCGCACGAGGCGCTGCGCGAGCACTCCTTCCACGGTGGCTGCGACGAGGTACTCCGGCACACCGAGGTCGAGCAGGCGGGGGATGGCGCCGATGGCGTCGTTCGTGTGCAGCGTGGAGACGACCAGGTGCCCCGTCATCGCCGCCTGCACCGCGATCTCGGCCGTCTCGGCATCGCGCATCTCGCCGACCATCACGACATCCGGGTCCTGCCTGAGGATGGAGCGCAGCGCCGAGCCGAAGCTCACCCCCGCCTGCCGGTGCACCGGTACCTGCGTGATTCCGGGGAGCTGGTACTCCACCGGATCTTCCACGGTGATGATCTTCTCCGCCGCGGTATCACGCAGCTGGAGGGCGGCGTAGAGCGTCGTCGTTTTGCCGGAGCCGGTGGGGCCGGTGACGAGGAGCATGCCGTGCGGCCGGCTCGCTAGGCGCTCGACCTGGGCGAGGACGTCGGCACTCATCCCGAGGTCGCCCAATCCGACGGGTCGGCCGCCGCGGTCGAGCAGACGGAGGACAACGCTCTCGCCGAACATCGTCGGCACGGTGGAGACGCGCAGGTCGAGCTCGCGCTGCTCGAGACGCACCCTGATGCGGCCGTCCTGGGGGCGGCGGCGCTCGGCGATGTCGAGCTCCGCCAGCAGCTTGATGCGCGACACTATGGCGTGGTGCAGCTCTGCCGGCGACTCCGGAGCCGCGACAAGGACGCCGTCGAGGCGGAAGCGAGCCGAGAGTCCGCCGCGCGTGGCCTCGAGGTGGATGTCGCTCGCGCCGGCATCGTGCGCGTCATTCACGAGCAGGTTAACGTAGCGCACGACCGGCGGCTGGTTCGCGAGGTCGCGCACGTCGGTGGTCAGCCCATCGTCGATCTCGCTGTCACCGCTGCGTTCGAGCTCGATGGCCCGCTCGGCACGCGTGGTGAGCCGCTCGATGAGGCGCTCGACCTCGTCGATGGATGCCTCTTCGGGCACAACTTCTCGCCGGTAGGCGAGGGCGATGTCATCGAGAGCTTCGGGGCGCGAATCCGGCGCGAGCGCGACGATCACTGTCCCATCGGGCCCGAGCTGCTTGGGGCAGAGGCGATGGTGCAGCAGGAACTCGCGGCTCAGCCCGACGGCGAGCGAGAGTGGCGGCGGGGAGGAAGGAGGGGTAGCCATCTGCGTCGCGCAAAGGCAACCTGTGCGCCACTACTCGCGCACGACGCAACCCGTTGACACGCCGACTGTTCTGAGGCGTCACGTCTAGTGGGACGTGAATGATCACATGTCACACGCGACGTCGCGAATTGTCACATGCGACGCGTTCTGATCGGCGCGCCGTCCCTAAGTTCGCCCCGCACCGGCGCGCACGAAGCGCAAGGCGAGCTGAAAACACCTTTCACCTGGCCGCCAAAAAACAAGCAGCCCGCTCCGTACTGCGAGCGGGCTTGGTGATGTGCACTTGCTAAAATCGAGAGCGGTCTTAATCGCGCAAATCGCTTTTGGCTAATCGCCCGGTGGGCGCAGTTGCGTCGGTGCCGGCCCGTATTAGAGCATTTGATAGGCCCGCTTAGCCACAACCTTCTTCCACTCTTTCTTCGCTTCTTTTAGCTGAAGAGGTGTCGCTGTCGGTAGGATAACTCCTGCCCAGTCACCCGCATCTTCGTACTCAGTCGCTGATGCGATGCGTTGTAACGCCGTGGCGCACAGCACACCAAAAGCCACTCGCTTCCCAGCGAGGGTCGCCACAGCTAGATCAGATCGATCGATGCAATCGACTAGCGCAACAACGGCCGAATCACCCCGGTCGAATAGTGTATTGAACACTGCGTCATCCCCAGAGAACAACCATACCCTTGCCGGTGATCGTGTGAATTCACCTGGCAGTCGGCGAAGGCTATCGACAAGCGCCGAAAGCGGCACCGATGGAGCGGCAGCCGCCCCGACGCCAGGCGCGCGAGGGACAGATCCGACAGTCGCCACCCGATCGGCCTTTCGCCTGGCAGTATCAGTCGACTGATCAACCTTGGCGGATGATCCACACGCGGTGACGAGCACCATCGTGGGAAGCAGTAGATCGATCAACATGAACTGCTTTATGGCATTTCGCAGATCGCGGTAATATGTCATGCTCATTCGGCCCTCATATGCGGCGTCATCAAGGAGCGATGCTAACATGTACGTGACTCGCGTGTAAGGCGAGCAGCTTATCATACTCGACGGCATTCATGGGTCTATTGAGCCGAAATGCCATGCCTGGGGCGTAGATCATCAGATTTCGTCCGTACGGCAATCGATTACCTATCCCTGCACCGATAGCGTTACCAACTGACACCGCGGCCTCACGCGTCATCCTACGAAATCTTATTCCATTTGCTTGATTTATGTCTGCTGCGCCACCCACGGCATGACGTCCTTCGATTGAGTGTCCGGGCTCCATCTGCCTCGGGCCCGAAGCCGACTCGTGCGAGATATGCACGCTTCACTCCCGGGAACGTTGCCAGCTCCTTCGCCAGTACGGCCTTCAGCGCGCGCTCGGCCTCTCCGTCCTGTTCTCCCAGGAACTCCAATCGCGGCTCGTTTCGCTCGCTTGGTTTTCGCATGATTCTGTTCACCGAGACAACGGTTGAAAGCGGCCTGCTCACTGATCGAATGGTCTGACACCGGTCACCTTCACCTGCTTCATCGCATTCGGGATCTGCACCTCCGTAATCCCTCCAGGGCCGCGAGCACCGGGCCACTTGGTGACATTAATAGTTGACATGTCGGTGATCACACCGTCGACCACGTTCGTCATCTGATTCTCCGAGGGCAAGCCTGCCTGTGCCGCAAATCACGCAAGGGGTGCCTACAGTCTAGCGATTGCAGTGACAGCGACTAGTCGCCGGGTTTGCGTCCGTTTGGCAGTTCTCGCAGTGTGCGCGCACCTTCGTGGCTAGGATCCAGAGACAACGCCTTGTGAAGCCAATTCTTGCCCTCACTGGTGGCGCCAGCGGCAATCAGTGCCTTCCCGAGAAGGAATGCGCCTTCCGCGTCCTCCGGCTCCAATACCTGAGCCTCGCGAAGATGTACGATCGCGCGATCCGCGCGGTTTTGTTCGAGTTCAAAGCTGCCAAGCTGTTGGAGGAACAACGCACTCAGAGGGCTCAGACGAACTGCCTCATGATGCTCGCGTTCAGCCTCATCATCTGCGCCGCTGGCATGGTACAGTTTGGCCAAATAGAGATGCGTCCAGGCGTCCGTTGGGTCGATCGTGCGCGCGGACTCTAAATGATGCTGCGCGTCCTCAAGTCTTCCCGTTCGGGCCAACTCGAATCCCAGTTCGCGGAGAATGATCGAGTTCAGCGGATCGATCTTCGTCGCATTCTTGAGGAGCGTGAGAGCCTCCTGATGGTCTTGGTCGCGACGCAGCAGCGCGAGGTTGAGCATCGCCTCCTCATTGTCCGGCTCTAGTTCAAGGGCACGCCGAAGTGACTGCTCAGCGGCTGAGTTAGCTTCCAACGACCCCTGAACATCCGCTAGCAAAACATAGCGGCTGGCTGTCGGGTGCAGCCGAATGCTGGCCTCGAACGCCGACAACGCGTCTCTGTTGCGCCCAAGTGCGGCAAGCGACCTACCCAGCCCGGAGTACGCTGCGGCGTAGTCCGGCTTGGCTGCGATCGCCCGATTGAAGGCCTCTTCGGCCGCGGCGAACTGCTCCTCCCCGGCGTATAAGTCGGCAAGGAATGCCCACGCGCCCGCATGAAGAGGCGCTTGCCGCACCACGCTTTCAAGTAGCCGGATAGCCTCCTGCGTTCGCCCGTCGGCTTCTGTAGTCCGCGCCTCTTCAATCACCTCGTCAGCATTGCGCTCTTTCATTGCTTCTTTCTTCTCAACTCCTCAAGTGCGCGCTCTGCTTCATCGCGCAACTCACGCTTGTCTTGCTGCCTGGATTTCTCAATACTGTTGATCTTATCGCCTCGCCCTTGCTTTCGCAGTTGCTGCTGTCGCTGCGATATCTCATCGAACTGTTGCCCTTTCTCTTTGCTCTTGGATCGATGGTCCCGGCTGAAGAGCCTGTCTGTCAGATACTCGCCTGCAAGCTTCCCCAGTCCCGCACCGAGGGCGGCTCCTGCGATTGCTCCGGCAGGCACTGTTGCAGGTGAAGCGAGCTCCAACGTCGGCGCGGCCGCGACTACCCCAGCTCCACCTCCACCGATAAAGCCGATCGCACTGCCGAGGAAGGTCATCCCTGCTTCGACGGAGTTGCATGCAAAGGACTCCAAATTTCCAAGGCCCTGCGGGCACAGGCCAAACGGGTCACTGAAATTCACTGGATCCCCGTTGGCGAAGCCATAGACATTCAGCCCTCCCGCCAACCCGATCGGATCTTCCTGAGTGAACCGCCCCGTCGCCGGATCATAATACCGGTTCCGCCGGAACAGCTGCCCCGTATGGTCCGACTTGTCCGTGAGCAGCGTCCCCTGAAACGTCTGCGGTGCGAAGTACTGGCTCCAAGACGGCGTCCAGTACGCGTCCGGATAGCTCACCAGCACGCACCGGCTGGCGTTGCAGTTGTTCTTGCCCGTCGCCGCGAAGTAGCTCGTGTCGGCAGTGCCGCGAACGGTCCAGAGCGGCACGATGCTGAATGGGGCCCAGGTCTCGCTGAACGAGTTCATGAAGCGCAGCCGCGTGACGCTCAATGGCTGATCCAGCTTCAGGCCGAAGGTGTAAGCCACACGCCCGTAGAGCGGGTTCGGATCGTAGTTCAGGTATCCAAGCGCCTTCACAGCCACCGCGGCCGTGTCGTTCTCTCGCGCGATCGCATTGTCCGGCATCTGGATCTCGTACAGCTCCTGGGCACCAGCCCACACCGTACGGCGCACGTACGACTCGCCGCAGTCGTTCGGCTCGGTACCGCACTTGCGCTGGGAGCGCACCAGTATACGCCGGCCGAGCGCGTCGTAGCGATACTCATCAAAGACGAGCCGGAAGAACTGGTTGTTGTTGCTTATCTGACGGTAGTCCACAGCGGCCAGCGTGCCGTCCGCGCCGTAGAAGGAGGCGCGATCCTGGTACATGGGGGACGGGCTGGTGTTTGGCTTCTGGGTGCTGAAGACGATGTTCCCTGCCTCGTCGTATTTCGTTTGATTCTGGCTGGAGGTGCCGGTCGAGAAGTGGTCGTCGAACACTAACCGACCCGTTCCAAGGCGGTAGTACCAGTCCGCCTGGTCGCCGCCGGTGCTGGTCGAGGTGTAGCAGCTGCTGAAGATCCCGCTGCAGTTCCCAAACTTTCGCCATTTAGAAAATGCGTAATCCGAGTGCAGCCGGTTGCCGAGCGGATCGAAGGTGAAGTGCTCCGTTGTCGCGAAGCGCGTCAGGGTGTCGCCCTTCTGCCAGCTAATGTGGTCGGCGGACACCAGGTAGCCGAGCCCGGAGTAGGCGTTGGCGATGGTGTCCTTGGCGGCAACGGCATTCCAGAGCGTGGCCAGCTTGCCGCGGCGATCGTACGTCATCTTCACGTCATGGATGGTTCCGGGGAACGGCGTGTTCGTGGGCGGCGCGCCGGCCCAGTGGCTCAGCATGTCGCCCTCCTGGTCGTAGTCGTACCGCTCGCTCACGCCGGTCGGCATGGTCAATGAGAGCACCTGGTTGCGCGCGTCATAGCCGTACGTGAACGCATTGCCCAGTGGGTCGACCACCGTGGAGAGTGCGCCGGTGACTGGGTCGTACTGCATGGTGTTCTGGTATCCAGTCGAACCGCCCGAAAGCTGCGACGGATGCTTGAGCGTCGTCGTACGGCCGTCACGGTCGTACAGGTACTCGAGGCCGTACATGTGCACGGTGTCTCGCTGGAGTGTCTTCGTGTACAGCGAGTCGCGGCGCCCCTGACCGTTCGGGTAGTACTGCCGCCGCACGCGGGCATCCGCGTTGTCGGCGATTATCATGTTGCCTGCCTCATCGTAATCGTACGTCGCGGTGAAGCCGCTTACGGTGTACCCGCCCCAGTTCGGGTAATTGAGCTGCGGGTTGGTCGCGGTGTAGGCGTTGTTGAAGAAGCGCGGGTATGGCTCGTTGTAGCCGGCACGCGCGGTATCCTGGATCCCGAGGTCCGCGAGGGCGTACCCGTCCACTCGCGCGCGGTACTTCGCGTCCGGTACAAAGCGGG
>WNFK01259341.1_pt1 | contig 17506 bp, 17 predicted proteins | sample 5400281 | NCBI WGS metagenome assembly WNFK01 (sample SAMN13153350, study PRJNA577476) | soil metagenome | isolation source: 20 cm soil on Douglas fir-dominated hillslope | place: USA:California | collected 2013-09-17 | reverse complement strand
TTGTCGGCGCCGAACGGGGCCTTGGTGCCGCGGTCCTCCACCAGCTCGACGCAGGCGAGCAGGCCCTTGCCCCCGCGGATGTCGCCCACGTGCTTGTGATCGCCCAGCGCCTGCTGGAGCCCCTTGTGCAGGCGCGTGCCCATGGCCGCCGCGCGCTCCCAGAGCCGCTCGCGCTCCATGATCTCGAGGTTCGCGATCCCGACCGCGCAGCACGTCGGATGCCCCGAGTAGGTGTAGGCGTGCATCCACTTGTCCTCGGGCTTCACCTCGTCCATGGCCTGCTTGATCGTCTTCGAGACCATGATGCCGCCGAGCGGCAGATATCCCGACGACACGCCCTTGGCGAAGGAGACGATGTCGGGCAACACGTTCCAGTGCTCGAGCGCGAACCACTTGCCGGTGCGGCAGAAACCGGTGATGACCTCGTCCGCGATGAAGAGCACGTTGTGCTTGTCGCAGACCTTCCGCACCAGCGGGAAGTAGTCGTCGGTGGGGTAGAGCACGCCGCCCCCGCCGTGGATCGGCTCGGCGATGAAGGCGGCCACCGTGTCGGCGCCTTCGCGGACGATGGCCTCCTCGAGCAGCCGCGCCGCGGTCTGGCCGGCGGTCTCCCCGGGCTTGGCCCCGTCCTGCCGGTACGGATAGCAGGTCGGGATGTGCACGAAGCCCGGCACGCGGGGCTCGAACATCTTCCAGTAGGCCGACATGCCGGTCGCGCTCATCGCCTGCAGCGTCACGCCGTGATAGGCGAGCGAGCGCGCGATGACCTTCACCTTGTCGGGCTTGCCCTTGGTCTTCCAGTAGAACCGCGCGGTCTTGAACGCGGACTCGTTGGACTCCGCGCCCCCCGAGGTGAAGAAGACCCCCTGCATGTTCGGGTACGCGATGGTCATCAGCTTGGACGCGAGCTGGATGGCCGGGATGTTGGTCGAGCCGGAATAGGCGGAGTAGTAGGCGAGCTCGCGGATCTGGTTGGCCGCCGCGTCCGCCAGCTCGGTCCGGCCGTGGCCCACGTTGACGTTCCACAGCCCGGCGAGCCCGTCGATGTACTCGCGGCCCTGCACGTCGGTCAGCACCGCGCCGCGGCCTCGCACGTAGACCATCGGCTCCAGATGGTCGCTCGGGTGGTGCAGCGGGTGGATCAGGTGATCCTGGTCGTCCTTGATGAGCTGCGCGGCCTCGACGGGCATCGGACTCCTCCTACGGGCTCGGCTGGTGGTAGATGGACCTCGCGGGCCCGTGGGCCCGGTAGTCGCCGCCCGGTATCGGCGCGCCGCGGTCGAGCGGGCCGATGTACCAGTAGATGCACGCGGCCTGATCGCGGCCGTCCTCGCTCCGGACGGTGACCTCCCGGCGATGATACTGGGGTCCCTCCGCCGAGTCCAGCGTCCCCCACAGCGCGGGATCGTGCAGGCGGTAGACCTCCCCGTGGATCGCGCTCGCGCCGCCGGGATCGGGCACCGCGCCGGGGTACGAGCCGAGGTCCAGGATGCGCCCGACCACGCGACCGCGGCCCAGGTAGGCTGCGCGGCCCTCGAGGAGCCGATGCAGGCGGAAGCCCCGCATCAGCGTGCCGTAGGTGAAGAGGAGATCGCCGGCCACCGCGGAGCGCGCGCTACGCGCGGGGTTGCGGGTTCTTCGCTTCCTGCTCCTCACGGGAGCAGGCTCCGGGAGCGGCTCAGGTCTGGATGCCGAGACGCGGCAGCACCCAGCGATTGAGCGCGAACCAACCGATCAAGAGGGCGACGACGGCGAGCGCGGCTTCCATCGATCAGGACTCCGCCCGCTCGCCGCCGTTCACCGCCTGCAGGACCGCGCCCAGGAAGTCCGGCTCGGGCAGCGCGCCCTCGAAGCCGACGCGGTCGTTGATGACGATCTTGGGGACCGCCATCACCTGGTAGCGCTGGGACAGCTCCGGGAACTCGTTGGCCTCGATACACTCGGCCCGAACCCGGGGGGACGCGATCGCCATGTGCTGCGCCAGGCGCACGGCCCGGGGGCAGTGCGGTCAGGTCGGGGTCGCGAAGACCTTGATCGTGACGTCCTCGGTGAGCCCGGCCAGGGTGGCCTTGGTCTCATCGGTCAGGCCCGCTTCACCGGTGGACACCGCGATGATGGAATCGATCAGGTTGGAGAACTCGTAGCCGGCCGGGATGCCCAGGAACCGGATCCCGTAGTCCTGGGCCCCCTCCACCACCACGGCGGGCGACTCGGTGATCCCGTAGGCGGCCGCCTGGTCGCGATCGATGTGGGGGTTCAGCACGGTGACCGACAGCTGATCGGACAGCGCGGCCACCTCCCGGATCAGGGCCACCGCCTGGGTGTTGCTGTCGCCCCCCAGCTCGGTGGCGAACACGGTGAGCTTCACCGGGCCGCCGATGCGCTCGAACTCCTTCTTCACCGCTGCCTCGTCCCGCGCCTGGAGGAATGCCATGGCCCGAAGTATACCGGCTTTACTTCGGGGCCCCGCGGACGATTTCGAGCATCCGGCGATAGCCGGAGGGATCGACGCGCGCGTCGATCAGCGCGGGACCGGGCGCGGTCTGCGCCGCGACCAGGGCGGCCTGGAGCGTGGCCTCGTCGGTCGCGGTGAACGCGCGCAGGCCGAAGGCCCGGGCCAGCGCGCGGAGATCGGGCCCCACGTAGCGCATCGAGACGCCCTCGAAGCCCTTCTGCTCCTGCTTCACCTCGATCAGCGAGAGCGCCTCGTCGTTGAAGACCACGATGAGCAGCGGCAGCCGGAGCCGCGCCACCGTCTCGAGCTCGGACGCGATCATCATGAGCCCGCCGTCCCCCGTGAAGCAGACCACCCGACGGTCGGGGTGGACGAGCTGCGCCGCGATGGCCGCGGGCAGCGCGAAGCCCATGGTGGCGAGCCCGTTCGAGATCAGCAGCTCGCCGGGCTCGAGGGCCTGCCAGTAGGTGGTGGCCTGGAACATGTGGGCGCCCGCGTCCACGGTGGCGATGCTGCCCGCCGCGGTTAGCTCGCGGGTCATCTGGGCCACCCGGTGCGGGGCCAGCCCCGGCACCGGGATCTCGAGGGCAGCGAGACGCTCGCGCCGGATCCGGTCCACCTCGGCCACGTCCCAGTCCGCCCGCGCGCCCGGTCCCATGATGCGCGACGCCAGATCCTCCAGGATCGCGCCCGGCTCCCCCACCACCTCGAGCGCGGGCGTGAAGTAGGCGTCGCCGCCCGGCGCGCGCAACCGCGGATCGTCGGCCGCGCAGCGGGTGAGGCTCAGCACCGGCGCGGTGTAGGCCCAGCGCCGCGGGATCAGCTCGACGGTGTCGAGACCGAAGGCGATGATCAGGTCCGCGCGCTTGACCAGCGGCTCCTCGAGCGCCCCGCCCGTGAAGATGCCGAGGGCGAGCGGGTGCGGATCGGGGATCGCGCCCTTGGCCTTGTAGGTGGTCAGCACCGGGGCGGGCAGCGCCTCCGCGAACGCGCGCAGCCACTTGGCGTCCGCGGCGCGGCAGCCGAGGCCCGCGATCACCAGCGGGCGCCGGGCCGCGCGGATCATCCGGGCCGCGCGCTCGACCAGGTCGCCGTCGAGGGCCGCTGGGGGAGCCGGCGCCACCGACGTCGCCACCGGCATCGCGCTCTTGCCCGCGACGTCCGCCGGCAGGTCGAGGTGCACGGGCCCCCGCGGCTCCGCGAGCGCGAGCTGCACCGCGTGGGCCACCCAGTGCGCGGCCGAGTCCACGCCGACCGTGACACTGCCCTTGGTGATCGGCCCGAGGTGCGCGGTGTGGTCGAGGTACTGATGCGTCGCGTACTCGAGCACGCCCGCCGGGTGCCGGTCGCTGATGTAGATCAGCGGCGAGCGATCGAGCCGCGCGTGGGCCAGCCCGGTGGCGCTGGCGGTGACCCCGGGCCCGAGCGTGGAGAGCACCGCCCCCGGATGTCCGGTCAGCTCGCCGGTGACCGCGGCCATGATACAGGCGGCCCACTCCTGGTGGCAGAGCACGAAGGGCAGCCCGCGGGCCCGCGCGGCCTCGAGGACCTCGAGGTTGGATCCTCCGCCGGGAACCCCGAAGAGACGGGGCACCTCGGCCCGGAGCAGGCCTTCGACCAGGAGATCGGCAACGGTGGGCATCACGCGCCTCCGGCGGCGACGCGCACCGACCGCGCCACCTCGCGCCGCTAGGCCCCCGCCAGGCGCCGGAGCACCGGCTCCATGCGCTCGAGCGCCTTCTTGAGGTTGGCCTCGGAGCTCGCGTAGGACAGGCGCAGGTAGCCCTCGCCGTACTGACCGAACGCGGAGCCGCCGAGCACCGCCACCCCCGCCTCCTGCAGCAGCGCCTCCGCGATCTCGGTGGAGGGCCGCTTGAGCGCCTTCACGTTCGGAAAGACGTAGAAGGCCCCGCGCGGCGAGCGGCAGGAGACGCCGGGCAGGCGGTTGAGGCCCGCCACCAGCACGTCGCGCCGGCGCTTGAACTCGGCCACCATCTCGGTCACCGGCGTCTGGTCGCCCTGGAGCGCCGCGATGCCCGCGTGCTGGGTGAACGACGCGGTGCAGGAGTTGGAGTTCACCATGAGGCGGGTCACGTGCTCGGCCAGCGCCACCGGCATCACCCCGTAGCCGAGCCGCCAGCCGGTCATCGCGTAGGCCTTGGAGAAGCCGTCCAGGATGATGACCAGGTCCTTCATCCCCGGGAAGCGGGTGATGGAGGCGAACTCGCCCTCGTAGAGGAACGCCTTGTAGATCTCGTCGGCCAGCACCGGGATCCGATAGTGCTTCGCGATCTCCGCGATGCGGCCGAGCTGGTCGACCTCCAGCACGCCGCCGGTCGGGTTCTGGGGCGAGTTGATGATGATCAGCTTGGTCTTGCGGGAGACGCTCTTCTCGAGCACGTCGAGGTCGAAGCCGAAGCCGCTCTCCTCGCGCAGAGGGATCGGCACCGGCTTGCCGCCCACGAAGTTGATCACCGATTCGTAGATCGGGAAGCCCGGGTTCGGGTGGGCCACCTCGTCGCCCGGGTTCACCAGCGCGGTGATCACGAAGTACATGATGGGCTTGGCCCCCGGGGTCACCACGATCTCGTCCGAGGTGACCGGGAGGCTGCGCGTGCCCTCCACGTCCTTCACGATGGCCTCGCGCAGCTCGGGGAGGCCCGCGGCGGGCCCGTAGTGGGTGGCCCCGCTGTCGAGCGCCCGCTTGCCCGCCTCACGGATGTGCCTCGGCGTGTCGAAGTCCGGCTCGCCGATCTCGAGGTGGATGATCTCCTTGCCCTGCCGCTCGAGCGCCTTGGCGCGCGCCAGCACCTCGAACGCCGATTCCGTGCCCAGACGTGACATCCGCTCCGCGAATTCCATGGTGGCGCCGATTATACCCGATCCCGGTCGTCTTCCTCGAGCCCGCGCACGCTCACGCGGAGCAGCGACGCGAGCGTGCGAGCGAGCCCGACGAGCTGTACCGGATCGATGACCGCGCCCGCGAGATCGGTCGGACGCATCCTCAGGTCGTCCAGGATCGACCCTCGAAGATCGGCCCCCTCGAGATCGGCGCCGTACAGCGAGGCGCCCCTGAGGTCCGATCCACGCACGGTGAACCCGGGGAGCCTGGCGTCCTGGAAATCGGCCTCCGTCAGCACGCAATCCTCCAGCCGGGTGTTCCGGAGCTCGGCGAACCGGAACGAGATCAGGGCGCCGCGGCACTCGCGCATGACCACGTGCCTCAGCGAGGCCTCGGCCATGTCGAGACCGGTGAAGCGGCACCCGATGAACTCGACACGGTCGATGGAAGCGTTGCGCACCGTGGCGTTCGCGAGATCACAGCCCTCGAACCGCGCGTCGGCGAGGACCAGCCCCTCGAGTCTCGTATGGCTCAGATCCGTCTCGCGCAGGTGGACGCGCTCGAATCTGACGTTCCGCGCCGTGCGATCGTCCAGCCGGCAGTGCGAGATCTCCATGTCCGCGTAGACACCGCCGTCGGCAATCTCCAGCTCCCGCACCGCGCGGAGGGTCCGGCCGGTCGGCAATCGCGGGACCGCGACGACGGGCCTCCGGCGAGCGCTCATGACCCGACTATACTTGACCGCGTGGACTTGGTGGAGATCCCCGCCGGCTGGTTCTGGATGGGCTGGGAGGACGGCCATCCGGGCGAGCGGCCGCGGCATCGCGTCTGGCTCGACGCGTTCGCCATCGCCCGCGCTCCCGTGACCAATCGGGAGTACGCTCCGTTCCTCGAGGAGACGGGCGCGAGCCCGCCCGCCTGGTGGGTGGACCCCCGCTTCGCCGATCCGGAGCAGCCGGTGGTGGGCCTGAGCTGGCTCGACGCAACCGCCTACAGTCACTGGCGGTCCGAGCGCGCCGGGGCGCGGCTGCGCCTGCCGTCGGAGGCCGAGTGGGAGAAGGCCGCGCGCGGCGGGCTCGACGCCGCCCGCTTTCCCTGGGGCGAGGCGCGGCCGTCCCGCGCCGGCCTCGATCGGCCGCCGCGCCCGATGGAGACACCGCCCAACCCCTTGGGGCTACTCGCGCTTTCGGGCGTCTGCCACGAGTGGTGTCTCGACTGGGAGGATGAGACCTACTATGCCCGATCGCCCGAGCGCGACCCTCGCGGGCCGGAGACGGGCACCCGGCGCGTCTCCCGCGGCGGCGCCTGGCGGCATCACGACCCATGGAGCCCGGTGGCGCATCGCTCCTCCCTGCCCCCGCACCTGCGCTACTCCGACTACGGCTTCCGCCTCGTGCGCGAGGGAGGGGCGCTCTAGCCCGAGCCGCTCAGGAGCGGGCTCCACCGAGACTGGCCAAGGCGGTCTCCAAGCCGGGCAGCCAGTGCCGCATGTCCATCGCGCGGAGCATCCGCACCGCGGTCTCCAGATGCTCGCGTGCCTCGTCGCGCCGGCCCGTGCGCTCGGCCAGCGCCCCCAGGTCGAGACGGCACAGGGCCGCGAGCGGACGCATGCCGAGGGCCTGGGCTCCCTCGAGCGCGCTCTCGCAATGCCGCACGGCGAGCGAGCCTTTCATGTCCGCGAAGAGCACGGTCACCTGCTTGCGCTCGCCCTCCACCGCCCCGCGCGCGGTCCGGATCTTCTCGGCCAGGTCGCACCCGCCGCAGAATCGGGCGCCCGCCTCGTGCGCGAAGCCGCAGCGGGGGCAGGCCGCCGGGAGCGCCTGCCCGCACTCCACGCAGTAGCGATGGCTCGGCGGGTTCGGGGTCTGACAGTGGGCGCAGGCGAGCGAGGCAGGACTCACGCGGCTACGACATCCGGCCGGAGCGATCGAGCGCGGCCTGGAGCAGGCGCAGACGCGCGGCCGCCTCGTCGGTGACCTGCGCGAGCAGCGCCCACCCGGGCCGCGGCCCGTCGGGTCCGTCGATGACCCGGTCGAGCTCACGGGGCCCCGCGCCTTCGAACCAGCCCCCCACCCGCGCACGCACGAGCGCGCCGTACCGCGCGACCGAGCCGCCGTCCCGCAGATCCTCGGGCGCGCGCTCGTGCCGCCAGTCGCCCGCCAGCCGGCCGCGGTCCATGCCGTCGACGAAGCCCAGCCCGAGGCGGAAGAGCTGGAACGTGGGGTCGCGCAGGCCCTCCATCTCCGCCTCGGGCACCGGGCGGATCGATCGCTCCGCCGCGGCCAGGATCTCGTCCAGCCGGCGCCCGAGCTCAGTGGGCTCCGGTCGGCTCACGCGGACACGCGGCGCGACGCTCAGCGGCCCGCGAACGTGACCGGCTGCTTGCGGGCGAACGCGACGACCCCGTTGCGGAAGTCCTCGGTGTGCCCGCTGGCCGCGATGGCCTGCGCCTCCAGCTCCATCTGCGTCTCGAGGCTCTCCTGGGTGGACTGGTGGAAGAGAAGCTTGGCGCGGCCGAAGGCGAGCGTCGGCCCCTGCGCCAGCTCGCGGGCGAGCCCCGCGACCGCCGCGGGGAACTCCGCGTCGGGGTGCACCCGGTTGACCAGGCCCCACTCCATCGCCTCCCGGGCCGAGAGCACCCGGTTGGTGTAGTGCAGCTCGAGGGCGCGCCGCAGGCCGATCATGCGCGGGAGGAAGTAGGACGAGGAGCCGTCGGGCGAGGCCGCGATCTTCGAATAGGCCATGGTGAACTTCGTCGACTCCGTTGCCACCACCAGGTCGCCGGAGAGAGCCAGGCTCATGCCCCCGCCCGCCGCGATCCCGTTGACCGCCATCACCACCGGCTTGGGCGCGCGGGCCAGCCGCGAGATCGCACCGTGCAGGTAGGTCGTCAGCTCCTTGATCAGGGCGCCGATGCGGTCCGGATTGTCCGCGAAGTCCTTCACGTCGCCGCCCGCGCAGAAGGCCTTGCCCGCCCCGGTGATCACGATGCAGCGCACCGCCCGGTCCTCGTCGACCTCGAGCGCGGCGTGGAACAGATCCCGCCCGAGCGCCAGATTCAGCGCGTTGTACGCCTCCGGCCGATTCAACGTGATCGTCCCAACCCCCTCCTTCACCTCATACCGCACCGTCTCATAGCCCATGTCTCTCTCCAGTCGTGGGGATCGTCGGTGATCCCGCCAGCGGGCTCGACCCGGGCGGGGTGGGGCCGGGGGGACGTCCTCCCCGGGACCGTGGCTTCTGCGGGTTATCGGAGCCGGCTACGTCCCATCTCGTGGCTCGACAATACCGCGGGACGGGCTGCGAGTCAGCGTGTCCCGGGGAGGACGTCCCCCCGGCCCCACCCCGCTCGGCCTCGCGCGGTTGCGACGGTCATCGCCGATCGCCAACGCGGTGAAGCTTGAGGAGGTTGGTCGTCCCCGTCACCCACATCGGCGCCCCCGAGATGATCACGATCACGTCGTCGTTGCGTACGGTGCCGTCGCCCAGGAGCGTCGCCTCCACCTCCTGGATCATCTCGTCGGTCGTCTCGACCTTGTGGACGAGCCGCGAGGACACACCCCAGAAGAGCCCGAGCCGTCGCTGGACCTCCGAGTACGGCGTGAGCGCCATGATCGGCACCTCCGGCCGGTCCTGGGAGATCAGGCGCGCGCTGAACCCGGACTGGGTGAAGGCCACGATGGCCTTGGCGTGGAGCAGCCGGGCCGCCTGGCAGGCCGCCTCCGCCACCGCCTCCGGGAACCCGTAGGCCTCCGGCCGCGGCCGCGAGGCCCCGGTCGTCGGAGCGGCCCGCTCGGCCCGCTCCGCGATGCGGGCCATCACCTGCACTGTCTCCACCGGAAAGCGCCCGGTGGCGGTCTCCGCCGAGAGCATGATCGCGTCGGCCCCATCGAAGATCGCGGTCGCCACGTCGCTCACCTCGGCGCGCGTGGGGCGCGAGTGGGTGACCATCGACTCGAGCATCTGGGTGGCCACGATGACCGGCACCTTGGCCTGCCGGGCCTGGCGGATCACGTCCTTCTGGATGATCGGCACGTCCTCGAGCGGCACCTCGACGCCGAGGTCGCCGCGCGCCACCATGACCGCGTCGACCAGCGGCAGGACACCCTGCAGGTTCGCCACGATCTCGGCCCGCTCGAGCTTGGCGATGATCGGGATGTTCGCGCCCTGGTCGTGCAGGAACTTGCGCACCTCCTGGATGTCGGCGGCGGAGCGCACGAAGGAGATGGCCACGTAGTCGACCGCCTGCTCGATGCCGAAGAGGAGATCCTCACGGTCCTTCGCGGCCAGGCACGACACCGGAACCGGCAGCCGCGGGAACGACACCCCCTTGTGGTCGGAGACCACGCCGCCCGAGACGATCCGGCATCGGACCTCGCCGCCTTCCACCGCTTCCACCGCGAGCTGGATCATCCCGTCGTCCATCCACACCGGGTCGCCCGGCCGCAGCGCGGCGAGGAACTCCGGGTGGTTGAGCGAGCTACGGGAGGCGGTCCCCTTGACCTCGCGCGACGTCAGGTCGAATGGTTCGCCGGTCGTCAGGGTGGCCTGGCCGCCCACGAAGGTGCCGAGGCGCACCTTGGGGCCCTGGAGGTCCTGCAGGATCGTGATCGGCCGGCCCCACTGCGCCTCGCCCGCGCGGATGGCGCGGATCACATCGGCGTGCTCGGCGTGGGTCCCGTGCGAGAAGTTCAGGCGGGCCACGTCCATGCCCGCCGTCACCAGCCGGTCGAGGGCCTCCGGCGAGCTGCTCGCCGGGCCGATGGTGCAGACGATCTTGGTGCGGCGCACGGGCTAGCCGGCCTTCAGCGCTCTGGACAGGTACTGGCCGGTGAAGGACTTGTCCTGGCGGGCGACTTCCTCGGGAGTGCCGGAGGCGATCACCTTGCCGCCCTCGTTGCCGCCCTCGGGTCCCAGGTCCACGATCCAGTCCGCGGTCTTGATCACGTCCATGTTGTGCTCGATGATCACCACCGTGTTGCCCTGGTCCACCAGCTGGTTGAGAACCTCCAGGAGCCGCCTGATATCGGCGAAGTGGAGCCCGGTGGTGGGCTCGTCGAGGATGTAGAGGGTGCGGCCGGTCGCCCGCCGGCTCAGCTCGGTGGCGAGCTTCACGCGCTGGGCCTCGCCGCCGGAGAGGGTGGTGGCGGCCTGCCCGAGGCGGATGTAGTCGAGCCCCACGTCGTGCAGCGTCTGGAGCTTCTGCTTGATCGAGGGCACCGGCTCGAAGAACGCGAGCGCCCCCGCCACCGTCATGTCCAGGATGTCGGCGATGTTCTTGCCCTTGTAGCGGACCTCGAGCGTCTCGCGGTTGTAGCGCTTTCCGCGGCAGACCTCGCAGGTCACGTACACGTCGGGCAGGAAGTGCATCTCGATCTTCACCAGCCCGTCGCCCTGGCAGGCCTCGCAGCGCCCGCCCTTGACGTTGAACGAGAAGCGCCCCGGCTGGTAGCCGCGCATGCGCGCGTCGGGCGTGCGGGCGAGCAGCGTGCGGATGAGGGTGAAGACCCCGGTGTAGGTGGCCGGGTTCGACCGCGGCGTCCGCCCGATCGGCGACTGGTCGATGTCGATCACCTTGTCGAGGTGCTGCGCCCCCTCGATGCGGTCGTGGGCGCCCGGCCGGTCCTGCGCCCGGTGGAGCATCGAGGCCAGCGCGCGATACAGGATGTCGTTGACCAGGGTGGACTTGCCGGAGCCGGAGACGCCGGTCACTGCGGTGAACGTCCCGAGCGGGATCCGGACGTTCATCCCCTTCAGGTTGTGCTCGCGCGGGTTGTGGATGGTCACGAACTTGCCGTTGGCCTTCCGCCGCGCCGCGGGCGGGTCGATGCTCTCCACCCCGGCCAGGAAGCGTCCGGTGAGCGAGTCCGGGTTGGCCATCACCTCGTCCGGCGTGCCCACCGCCACCAGGTGCCCGCCCAGCTCCCCCGCCCCGGGGCCCAGGTCCACCACGTAGTCGGCGGCCCGCATCGTCTCCTCGTCGTGCTCGACCACCAGCACCGTGTTGCCGAGGTCGCGCAGGCGCTTGAGGGTGTCGAGCAGCCGGCCGTTGTCCCGTTGATGGAGGCCGATGGACGGCTCGTCGAGGATGTAGAGCACCCCGACCAGGCTCGAGCCGATCTGGGTGGCGAGACGGATCCGCTGGCCTTCCCCGCCCGACAGGGTCGCGGCGGGCCGGTCGAGCGTCAGGTAGTCGAGCCCGACCTGCGAGAGGAAGCCGAGGCGCTCGCGGATCTCCTTCAGCACGCGGCGGGCGATCGCCATCTCGCGCTCGGTGAGCGTGAGGGTGTCGAAGAACTGGCGCGCCGCCTTGATCGGAAAGCGCACCACGTCCGCGATGGAGCGGCCCGCGATCTTGACCGAGAGCGTCTCCCGGCGGAGCCGCGAGCCGCCGCAGGTCGGGCAGGCCCGCTCGGTCATGAAGTGCTCGACCTCCGCGCGGGTCTCCTCGGAGGTGGTCTCCTTGTAGCGCCGCTCGAGCAGCTTCACCACTCCCTCGAAGCCGTCGTCCGGCTCGCCGTGCAGGATCACGTCGCGGGTCTTCTTCGGCAGCTTGGCCCATGGCGTCTCGAGGGCGAACCCGTGGCGCTTGGCGAGCACCCGGAGGGTCTGCTTGAAGATGCCGGAGGCGGTCGGCCCGGCCCAGGGCAGGAGCGCGCCGCCGGCCAGGGTCTTGTTCTGGTCCGGCACCACCCGCTCGGGATCGATCTCGTAGCGGGTGCCGATGCCCCCGCACTCCGGACACGCCCCGTACGGGTTGTTGAACGAGAACATCCGCGGCGACACCTCCGGGAACGAGATGCCGCACGCCGCGCAGGCGAGCCGCTCCGAGAACATGAACGCGGGCCCGTCGGGCACCTCCACCTGCACGATCCCGTCGGAAAGCCGCAGCGCGGTCTCGAGGGAGTCGGCCAGCCGCCCCCCGAGGGTGTCCTTCACGATCAGGCGATCGACCACCACCTCGATGGTGTGCTTCTTGGTCTTCGCCAGCTCGATGTCCTCGGTCAGCTCCCGGAGCTGGCCGTTGACCCGCACCCGCACGTACCCCTGCCGGCGCAGGTCGAAGAACAGCTTGCGGTACTCGCCCTTGCGCCCGCGGATGATCGGGGCCAACACCACCAGGCGGCTGCCCACCGGCAGCGTCATGACCCGGTCGACCATCTGCTGCACGGTCTGGGCCGAGATGACGTTGCCGCACTGGGGGCAGTGCGGCGTGCCCACCCGCGCGAAGAGCACGCGGAGGTAGTCGTAGATCTCGGTGACGGTGCCCACCGTGGAGCGCGGGTTCTTCGAGGTGGTCTTCTGCTCGATGGAGATGGCGGGGGAGAGCCCCTCGATCGAGTCGACGTCGGGCTTCTCCATCTGCTCGAGGAACTGGCGCGCGTAGGCGGAGAGCGACTCGACGTATCGGCGCTGGCCCTCCGCGTAGATGGTGTCGAAGGCGAGTGAGGACTTGCCCGACCCGGAGAGGCCGGTGATGACGACGAGCTGGTCACGGGGGATCTCGACGTCGATGCCCTTGAGATTGTGCTCGCGGGCCCCGCGGATGACGATGCGGTCGTTGGCCATGGACGCTACATAATACCCCGCCCGCTCGCGCGCCGCTCGCTCAGCACGAACAACACCAGGCCGAGCAGCGCGCCGGCCGCGGCGACATGAAAGCCCGCCGCGTAGGAGACGCGCTCGACGGTGATGCCGACCAGGAAGGAGCCGACCACGTTGCCCAGATCGAAGGCGCCGGAGAGCGTGCCGATCGCCGAGCCTCGCTCGCCCTCCGGCGTGCGGTCGACGAGCAGGGCGAGCAGCGTCGGGTAGAAGAGCGCCACCCCCGCGCCCAGGAGGACCGCGCCCGCGGCCAGCGTGGCCGGGCGCGGCGGCACCGCCAGCACGAGGTAGCTCAACCCGGAGGCCGCGATCGCGGGCACGATCACGCGCGCGCGTCCGATTCGATCGGAGCAGCGGCTCAGGGTCAGCCGCCCGAGGATGATGCAGGCCGAGAACAGGGCGTAGAACCAGCCCAGGTTGCCGTCGAGGCCGGAGGCGAGCGCGTAGAGCGGGAGAAACGCGTAGATCGAGCTGTAGCCCACGTTCGTCGCGATCACGGTGGCCGCCGCGGGCAGCGCGCTCCGGCTGACCCAGCGGAAGCGCGGCGCGCCCGAAGCGATCGGTGCGGCCACCCGCAGGCGCAGGATGAGCAGGCCGATGCCCATCCCGATCGCGGCCGCGCCCAGGAAGCACCACCGTATGCCGCCGCTCGCGTAGAGCGCGAAGCCGACCGGCGGGCCCACCGAGAACGCGAGCGAGGTGGCGACATAGTAGATGCCGAGCGCTTCCCCGCGCCGGGCCGGGGGGCTCGCCTGCGCGGCGAGGACGCCCGCCCCGGTCGAGATCAGCCCGTTGCCGAGCCCGATGCCGCCCATCAGCGCGATGAAGGCCGCCGGGGTCGTGGCCAGCGGCAGGATCAGGAGCGTGGCCACGAGGCCCAGCGCTCCGGGCAGCATCACCGGGCGGAAGCCGTAGCGATCGATCCAGCCGCCGACGAGCGGGCGCAGCACCATCGAGACCCCTCCGCTCACCGAGAAGAGCAGCCCCACCTGCGTCTTGCTGCCGCCGAGCGCCACCAGGTGCAGCGGCAGCGTGGCGTTGAGGAGGTAGACCGCGATGTGGGCGCCGGCGGTGATCCCCAGGCAGGCGGCGAGCGTTGGGGTGACGAGCCGCGTGTCCCCCGTCACCCCGCGCGTCCGCGCCCGAGCCAGAGCACGAGGGCTCCGGCGGGGGCGCCCACCAGCGCCGGGTAGCCGATCGCGGTCCCGAGGAGCGCGCCGCCGGCGCCGCGCAGCTGCGCCGCCGCGAAGGTGGCGAACACCAGCAGGCCGACGACGCCCGCGGTGGTCGCGAGCGCCTCCCGCCCGGGAGGCGGCGGATAGAGCGCGGCGGGTCCGAGCGCACACCCGGCGGCACCCAGGGCCAGCAAGGTGAGGGCCCACGGATCCACCGGCCAGAGGCTCGCGAGGGCCGCGCCGCCGAAGAGGCCGGCCCAGAGGCCCGGATCGCTCCCGATCTCGCCGCCCCCGGTCGGATCGAGCGCGCCCAGCCGCTCGCGCAGCGCCATGCTCGAGGCGAGGAACGCGGCGAGACCGGCCACGAGCAGGAACACCTGGAGCGTGCGGCGCCAGGGCTCGGCGAAGAGCGCGGCGCCCGGCAGCTCGAGGAGCCGCTCCAGGGTGACGCCGCCCAGGAAGAGATCGGGCGACTGCAGGATCGCGTACACCGCCCACGCCTGCGCCCACGCAAAGGCCACCAGCAGCCCGCCCGCGACGAAGCCGATGCGGCTACGCGAGAGGCGGAGGGTCAGCCCCGCCCGGAGGAGCGCGGCCGCGCCCACCAGCAAGGTGACGAGCAGGCCGACGCGATCGAGCCAACCCCGCGGTGGCGTCTCGGCCCACGCCATGCCCGACGCGGGCGCGCCGGGCACGCGCTTGTCGGCCTCGAAGCGCAGGCGCAGCGCCGCGCCGGGCACCAGCTCGTCCCCCGCGCGGAGCGTGACGGACTGGCCCGGAGTCAGCGTCCACTCGATCTCGGCCGGGCGGGTGCCGTCGCGGGTGCGCGCCCGCAGCATGCCGCCGGCCGGGGCGGTCAGGCGGTGTACCTCGTCGAATACGAGGGGCGCGCGGCCGTGCGCGGCGGCGAGGCTCCGTCCCGTCGTCACCCAGGGGCTCGCGGGCGGAAAGCGGAATGCGGCCTGCGTGGCCACGCGCTCCCACGCCGCGATGGGGCCGAGCCCGACCGCCCAGGCCACCTGCAGCAGGGGCGCCGTCGCGGCCACGAGGGCGACCGAGAGCAGCAGCGGCGCGGTCCGCCGCAGCGGCCGCCACGCGGTGAGCAACCAGCCCGCGAGCGCGGTGACCACGATGCCCTGCCAGCGCGGGGCGCCCAGCCAGACCGCGACATCGCCCGCGAGCGCGATGTTCGCCCAGAGCAGGACGCCCACCGTGAGCAGGAGCGTCACCACCGGAAAGAGCGACCCGCGCTCGTCGCGGCCGGCGCCCGCGGGCCGCGGTCCCGTCTGGAGACCGAGGACGATGAGCGGCACGAGGGCCCAGGCGAGCCCGAGCCAGAGGCCGTCCGCGGCGCGGCCACACAGCGCGGCCGGGACCGCCAGCAGCGCCACCGGCGTCAGCCAGACGGCGAGGACGCGGGCGGCCGACCTCATTCGTCGCGCGACGGCGGGATCCGCGGATCGGCGAGCCAGCGGATTGCCACCAGCACCCCCAGCACCGGCGCGAGCAGCCCTCCGTACCACCAGAGCAGCGAGAGGCCGGCGAGGCGGATCGACGCCGTCTGGTTGGGCAGCGCGCCGATGACGAGAAACCCGGCGAGCAGGAGCCAGAGCAGGGCGACACCGGTCGAGCGGGTGCTCACCGGCCGCATTATAACGGGGGTGGTAACATAGCGATCACGAAAGGAGCCCTTCTCATGCCCGATGCGAGTCAGCCCATCCCCATCCAGCGCGTCTTGGTCGTGACCGCCCACCCCGACGACTCCGAGTTCGGAGCCGGTGGGACCGTCGCCAAGCTCGTGCGCGAGGGCAAGCACGTCTCCTACTGCATCGTCACCAACGGCAACAAGGGCTCGAGCGACCGCAGCATGACCCCGGAGCGCATCGCCCGGATCCGCGAGGAGGAGCAGCGCGCCGCGGCGCGGGTCCTGGGCGTGGAGACGATCGATTTCCTCGGATTTCCCGACTGCGAGGTCGAGGACACCCGGGAGACCCGGATGGCGGTGACCGCCGCGATCCGGCGGCACCGGCCGGACCGGCTCATCATCCAGAACCCGAACCGCACCAAGAACCTGGGCGCCTCCCACCGCGACCACCGCATCGTGGCCGGCATCGCGCTCGACTGCGTGTATCCGCTCGCCCGCGATCACATGGCCTTCCCCGAGCTGGCCGCGCAGGGGCTCGAGCCGCACAAGGTCCGCGAGATCTACCTGATGTGGTGGGAGAACCCGGAGCTGGTGGTCGACATCTCCGACACCATCGATCTCAAGATCAAGGCCCTCGCCTGCCACGCGAGCCAGTTCAAGGACTTCGCGGCGGTGGAGGCGCGGGTCCGGGAGCGGGGCGCCGAGCTGGGCAAGCTCAAGGGCTACGCCTATGCGGAGACCTTCGACCGGATCTCGATGGACCGCTAGCCACCGAGAATGCTTCCCCGTCGGCGGCGCATTGGCTAGAATGCCGCCGTGAAGCCAGCAGCGCCCATCCCGGCCACCCTGACCGAGCTGATGGGGGGCAGGGCCGCCCGGGACCCCGACACCCCGTATTTCCATCTCTTCGACGACGCGGTGCCGTACGGCCGTCTCTGGCGCGAGAGCGGGCGCTACGCGGCGGGCCTCCGGCGCGCCGGCATCGATCGCGGCGACAAGGTGTGCCTGATCTACCCCACCTGCGCCGAGTTCTTCTACACGTTCTTCGGGGCCCTGCGCCTGGGCGCGATCCCGGTGCCGCTCTATCCCACCCTCGGCGTCGAGGCCACCGCCGGTATCTTCCGGGACTCGGAGGCCAAGGCGGTCGTCACCATCGGCTGGTTCCGGCAGGGCGTCGAGGAGTCGCAGGCCGCGGCTGCCAACATCCGCCACGTCCTCGAGCCGAGCGACCTCGAGGTCGACGACCCGCCGCCGCCCTTCCCGGCCGCCTCCACCGACGACACCGCCTTCATCCAGTACACGTCGGGGAGCACCGGGCGGCCGCGCGGCGTGGTGCTGAGCCACGCCAACGTGGTGCGCACGGTGGAGTTCATGGCCGAGGCCGCGCAGCTCACCCGCGACGACGTGGTGGTGTCGTGGCTGCCGCTCTACCACGACATGGGGCTCATCGGCTGCGCGTTCACCCCGCCCTGGAACGGGGCGCCCCTGTACCTGCTGCCGCCCGATCTCAAGAACCCGCGGGTCTGGCTCGAGCTGGTCACGCGGGTGCGCGCCACCTTCACGGTCTCGCCCGACTTCGGCTATCGCAACTGCGTGCGCAACATTGCCGACACCGGCGGGCTCGACCTCTCGTCGCTCAAGCAGGCCCTCTCCGGCGCGGAGCCGGTCCGGCCCAGCACCATCGAGGCCTTCGAGTCGAAGTTCGGGCGTGCGGGTGCGGATCATGGACGGCCCCGACGAGATGAAGCCGGGAGTGGAGGCCGAGATCTGCGTGGCCAGCCCCG
>WNFK01061736.1_pt1 | contig 17510 bp, 12 predicted proteins | sample 5400281 | NCBI WGS metagenome assembly WNFK01 (sample SAMN13153350, study PRJNA577476) | soil metagenome | isolation source: 20 cm soil on Douglas fir-dominated hillslope | place: USA:California | collected 2013-09-17 | reverse complement strand
TCGCCCCCGATCGTGAGCATATTCACCACAAGTTGCTCGGCCGGGGTATTTCCCATAGACAAACCGTCTTGGTGCTTTATGGCGTGAGCGCCTGCTTTGGCCTATTCAGTCTCCTTCTACTTAATCCAGGCGGTGCCGCAGTTGGAGCGGTACTGGGGGGGGTTGGAATCGGCGTCTTGATTGGTGTCCAGCAATTACGCTATCACGAGTTTTCGGAGTTGGGCTACGTGGCCACCCGGACCCTGAATCAGCGGCACGTGATCGCCAATGATATAAGCATTCGCAGGGCCGCAGACGCTCTGGAGTCATGCGCTAGCCTCCCACAATTCTGCCAGATATTGCGGCAGTGTCTTGAACCGATCGGATTCGACGGTTTCGGCTTGTACTTATCGTCAGGATTACCATGCGAGATTGAGCTCTGTCCATTGAACCGTGTCAGCGATTCCAAACTTCAATTCCTTTGGAATCAGATACAAACATCATCAGAAACAAATTGGAGTTTGACTTTCAGCCTGATGAAACGCAACGAAAAGCAGCTGGGCGGTTTCACACTGTATCGAAAGAACACGGCGTCTCCTCTTTTGATGGATCTCGAAATCTTTACGACGAGTGGATTCTCCGGCGCAGTTGCAGCCAGTGTGGAGAAAATACAGGGTTCCTGGTTTGCTAAAAAGCAGAGAGAACAGAGTCAGATGCCTGCGTTCGAAACAGTCGGTCCAGTGATAGCTTCCAGGGTGCGTCAGTCCATAGTCGTTCCAACCTCCAGCTAAGGCTGAAAGCACAAAATCGGTCTCCGTGAGGAGAAATGAGGACTGCCGTCATGAACACACAGCTAAGCAGTGCACGGACATCGCCGGGTTGCGAGCGGAACACTCGAGCCGGCTTTGCCGGTCTGGCCAGCTCCCTGTGGATTCGCGCGGTTCGATTGATGATGGTCTCGAGAGTTGTCCCGGCCGGCGCGGCAGTTTTCTTCCTAATCGGGGGTGCGGCTGCGCAAGTTCCATTGCCGACGGAGCCGGATGCGCTGAAGGCGAAGTGCGGCAGCCAGGTTCGTTCCACTTACCTGCTGGGGCCTGATGACCAGCTGGAGATTTCCGGGCCTGAATTAAGTGAGCTCGCCAACAAACCAGTGCGTATCGACGGCGACGGCGACATACAGGTGCCGCTGGGGGGACGCGTCCATGTGTCCGGGTTGACCGCGCAACAGACTGAGAAAGAGCTCAACAAAGTTCTGAGCAAATACATTCGCGATCCGCAAATTGTTGTAAGCATCGCCGAAGTGCGCAGTCAGCCGGTCTCTATCCTAGGCGCAGTAAACGCGCCGGGTGTTCACCAGGTGCAGGGACACAAGACGTTGCTGGAGATGCTAGCACTAGCCGGAGGGATCCGGCCGGACGCCGGGTACAGCGTCCGTATCACCCGGCAAGTGGAGTGGGGCTGCCTCCCATTGCCGAAGACGGAGCTGGACGCCTCGGGTCGCTTCACCGTGGCCGAACTCAACTTGAAAAAAATCATGGAGGCCAAAAACCCCGAGGAGAACATTCAGATTTTTCCGCATGATGTCATCTCCGTTCCGAAGGCCGAAATGGTGTACGTGATCGGAGAGGTAAAGCGCTCAGGCGGATTCGTTCTCGGCGAACACCAGTCCATCTCCGTGCTCCAGGTGCTTTCCCTCGCCGAGGGGCTCAACACAACCGCAGACGCACGGCATGCCAGGATCCTGCGGCTGAATCGCGACGCCGATAAGCGTGAAGAGATGGCCGTGGATGTTAAAGACGTCCTCAACGGAAAGAAAGCAGACGTCGCACTTCGTGGCGACGACATTTTGTTCATCCCTGGCAGCACGGGCAAGAAGGCGGCCCTGCGCGGCATCGAAGCAGCTATTCAAACGGGAACAGGCATGGCCATCTGGCGCAGGCCTTGAAGCGTACTCTGAGGACAGAAATGAAAGCTTCCGAATTTCCACTCGATAAAACTGACCGAGGCTCGACCGAACTCAGCCTGGGAGCGGAGCAGCGACCCGCAGTGTACAGGTATGTAGAGTCACTTCCGGCGGAAGGCCCCGGGGCGGCAGGCTACGACAGCCTCATGGACTACTGGAATATTCTGATCCGCCACAAGAAGACGCTACTCGGCTTTGCCCTGGTGGGGCTGGCCGCAGCGGTCGTGATCAGCCTGGTGCAGACACCGACTTACCGCGTCAGGACTTCGCTCGAGATCCAGGATTTCAATGCGAACTTCATGGATATAAAGAGCGTGGATCCCACCGATTCCAACGGAAGCTACGCCTCACCGGAATCGTACGTGGAGACGCAGGCCAAGATCCTGCAGAGCGAATCGCTACTCGAGCGGGTGATCGACAAATTGAACCTCGACCAAGAGCGGCCCGCAACCGGCTGGCGGGGCTTCGCGTCGCGCGTACAGCGGATGTTCGCATGGTCGAAAACTTCGCAAGTAGCAAAAAAACAGGAATTGATCCGCCAGGCAGCGCGCAATCTGACGGTGCGCGCATCCGGCAATTCGCGCTTGCTGGAGGTGATGTACGAGTCACCGGATCCCAAGCAGGCCGCGGACTTTGCGAACACGCTGGTCAGCGAATTCATCGTACAAAGCCAAGAGATGCGGTGGAAGTCCACGCAGCGCACCGCCGAATGGCTGACGAACCATCTGGACGAGATGAAGACCAAGCTGGAACAGTCGGAGGGGCAGCTCCAAGATTACGCGCGCAGCTCCGGGCTGTCGTTTACCTCGGAGAAGGAAAACTTATCGGAGAGCCGGCTCAAAGAAATACAAGGCGAGCTCTCCAAGGCCCAGGCCGACCGCATCGCCAACCAGTCGAAATTCGAAGAGGCGAAGAGCAAGCCAGCAGATTCCCTGCCGGAGATGCTGGAAGACCCGACAATGCGTGAGTACCGCCAGAAGCTGACTGAATTGCAGCGGCAGTACGTCGAACTCAGTGCAACGCTGACCCCGGCGCACTACAAGGTGCAGCGCGTGCAAGCGCAGATCAACGAACTGAGCTCCGAGATGCAGAAGGAACGCTCCAACGTCCTGCGCCGCATTGGCAACGAATACGCGGCCGCGCTCCGCCGTGAAACACTACTGTCCAAAGCCCACGACGAACAGCAGCAGGTCGTGGCGGAACAATCCAGCAAAGCGATCCACTACGGCACCCTGAAGCGCGAGGTGGATTCGAGCCGCCAGCTCTATGAATCAATGCTGCAGAGGGTCAAGCAAGCCGGCTTCTCCCCTACCGGCCTATTTATCCGATGAACTCCGCGATTGGCCTTTTCGGCGGCGTGTTCCTGGGTTTTGGATTCGTGCTGCTCCGGGAACGTGTTGACCGCCGGATAAGCGCTCCGGGCGAGGCACAGGTCTACTTAGACTTGCCGGAACTGGGTGTTATACCTTTGGACGAGGCCGCCGTCTCCAAGCAAATCTCTAACGTTCTGCCGCCGCTTCGTCCTACTGCGGCGATTCCCTCTGGGAGTGCCCGGAAGTCCCCGCTTGGCGATTGTCCCGAACTAGCCACCTGGAAGCGCAAGCCATCTTTGGTCGCTGAATGCGCCCGTACCACGCTGACTTCCATCCTTTTGCCTAACCAGGAAGGAGACCGTCCTCGGGTGGTGGTCCTCACAAGTGCAAGCCCGGGCGACGGCAAGACAACAGTGGCTTGTAATCTCAGTCTCGCAATGGCGGAGATCGGCCGCAAGGTGCTGCTGATTGACGGCGATCTGCGCCGCCCCAGACTGAATAAGCTGTTTGGTATGGCAAACAGCTGGGGGCTGAGTGACGTGCTGTGGGCGGACACCCCGATTGAAACCGTTCCCCTCTCGCACCTTGTTCACGACACCGAAGTCTGCGGTCTTTCCCTGCTGCCCGGGGGCAGTTGCTGTGGAAACCCTGCGAATCTCTTTTATTCTCCCCGAATGTCTAGGCTTTTGACGCGCCTGCGAATGGAGTTTGACATGATCATGATTGACGCACCCCCCATGATCCATCTCGCGGATGCGCGCTTGCTGGGCCGCTTCGCGGATGGGGTCATTTTGGTGGTTCGCGCCGGGCAAACCACGACCGAAAGCGCGTTACTCGCCAGTCAGCGTTTCGCCGAAGACGGAACGCGCGTGCTCGGCACCGTGCTAAACAGCTGGGATCCAAAGACCAGCCGAGGTTACGGCTACGGAAGTTACGGCAACTACCAGGCGTATGTCGCACAGTAGGCCAAAAAAGTGAGCTCCTTCGGACAGGAGTTGCGAATTTCTCTCTCGTTGCATTAGCACTTTTTTCGGGGAACAATCGCAATGCGTTCGTCTGTTTTCGATTCTAAATCTATAGCCCTGGCCTACGCGAAGGCCTTGGTTGGGATCTGCGCGATCCTCATAATTGCCGTGGAGATTTCCTCCATTTATCTGCTCAAGCATCATTCGGTCACCTATGCCCGCGTTTCTCGGCAATATGACGAAGCCGTTAAGATGCGCCCCGCTAGACCTGGCGAACTCCCTTGTGTGCTGATGGTGGGTAATTCCTTACTACTGCATGGAGTCGAACTGGATCGCTTGCGGGCGTTGACATCCGGCAGCATGCGTATCTATCCCATTTTCCTTGAGGCCACCGGCTACTATGACTGGCTGTACGGGCTGCAGCGGCTGTTCCGTCAAGGGGCGAGACCACAGGTGGTGGTCGTCGGTGTGGGTGTGAACTACTTTCTGAAAAACGGCGTGCGTCAGGATTATGCTCCCATGCTCTTCTTTGATGCCCGCGACACGCTCGCGGTGGCTTCGGATTTGCATCTAGACCGCACGGCAACAAGCAATCTCTTGCTTGCACATTCGAGCACCTTCTGGGATACCCGCAGCGCCATTCGAACACAGGTTCTTAGCCACGTGGTTCCTCATGTCGAAGATCTTTTCTTGCTCGTAAATCCGAAACCGGCCATTCCGGAGGGCCGGGAGTTTGAAGAGATTACGATTCCCCGTTTGCAAAGGCTGCGTGGGCTATGTGAAGCACACGGAGCCAAACTGATTCTTTTGGTCCCGCCGACTCTATCTTCGGAGAGTGCGGTCAGCCAAATGGCCGATGCTGCGCGCACGGCCGGAGTGGATATATCGGTGCCGATTGATCCAGCGGCGCTTTCGCCAAAGTTTTATCGGCCGGACGGAATGCATCTCAATCCCGAGGGCGCAGTGCTTTTCACATCAGCGCTAGCAAAGGATCTTCCCGAGAGGGTCGTGACTCACGACACGCAAGCATCCCGCGTCGTCCGATCAATACCCTCACCTGTAACTGCCACTGTGCAGTTTGGTGACCGTGAGCACTGAAGCCCCAGGTGTATTCGCCGTGCAGCAAGGCAAACGTCGCTCCTTGTGCACGGATTTCAGCTGGACGTTCGTGGGGAATGCTATTTATGCGGGCGGCCAGTTTGCGACGCTGATGCTGTTGGCCAAGCTGGTTCGGCCAGAACTGGTGGGGCAGTACGCTTTGGGTCTCGCCGTCGTATATCCCGTGATGATGCTCACGAACATGCAACTTCGGGCCGTTATGACTTCGGGCGCTCGTCGGCAGATCCATTTCGGCCATTACCTCAGCCTGCGCTTGCTGAGCACGTCGCTGGCACTCGTGATTATTTTCGCCATCACCCAAATCCTAGGATATCGGTGGGAACTGACGGCGGTGGTTCTAATGGTGGGTGGCGCGTACGCTATCGAAACCATCAGCGATGTGTATTATGCGCGGCTGCAACTGCACGACAGAATGGTTGAGATCTCCAAATCATTGATTGCCAGGGCGCTGCTGTCCGTGCCTGGACTGGCAGTCGCAACTTATGTCAGCAGAAATCTTCTGTGGGGAGTCGCAGGTGTTCTGCTGGCGCGCGCAATCGTCCTTTTCGGCTACGACATTTGCGAGCGTACCCACGGTTTGGGTGGGCAATCCAAATGGTTCTCTCGAAACGAAGCGCTGAGCCCGCGTCTCAATCTGAGAGTGCAAAGCGAATTGCTGTGGCTCAGTCTCCCTCTCGGAATTGTAGTGCTCTTAACCTCTTTGAATTCCAGCGTCCCTAGCTATTTCATTAAGCAAGCACTCGGGGAACGGGAGCTGGGTATTTTCTCAGCGATCGGGTTCATGATTTCAGCAGGAAACATGGCGGTGGTGTCGCTTGGGCAGTCTGCTTTTACCCGCCTAGCCAGATCGTACGCCAGCGGCAACCTTGTGGCGTTCGGCGCGCTCCTCGGCAAGCTCCTCGCCTTCGGGGCAATGCTGGGAGGGTGCGGAATGATTATTTCCAAACTAGCGGGACGCGCGATCCTCACCATCCTGTTCCGGCCCGAATACGCCGAGCGAGCAGACCTCCTTCCTTGGATTATGGCGACCGGGAGCGTCCTGTTTATGGCCCAGTTTTTGGGATTCGGGATGACCGCGGCTGGTTATTACAATTCACAGGTCGTACTGAATATTCTTGCGAACCTAAGCCTTTTAGCAGCCTGCTATTGGTTGGTTGCACGGCAGGGGCTGCTAGGGGCGTTCCTCGCGATGCTGATCGCTGCGATCGTGCAGCTTGCAGGGAGCGTCGTGATTCTAGTCATAGGCCTGCGAACACACGCCCATGTGTGTGCCGAAAGGGTTGAAACAGCATGACGATGTCAGTACAAATCCGTCCCGCCGGAACGGAAGGGAGATGATCAGTGATTGAGCGGGGGAGCCTCGGTGCATCCTTTGGGCAGTGGAGAGCAATTCTTCAGGAAGCTGCGCAAAGCTTTAGGCTGTGGCACCACGGAGTGTTAGTGCCGGCACTGCGTCGGCCCTGGGCTTCGCCAAGACCTAGGAACTATGGAGCCGCTTGCTCTCTCGCCGGGGCCCAAGAGTTTTCCAGACTGGGCAAGCTTGCGTTCGCTTGCCTTTGGCTCTTGGTGTTCGCCATCCCATGGGAAGACGCAGTCACGATCTCTGATTTTGGCACAAGCGCACGTTTGATCGGCATGCTTACTGGAGGTCTTGGTGTCTTGGCAATCATCGAAAGAGGAAGAGTCAGACGCCCAGCGCCCGGCCACATCATGATGGCCGTATTCGTCCTGTTCACGGCGGTAAGTTACCTGTGGAGCCTCTACCCCGAGGGAACTCTAACGCAGACTTTCACGTACATCCAACTCTTCACAATGGTGTGGCTGATATGGGAACTCTGCCCTCGGGAGCGCGAACTAACGCGGCTGATGCAGGCCTATATCCTTGGGACCTTCGTCTGTGGGATCGACACTGTATACCTATATCTTTCTCACCAAGAGTCCGTTTATCAACGTTATGCAGGCGCCGGGCTAGATGCCAATGACTTGGGGCTAATCATGGCCTTGAGCATTCCCTTCTCATACTACCTGCTCATTCAGAACAAGGGGCGGATGGTTTGGGTCTACAGACTGCAGCTTGTTTTGGCAGGAACGACAATTTTGCTGACCGCCTCAAGGGGGGCCACCCTGGCAACTCTTGTCGCCGTGGCTATCGTGCCCTTGACCCACGCGCAGTTGACAGGGCGTCAGAAACTCGCCGTCCTCTTGACAATATTATTGGTCGTGTTTGGCACTCTTCTCTTCGTACCCTCGACCTCCTGGGAACGCCTGGCTACGGTGCCTGGCGAATTCGCACAGGGTACGCTCACCGGACGCACGGTCATCTGGAAAGCAGGCTGGGAACTTTTCCGCGGGCATCCTTTCCTGGGTGTTGGAGCGAATGCGTTCCGGCTTACCGTCAGCCGTGTTTTGGCTGAACCGATCCGGCCCGAACAAGTCGGGAGGCCTTGGACGCCCGCTGCGCACAATACATTCCTGTCCGTCCTCGTCGAGCAGGGCGTGATCGGCTTTGCACTTTTTTGCGGCTTGCTCGGTGTCCTGGCGCTGTCACTGAGGGCAATGCCCCCCTTCCCCCAGAAACTGTGGATTGTATGTCTCGGGGTTTGGGTAGTAGGAGTATCCAGCTTATCTTGGGAAATGCGGAAACCGACATGGTTCTTCTTCGGCCTGCTAATGGCGCAATGCGGCAGCATGGCCCAGAAGTGGCCAACGGAGAGGCATGCCCCCGCTCTTGCTGAAGCTCGACTATCGTTTCTGCGCGTATCATGAGAATCGTCTCCTCGTCCTGAGATCATGAAGAAGATTAAAGTGGTTCATATCGTACCGATGCTGAGCCCGGGTGGCGCCGAGCGCGTAGCGGTCCATATCGTAAGAGGATTGAATCGTGAGCGGTATGAACCGGTAGTCGTTTCGTTCACGGGGCGGTTGGAATCCGACCTCGACCGTTTGCTGGAGGAGGCTGGGATCGAAGTTCGATACCTAGGCAAACGGCCGGGATTCGATTACCGCATGTACCAAAAATTACCTGGTGTTCTCAGCGATTGCCGGCCGGATATTGTTCACACCCATCTGCACGTGCTTCGCTATGCGTTACCATTTATTTTACTTCTTAGGCGCGCTTCACTGTTGCATACCGTTCACAATATGGCGGAACGCGAGGTTGAACCCAGGGCGCGCTGGATTCAGCGTTATGCATTCAACCATGGAGTCGTCCCTGTAGCCGTTGGGGAAGAGGTAGCACTCAGCTTAGAGCGCCTTTATGGGATTCAACGGTGCCGCGTGATCGCGAACTGTATTCCAATGGATTGCTATGCTTGTCCGCAGACTCCACGGAGAGAATGGCGGGAACNNNNTGAAGAACCACGCGCTGCTCCTGAAAGCTTTCGCCCAAGGTCCCGCTTCCGATCCAAACGCGCATTTGGTCCTGGTTGGAGAGGGAGCCTTGCGGCAACAACTGGAGCAGCAAGCTAAAAATCTCGGCGTAGCCGGCCAAGCCCACTTCCTCGGGCTGCGGGCCGATATTCCGGACGTGTTGGGCGCGATGGATGTTTTCGTGCTGAGCTCAGACTACGAGGGCAATCCGCTCTCGGTGATGGAGGCCATGGCCTCCGGTCTGCCTATCGTGAGCACGGCTGTAGGTGGCGTGCCGAACCTCATCGAGAGTGGAAAGGAAGGTCTTATCGTGCAGCCGGGAGATGTTCAGGGTCTTTCCAACGCCATGGCATCTCTCTTACGAAATCGAGAAGCTAGGCAGTCGTTGGGGATGGCAGCCGCGCGCCGGGCAAGGAAAAACTACGACGTGCCGAGGATGGTCCAGGCATACGAGGAACTGTACGAAAATCTCGTTGATCATTCGTATCGTCTGGGCGCAGAAAGCGTACCCCGGGAGTCCGCCATCCCGGCCGAAGAAGGCGTGGGAAGCCAACAGGGAGTGCGAAAAGCAATATGATAAAGGTCCTGCACGTCATCACAACCCTCGGCCCCGCCGGGGCCGAAATCATGCTCTCCCGAGTCGTTTCTGGGATGGATAGCACGCGATTTGAAAACGAAGTTGTCTCGCTTACCGGCCTGTTAGACCTGGCGGAGAGAATACAAGAAGTCGGTGTGCGCGTACGCACACTCGGCATGAAAACGAATGTGCCCAACCCTTTGCTGGTGATGCGCCTTGCGCGATGGATCCGCGAGTCGAAGCCAGACGTCATTCACACCTGGATGTATCACGCGAACTTGGTCGGCGCTCTCGCCGCGCGCCTAGCTAGTGATGTGCCTGTGGTTTGGGCTATCCACCATAACGCGCTTGACCCTCGCGTTGATAAGCGCCGAACCATGTTAGTCAATCGCGCCTGCGCCTTTTTATCGCGAAGATTCCCCGCCCGCATTCTCTGTTGCTCAGAAGCGTCGCTGCACATCCACAAGAAACTTAGCTACGCCGCCGAAAAACTGGAGGTTGTCCCCAACGGCTTCGATCTGGAGCAAGTCAAACCCGACCCTGCTGCCCGCGTGTCCGTACGTGAGGAGCTAGGTATCCCGGCAGATGCACTCTTAATTGGAATAGCAGCCCGCTTCCATCCCCAAAAGGATCATCGCAACTTCGTTCGGGCAGCCGCGCGGCTACACAAACAAATGCCCGACGTTCACTTCTTGCTGTGCGGCCTGGACATCAATTGGCAAAACCCGCGGCTGGTAGGATGGATCGAGGCCGCAGGCATACGTGACCGCTGTCATCTCTTGGGGCTACGCCGAGATGTGTCCCGCCTCTTTGCCGGGATCGATATCGCCACTACTGCTTCCATCAGTGGCGAAGCCTTTCCCCTTGTAATCGGTGAAGCCATGGCGTGCGGAACGCCCTGCGTGGTGACCGACGTAGGGGATTCCGCGCTGATTGTCGGAGAGACCGGTAGGGTCGTGGCGCCTGGAGATCCGGATGCGCTGGCCGAAGAATGGCGGAAGCTCGTAGCAGCCGGACCCGGAGTAAGGCGCAGCCTCGGAATGGCCGCCAGGCGCCGCGTGCAGCAGCATTTCGCACTGCCAGCGATTGTGGAACGCTATCAGACGATCTACGCGCAGCTGGCTGCCAGAACACTACGAGGTATGCCTTCCCCGAGCCTCTCGCAATGTGCCCGGTAAATCCGCCAGTACAGGGATATTCCGGTTCCTGCTCGGGAATGTGAACGCACCCGATTCATTTCTTTTAACTTCTTACGGTAAAGCTGATTAGGGCAGCGGATGCCACCAGTCGCGCGGATTATTCCATCAACGTCTTCAATCCAGAAGAAAAAGCACCGCCCAAGACGGTTGCCGAGCAGCTGGGCAGACCGCAAACCGGAAGATAAAGATGCTAGATGACACAAACATGCGTGTGAATTCGGACCGACCCCGCCTGATCATTGCGGTGAATTCGTCAATCGCGATTGGCTTCCTGCAAGGTCAGCTGGAGTATTTCCAGGATAGGGGCTTTGATGCGACGGTTCTCTCCCCGGACCGACGCAAGGGCGAGTGGGAAGTGGCCCGGCCCGAGGGTGTTCCGATCATCGAAGTGCCCATGGAGCGAGAGATCGCTCCCATACGAGATCTTGTAACACTTTGGCGCTTGTGGCGCGTCATGCGCGCGCTTTGCCCCGCAGTCACCAATGTGGGAACCCCGAAGGCAGGGTTGCTAGGGGGCCTTGCAGCTTGGCTGAACCGTGTCCCTTGCCGATTTTACACGCTGCACGGTTTGCGGTTCGAGACCACCAAGGGACTGAAGCGGCGACTCCTCATCTATGCCGAGCGCCTAGCTTGTCGTTTTGCCCATCGGGTCATATGCGTCAGCCAGAGCGTGCGTGAGAAGGCGATTGCTTCCGGACTCACCAGGCGGGAGCAAGCAGTGGTTTTTGGATCGGGCAGCTGCAATGGCATAGATGCTTCGCGTTTCGCGGCCACGCCAGAGACGATGAGGCGAGCTGCTGAGTTGCGGCGTCAGTTAGGAATCCCTGCGGATGCGCCTGTCGTGATATTTGTTGGGCGTCTGACCTGTGACAAAGGCATTCCCGAGCTGATGGAAGCTTTCTTGCGGCTCGGTAATCAATTCCCAGATCTCCGGCTTCTTCTGGTGGGATGCTTCGAGGACGAAGACTCCCTTCCTGTCCATATTCGGAGATGTCTGGAGACGCATTCGCACGTGATTTTTGCAGGGCCAGTGCAAGACACGGCCCCTTACTATGCGATTGCCGATGTCTTGGTCCTGCCAAGCCACCGAGAGGGTCTACCCACGGTCGTCCTGGAGGCACATGCCGCCGGCAAACCGGTGGTAGGTGCGTTAGCGACTGGGATCGTAGACATGGTGGTGGATGGCGAGACCGGCCTTCTTTTCCCCGTGGGTGATGTACCAGCGCTTGCTGATGCGTTGGCAAGGCTTATTAGCGACAGAGCCTTGGCCACTAAACTGGGACTCGCCGGCCAGGAACGAGTCAAGCGAGAGTTTCAGCAAGAGCAGATCTGGGAAGCGCTCTACCGAGAGTATCTCGGACTTTTGGCGCTATCCTTGCGACCGAATACCGGCAAGAGCGGCAGTTTAGTGGCCAGGTCCAACCAGTAGCTCGCCCCAAAAGCATCACAGCAAGATGAACAGTTTTGTTCTTCAGAACGATAGCTTATTCCAAGAAGGCCTGAAGTTTTCGAATGCCGTGAATATCTACGATAAACCAAGCGGTCGAAACGGGGAACTTGTAGCGCGCGGGACCTTCCGCCACGTTAAGGGCCTGCTGTTTGCGGCGGCAGTGCTCGTCGTCCTTACGATCCTCATAGTATTCAATATGCCGATGACGCGCATCCACGCGGGGCCTGTCGCCGTGGCCCCTTCGATCACCACCCAGCCGAGTAGCCAAACGGTGACGGCAAGCTCCGCGTTTACTGTGTGGGCGGAATCCAGTCTGGTCAGAGTGGGTAAGACCGCGCCCCCTGGCACAACTTCTTTCATCAGTCTATCCGGCGCACGTGGCGAGACCGTGGACACGCAAGTAATCGTACATGCTCCGGCTGGTGGCTTGACGAACGTGAACTTGAGCGCTTCAGCGCTTACAGGTCCGGGCGGTGCGAGTATCGCGGCATCGAGCGTGACGCTGTACCGGGAATACTACGTCAGTGTTACGGGCACCGCGAATTACGGCGGAGGCAGCAATCCACCCCTTGGTTCGGGAACCTACGCGGAGCCACTCATTCCCTTCAATGATCCTGCGACTGGTTTGGCTCTGTGCGGAACTGCGGCGACGCTGAAGGCGTGCAATGCGACGATCAGCGCGGGGCAGAATCAACCTTACTGGATCGACATATCCGTGCCGCGCGGACCGAGTAACAGCCCGCCGGGAACCTATACCGGCACGATCACGATCACAGCCGCTCAGGGCAATGCGACGATCCCGGTCACACTGACGGTTTGGAACTTTGAGCTTCCCGCGCAGCCCTCGGAACTTTCCCTCTGGTCGCTCTGGCCTCCCACCGCCGGCCATACGATAGCCACTTTGGCTCAAGCGCTGATGCGCAACAAAGTTATGTATGGTGTTGCCGGCGACGCATCCTCCGACGTGAAGAATTTCGGCCTCAATCGCTCTGGGCTGGGCGGCTTCTACTTTATCGGGATTCAGTGCGACGGTTCCTATAGCAACCTCCCTTGGACAAATCAAATCAACAAGGCGGCTGCCAATTTTCCGGCAGGCCTCCAGCTGGACCTCTACGTCGCGGACGAATTGAATGGCTGCCCAGGCGCTTACACCGCCCTCAAGACAATGGGCACCAACGCCCATGCGGCTAATCGAAGCGTCAAGACAATTATGACGATCAACACGCCCGACCCTAATTTATACGATGAGGGGGATGGGCGCAGTGCCATCGACCATTGGGCGCTGCTAGATTCAGTGCAACAGTGGCCAAGTCTCCCGTTTACCGGTGGGGGAGACCTCTGGAGCTATACGTCTTGCAATACGGGGTTGGGCAACGCTCCTGAATGGATGGTTGACTATCCCCCGATAAACGAGCGCGTCCAGGCGGGATTCTTGAATTGGATGCAAGGGGCGACGGGGATTCTTTACTATCGCTCAGACGCATGGACCGCCGGGAATACTATCGGCAGTTGGGACAATGTGGATACTACAGCTTGCGGCCACGGCCTCGGAAGACCCGGCGACGGAATATTCCTCTATCCGCCTGGTCCGATCGCCTCCAGCGAGACCGCTCCAGGGATACGTCTCAAGGCCATCCGTGACGGCATTCAAGACTACGAATACGCGCAGATTCTCAAGAACCTCGGGCAATTCGCCTTCGTGAACTCAGTCATCCAGCCGATCGCCACGAGCTGGAGCAACTGGAGTCACGATCCGAACGCACTGGAAGGTGCACGGCTGCAACTGGGGCAACAGCTCCATCAGCTTTCCCCTCCCTAGGCGATAAATATACCGCTCAAAGATCTTTCTGCCGCAAGACCTAGCATCACAGCTTTTCTAATACCGGGGTTACCAAAGTAAAACTTCAAGTTACGAGAGAAAAAAATGACAAAATGTGACGTAGCAATCATTGGCGCCGGCCCTTATGGACTATCCGCGACCGCTCACTTGCGCAAGGTCAAAGGTCTGGACGTGCATACGTTCGGCGAGCCCATGTCTTTTTGGGAACGCAACATGCCGACGGGCATGTTGCTCCGTTCGGGTTGGGCAGCATCGCATATTGCCGACCCGAACCAGTCTTTGACCCTGGAGGCCTACCAAGCGGCAAGCAGCAATCACTTTTCCAGCCCCGTACCACTCGACCGCTTCGTCGACTATGGACTCTGGTATCAACGTCAGGCGATACCCGACCTCGATCGACGGAAGATTGCCCGCGTCGAGTCCCATGCAAGGGGCTTCCGACTTATCCTCGAAGAGGGTGAGACGGTCCTTGCACGCCGTCTAGTCGTTGCTGCCGGCATTGGTTCGTTCACTTGGCGCCCGCCCGAATTTGCAGGCCTCCCGTGTTCGCTAGCGTCTCACACAGCTGAACATCGCGAGTTGCGAAAGTTTGCTGGAAAACAAGTGCTCGTGATCGGAAGTGGTCAGAGCGCACTGGAATCGGCTGCACTGCTGCACGAAAGCGGTGCCGAAGTCGAAATCGTAGCCCGGGCGCGTCAGATTCACTGGCTTGGGGGAATAGTCTCCAAGACGATTCACTTTGGTTTGGGCGCCACGATCTCGAAGTTGCTTTATGCGCCCACCGACGTTGGTCCCGCCGGCATCAGCCAGGTCGTGGCGCGGCCCGACTTGGTCAGGCGCCTGCCTCGGTCGATTCAGGACTGGCTCCGGAAACGATCGATCCGGCCACTTGGCGCGCGATGGCTAGTGGCGCGGCTCCAAAACGTGCCCGTAAACCTTGGCCGTACTGCTGTTTCCGCTGCCCCGGTTGGCCGGCGGATAAAAGTCCAGCTAAATGACGGAAGCGAGAGAACCATCGACCATGTTCTTCTGGGAACGGGCTATCGAGTGGACGTTTCCAAGTACGATTTCCTTGCCCCGGAGCTGGCACAGTCCATAAGTCGCTTCCAAGGATATCCTCGGCTCAGCGAGGGGTTCGAATCGTCGGTGCCGAGATTGCACTTTCTCGGGGCGCCGGCCGTTTGGAGTTTCGGCCCGCTGATGCAATTTGTCGTCGGCACGCATTATTCTTCACGCGCACTACTTCGCTCCGTCGTCCGGAAAGTTGCGGGCGATCGCGTTCGGGTCGGCGAACCACTCGTCGCCGAGCTCGGATAATTCCGTCCTCGCGATGAGCACACCACATCTCAGAACCGTCCGACGTTTTTGTGAAGCACTGGCCTTATTCCTATGACGGAAACAACAGGCGCATTGGTGATAGGCGGTAACCTCAACGGTCTTTCGATCGCGAGGAGCTTGGGCCGCCATGGCGTGCCAGTTTGGGTGACGACTCCGCCCAACGCGAAGCTGGCCAGCTGCTCTCGGTATACGCTCCGGACTTTGCCTTGGCCAGACGGGGAGAGTGAAGCGCAAGTCGCGTATCTATTGGAACTCGCCGCACGCTACGATCTCGACCAATGGGTGCTGTTTCCAACCAGTGACGAATCAGCCGCTTTGCTCTCGAAATTCCACACAGCGCTCTCGCGCCGATTCCTCGTATCGACACCCACCTGGGAGGCCCTGCGCTGGGCTTACGATAAGCGTCTTACCTATCAATTGGCGGCCGAACAAAAAGTCGACTACCCGTCAACGATCTATCCCGCCACCGAAGTGGATCTCGAGGGCATCCCATGCGCTTTTCCCGCCATTCTGAAACCTGCCACGCACGCCACGATCAATCGGTTCACGGCGGATAAAGCCTGGCCGGTGGCGAATCGCGAAGAGCTTCTTGCGCGGTACCGTGAAGCCCGGGAGTTGATTCCGCCAGAATTGATTCTCGTTCAGGAGCGGATCCCTGGGGGAGGCGAATCCCAATTCTCGTACGCGGCGCTCTGCTACGACGGACAACCGATTGCCTCTCTCACCGCGCGCCGGACGCGACAGTACCCGATCGATTTCGGCTATTCAAGTTCCTTTGTCGAAACTCTCGACATCCCTGAGATCGTGGGCCCTTCACGTCGTCTGCTGACTGCAATCCGGTACACTGGACTTGTTGAAGTTGAGTACAAGCTTGACGCGCGAAATGGACGCTACAAACTTCTGGATATCAATCCAAGGCTTTGGACATGGTCACCGCTGGGCGGCCGCGCGGGGATAGACTTTCCCTATCTGCTCTGGCGAATGATGGTAGGCAGGTCTGTGCCGGAAAAGACCGGGCGCACAGGTGTTCGCTGGGTCCGCATGAGTACAGATGTTCCGGCCGCTATTCACCTAATGCTTCGCGGTCGCCTGAGCCTGGGTGCGTACCTGCGCTCTTTGCGCAGCCCAGTTGAGTTCGCCCTGATGGCTGCAGACGATCCTCTGCCTGGACTACTGGATCTGCCCCTATTTGCCTACAAGCACTTTTATAACGGATACGAGAGTCTGCGTAACGGTGTCCCGTCTGCGAAAGGATGTCCCACCAAAAGTTGAAGGGTTGAGCGGCGGTTCGGGGCCGGTTCGATAGACAAGGCATGCCGCCGTGCAAAGGGAGCGATGGCTGTACTCGGGATGGGCCACACTCCTCAGGAAGTGCGATTCGCACGATGCCCATTCGAGCGGCACAACCAAAACTGGAGAGTAAGTGACCGAACCAACGGTTATAATCAGTTTGGATTTGGAACTCAGTTGGGGTAGTTTCGATCTTTCATTTGACGACGACCTACTCAGGATGGGCCGGTGGACCTACGACACCGGCGCGCCCAACGTACTGAATCACCTCACGCGCAATGGCCTATCGGCAACTTGGGCCGTGGTTGGTGCGATAATGCGTCCCTCGTTGCCAGACGTTTCCGGGCTGCCAGAAGTCAATTACCCTCACTTCTCGAAGCCTTGGTTCAGTTACGTTCCCAAAGAAGGCGACGAATTGACTCATCCCGAGTGGTTTGGCGCGCGCCTGGTGGAAATGATCAAGCGTGCAAAGCCCGAGCAGGAAATCGGATTTCATTCGTTTTCACACGTACCCTTTGGATGGCCTGGCATGACGCGGGAACGAGCAATAGCGGAGTACCGTTATTGTGCCCAGACCGCGCGAGAATTTGGAATCCCAACCAAGTGTTTCGTTTTTCCGCGGAATTCCGTTGCTTACCTCGGTGACCTTCGAGATGCAGGGTTCACCTGTTTTCGCGACGTTGACGAACTACCATTTCGCTTTGCAAGCAAGAAGCTTACATCCATTGGCATGGTATGGGCAGATTTCGCGGGACTAGCACCACGCATGGTCGAACCTTCGCTCAAAGAGGGGATGGTTTCCATTCCGGGATCGCTATTGATCCGATGCGCGGCCGGCTGGCGCAAGTACATACCTGATTCGAGTCGTTTGCGGCGGCTGCGAAAAGGATTGGAACGCGTGCGTCGAAACGGCGGGGTTTTCCACGTCTGGTTCCACCCGGAGAACCTTTATGCAGAGTGGCCGCGGCTTGAAAACGTTGTCGCCCGTTTTCTCGAGGAGCTTGGCATGCTGGTGCGCAACGGAGAATTGAGATGCTTGACGATGGGGCAGCTTGCCAGCGAATTCCAAACGAAATTAGCTGTTAAACAGGGTTGTAGTCCGAGTCCA
>WNFK01206723.1_pt1 | contig 17516 bp, 16 predicted proteins | sample 5400281 | NCBI WGS metagenome assembly WNFK01 (sample SAMN13153350, study PRJNA577476) | soil metagenome | isolation source: 20 cm soil on Douglas fir-dominated hillslope | place: USA:California | collected 2013-09-17 | reverse complement strand
CAAAAAAAATCCCTGTTACACCAAGGGGTGCCGGCACGGGTCTTAGCGGCGGCGCATTACCGCATCTTGGCGGCATTGTATTGGCAATGGAAAGAATGAATGCAATCCTTGATATTGACGAAAGGAATTTACAAGTAACGACAGAGCCTGGTGTTATCACTGAAATTTTGCAAATGACGGTAAAAGAAAAAGGTTTGTTTTACCCACCAGATCCAGCCAGTCGGGGGTCATGTTTTATTGGCGGGAATATTTCGGAGAATAGTGGCGGACCCAAAGCAGTTAAATATGGAGTTGTAAAAGATTATGTATTGAATCTTGAAATCGTTTTACCGACCGGAGAAATAATATGGACTGGTGCCAACGTTTTAAAAAATTCTACTGGCTATAATCTTACACAATTAGTTGTTGGTAGCGAGGGAACGTTGGGTATTGTAACAAAAATTGTTTTGCGTTTAATTCCACATCCAAAATACGATCTGCTGATGCTAGTTCCTTTTAAAAAATTGGAACAGGCTGGCGAGGCAGTAAGTGCTATATTCAGAGCAGGATTTGTACCAAGTGCGATGGAGTTGGTTGAAATCGACGCATTGAAGATCGTAAGCAAATTTGTTGATAGCAGTGCCGTGCAGATTACAGATGATATCGAAGCTCATCTTATTATCGAAGTTGATGGCAACAACATGGATATATTAATGAGCGAAATGGAAGCCATTAGTGAAATGCTGACACAATATGACACAGGCGAAATTTATTTTGCCGACGATGCACAGCAAAAAACTGAGTTGTGGAAATTAAGAAGAAGAGTCGCTGAAGCGGTAAAACTTGCGGGTTATACCATTGAAGAAGATACCGTGGTTCCAAGAGCCGAGTTACCTGCCCTCATTCGTGGGGTGAAAGAGATCGGGGCAAAATATAATTTCAATGCAGTGTGTTATGGCCATGCTGGTGACGGTAACCTTCATATTCGTATTCATAAAGATGGAACGCCGAATAGTTTTGGCGATGCAGAAATGACGGAAAGCCTTCGGGCTTTGTTTGAATTGGTAAAAGGGCTTGGCGGAACTATCAGCGGTGAACATGGCATTGGTCTTATCCAGAAAGGGTTTATGGATATTATGTTTGAACAAAAACAACTCGACCTGATGCGGCAAATAAAAAAGGCATTTGATCCTAACAATATTTTGAATGCCGATAAAATATTTTAGAAAACGCAGTGTTAAAAATTCAGGAATATTTTAACGATTTCGTTTTAAACGCAGCCAAACAATTGGAGTTAAATTAGCATTTAAATTAAAACCGTGATTATGAAATCTAAAGTGATCGCTTTTCTTTTTATTACCTTTCTAATTTCTTTAAACATCAAAGCACAGGACAAAGAAGAAAAAAGCAAAGTTCCTTTTAAAGAAAATTTATTTACCGGCGGTAGTATCTCACTGGCTTTTTATAATAGCACTTTTCTTGTTGGCGGAAGCCCGGTATTGGGTTATAGCATTACAAACTGGGCCGACCTGGGAATTGTTATTAATTATAATTATACATCTTATAGAGATTACAATTTTATTTTTAATGATAAACTAAAACAGTATGTATATGGTGGAGGGACCTTTGTTAAGCTTTACCCGGTGAGATTTTTATTTGCACAAGCACAGTATGAATACAATTTTATAAAACAGAAATTTATACCCAACACAGGGTCAACTCAAACATATAAAGCAGAAGCCGGTAGCTTTCTTGTTGGCGGTGGGTATACTACTGGCCGCTATGGGCGGGGAGGTGCTACGCATTTTTATCTTGCAGTGCTATTTGATATTTCAAATAACATAAATTCCCCCTATACGGATGGCTATGGAAGGACGATCCCAATAATCAGGGGAGGAATCCAGATCCCGTTGTTTCAAGGAGGAGGAGAAGCAAAGCCAGAAAATTAATTAAATGATGTATTGAAGTAATTGACCCGGCTCATTCAAAACAGTGATCCTTTCTATTACACTTTCATAAAGAAACCCTTGTTTTTCCATTTGCTCAATGTGTTTCAAAAGGAAATCAAAAAAGTTTTCTGAATTAAGTATGTAAATCTTTTTATCATGGATCGATAATTGATTCCATGTAACCATTTCAAAAAATTCATCAAGAGTGCCCACGCCGCCGGGTAAGATGACTGCTGCATCACACAGATCATACATTCTCTGTTTACGGGCATGCATATCATCAACAATTGATAAGTCAGTAATGCCTTTATGCTGATGCTCCCAGTCCACCAGCTTTTTTGTAATGATGCCGATAACTTTTCCGCTGTTCTCCATTGTAGCATCAGCCACTGCCCCCATCATCCCCGTGCTGCCGCCACCATAGATCAGCGTGATATTATTTTTTGCTAAAAGTTTTCCTAATTCTTTAGCATGTTCAATATAAACAGGATTATTGCCTTTCTTTGACCCGCAAAAAACTGCAAGTGAATTTATCTTCATACATTTATTTAATTTTCATAATGGTGGCAAATTTCGATACTTAAATCTGTAATCTGAAATCTTAAATTCAAAATCCTTTATGTCTCCGGCGCTGTTGTTCACTTTTGTTATTGGTTATTTTCTTTTATTACTTGGCGTTGCATGGTATACATCCCGCAATTCTAATAACGATTCGTTTTTTATAGGTAACCGCAGCAGCAACTGGATGCTGGTTGCATTTGGAATGATCGGCACCTCACTTAGCGGTGTCACATTTGTAAGCGTTCCCGGCGGCGTTGGCAGCGGGAATTTTTACTATTTCCAAATTGTATTGGGTTACTTACTTGGGTATGTGGTTATCGCTTTTGTTTTAATACCGTTGTATTACAGGATGAATCTTACAAGCATTTATACATACCTCGAAAAACGATTTGGTATAAATGCACACAAAGCCGGCGCTTTCTTTTTTATTCTTTCACGAGTATTTGGCGCCACCGCCAGGCTATATCTGGTTATAAGCGTTTTACAAACATTTATTTTTAATGACCTGGGTATCCCTTTTATATTAACTGCACTTGTCATCCTTGCCCTGATCTTGCTATATACTTTTGAAGGCGGTGTAAAAACCATTATTTATACTGATACATTACAAACTACCGGCATGTTAGTTGGATTAGTTGTATGCACCATAGTTATTATAAAAACATTGGGTACTGATTTTGGCGGCGCATGGACAATGATGACCGGGAAAGGCTATACAACTATTTTTAATTGGGATGTAAAATCGGGCTCATTTGCGCTTAAACATATTCTTGGCGGTATGTTCATTGCTATTGCAATGACAGGTCTCGACCAGGAGATGATGCAAAAAAATATCAGTGTAAAAACATTAAAGGATTCGCAAAAAAACATAATGACATTTTCTGTCGTAATTATGCTGGTGAACTTTCTCTTTCTTGTTTTAGGAGGCGTTCTTTATCTCTATGCGAGCACACAAAACATTAAAGTGCCACCTGATGATCTTTTTCCAACTATCGCATTAAGCAAAGCATTTAGTGGTTCTATCGGTATCATTTTTATAATCGCATTGATCTCTGCATTATTTCCTAGTGTTGATGGCGCCATCACTTCACTTACATCATGTTATTGCATAGATATTCTTGGGTTGAAAAAAAGTGATGCAACTGAAAAGGAAAAGAAAAGAACAAGATTAAAAGTGCATTTTAGCTTTGCTATTGTGTTTTTCATCATGGTTTTAATTTTTAAATGGATGAATGATAAACTGATCATTGATTTCATTTTGAAATTTGCAGGGGTTACTTATGGTCCGTTACTCGGTCTTTTTGCATTTGGTATTTTGACGAAAAGAAAACTCAATGAAAAACTTATATGGACAGTTTGCATTGTGGCACCATTGCTTGCCTTAGGACTTGATATGATTAGCAACCCTGCATGGTATGAAGCAAAGCTGCACATGAAACTGGGTCTTGATGGTTTATCAGCCGCCATTTTTAATGGTTATAAAATAGGGAATGAACTTATTCTTATAAATGGAATTATTACTTTTATCGGCTTATGGTTTATTTCACGCAAAGCAACTCAACAGGAGATGAATCTTAAAATGCAACCCGCATAAAGTTATCTTTGCAAAAAAATCAAAGTGGAATTAATTAATCCATTAGTACAAGAGTATGCAGAAAAGTTTTCTTCAGCAGAAGATGTATTGCTGAAGGAAGTCGCTGATTTTACAACTGCAAATCATCCCGAATACCAAATGCTCAGCGGACATTTGCAAGGCAAGTTTTTAGAAATGGCAAGCACGATGATCAGACCCCGTCGTATTCTTGAAATTGGAACATTTACTGGCTACAGCGCCTTATGCCTTGCAAAAGGACTAACCGGTGATGGGCTGCTGCACACAATAGAACTAAGAGAAAACGATGCGGCTACTGCTAAGGGTTTTTTCGACAGATCCGCTTATAAAGAAAAGATCATTTTACATACGGGAGATGCCAAAAAAATCGTTTCTATCCTGGATGAAACCTTTGATCTTGTATTTATTGATGCTGATAAACCCGGCTATATTGAATATTTTAACCTCGTTTTTCCTAAACTGAGAAAAAACGGGTTTATTTTTGCCGATAATATTTTTTTTCATGGTCAGGCCATCGAAAATGAACCCAGCGGAAAAAACGGAAAAGCAATAAAAGCTTTTAACCAGTTTATAAATGAAAGATCTGATATTGAGAAAATGATCCTTACCCTGCGTGATGGATTGTATTTAATAAGAAAAAAGTAAGATCACCCATGCAAAAACTAAAGATCCTGTTCCTTCTTTTTGCTTCATTAACATTGAAACATTCTTTTGCCCAGCAAGACCCGGTTGTAGTTGAATATATAAATGCTTACAAAGAACTGGCAATAGCTGAAATGCAACGCACCGGCATCCCGGCATCTATTAAACTTGCACAAGGCATACATGAAACCAGTGCCGGCACAAGTGATCTTGTAAAAAAATCAAATAATCATTTTGGATTAAAATGTAAAGCAGAATGGACGGGCATGACTGTGAGCCATACTGATGATGCACCAAATGAATGTTTCCGCAAATATGAAAACCCAAAGGATTCATATAAGGATCAATCAAACTATCTTAAAAATACACCACGTTATGCATTATTGTTTGATATTGACCCTACTGATTATAAAGCATGGGCTTTTGGATTAAAAAAAGCCGGTTATGCCACGAATCCAAGATATTCGCAGATCTTAATTAAGCTAATTGAAGATTACGATCTGCAGGATTACACAATGATCGCTTTAGGAAAATTAAAACCGGGACAAGAAACGTTGGCAAAAAATGAAAATAAGAATGAGAATAAAAACCCCGAAATAATTAAAGAGGAAAAACCGGTGGTAATGCCACCGGAACAGGAAGTAGTGGTTTACGCAACAAAAGAAACAAAAAAACCTGCGGTTGTTGAAACAAAACCGGAATATCCGGAAGGTGAGTTTAAAATCAATGAAACCAAAGTTATCTATGCTAAAAAAGGAACTTCTTATTTATCCATAGCAGAAAAATATGCCATGCCGCTCGCAAGGATCTTTGAATTTAATGAAATGAAAGTGCAGGAATCAGTTGAAAAAGATCAACTCGTTTATATAATGAGAAAAAGAAAAGTCGGGTTAAATGAACAGCATACTGTAAAACCCGGTGAGACCCTGGCTGATATTTCACAAACGGAAGCATTACGAATTGAAAGTTTGCTGGAGTATAATTATCTTCAACCAAATATGCAGCCGGCCGTAGGTTCTGTTTTATATTTACGCAGCAAAGCACCCGGCATGCCGGCATTAGCTACCGGAAAATAATTGCTATAAGTTTTTCATGTCATTGATAAGAGTTCATGATAAAATGTTTGGTCCTTTTCTTTCAGAACAGGACATACAGCAACAGGTAAAAAAAATTGCTGATGCAATTAATTCTGACTATGCTGGTTTGCGTCCAATGTTCATAGCTATTTTAAACGGGTCGTTCATGTTTGCGTCTGATCTTTTTAAATATCTTACGATCGATGCAGAAATATGTTTTATTAAACTGGCCTCTTATAAAGGAACCACATCAAGCGGGCAGGTGATAACGGCGATCGGGTTAGATGTTGATATTATTGGAAAAGATATAATCATAATTGAAGATATAGTTGATACCGGAAAAACATTGAATGAATTTTTACCAAAGTTGCTTCATCACCAACCTGCATCAATGAAAATTGCTGCACTACTCCATAAACCTGAGGCTGTGAAATTCCCTATCAGAATTGATTATCTTGGATTTTCAATTCCAAACAAATTTGTAGTAGGTTATGGCCTTGATTATGACGGACTCGGAAGGAATTTAAAAGAAATTTACCAGGTGGTATAGTATTACAAGCCCATTACTTATTGGATTTTTGTACTTTGACAGCGATTAATATCCATGTGAAAAGCTTTATCTATATACATTTATTGCTGCTGATTGCCTTGCCATTTTATGGGCAGCAGTTTTATCTCCGCGGAGAAGTGAGAGATGAGGGTGGCAATTTTTTGCAAAATGTAAATATACGCCAGCAAAGTACAGGCTATCTTTTTCGTACAGGTAACTCCGGATCATTTGGTATTACTTCTTCGAAAGCATCTGACACCTTGATTTTTACTTATGAAGGGTATCAAAAAGAACAAGTAGTAGTGAAGGCGGATAAGTATGTAACACTTTATCTGAAACTTTTGCCTTCTATCGCTTCAAGTATAAAAAAGAACAGGCTGGCATCACTTACAAAAGATCTGACAAGGGAAAATCAAAAGAAATGGTATTCCGATAACGAAACATACGCAAGCCTTGTTGAGAATAATTTTGTTGAAGCAAAAAAATATCCGACAACAGGTATCGCATTAAATATTGACAGGGCATCTTATAGCAATATCCGGCGATTTATCAATCTTAATCTTGCAGTGCCTCCGGACGCGGTACGAGTTGAAGAAATGCTGAACTATTTCAATTTTGGATACGAAACCCCGGCTGATAATTCATTATTCAAAATAAAAACCACCCTTACAAATTGTCCCTGGAATAAGGATAATCAACTTTTTTTTATAAATGTTTTTTCCAAGAAACTGAACCTCGATTCACTACCGCCATCAAATCTTGTTTTCCTGGTCGATATTTCCGGGTCGATGGATATGCCCAATCGATTACCATTATTGAAATCAGCATTCAGAATGTTGGCGACGAATTTGAGAGAAAAAGATACGGTGAGCATAGTAGTTTATGGTGGTGCGGTTGGTGTATTGCTTTTTCCAACTGCCGGAAATGAGAAAGAAAAAATCATTAAAGCAATTGATGAGATGCAACCGGGTGGCTCTACTCCGGGAGAATCAGGAATTAAACTGGCGTATACGATCGCAAAAAAACATTTTATTGAGAAAGGAAATAACAGGGTTATTCTTGCCACAGATGGTGATTTTAATGTTGGACTACAAACAGAACAGGAATTAGATGAAATGATATCCCGGCATAGGGAATCGGGAATATATTTAACGTGCCTTGGTGTTGGCATGGGAAATTATAAAGATTCAAAAATTCAAACATTGGCCCGTAAGGGCAATGGAAATTTTGCATATGTAGATAATTTCCAGGAGGCGGAAAAGATTATCATGAAAGAATTTACACAAACATTGTATACAATTGCCGATGATGCACACATGCATGTAACATTTGATCCATCATTGGTAAAACAATACCGGCTGATCGGTTTTGATAATAAAGTGGGTGCCCTTACCGATTCGACTTCTGAAGTTGAAGGCGGAGAAATAGGTTCGGGTCAATCGATAACCGTGGCGTTTGAAATTGAACCAAATTTTGTAAGTGGCGCAAATGTATATTCAGATCATTTTGTCCAGGTGAAACTGCAATATAAATTACCCGGCGAGGCTACTGAGCATGAAATGAGTGAGAAATTTCCTTACGACCCGGTGCTATTTAAAGAACTTGATCCTATGTATCGCTTTGCAACTTCTGTGATCATGTTTGGGTCAATTCTTAAATCGTCTCAATTTGTAAAAGATCTGAGCTGGGGCGATGTATTATATCATGCAAGTGAAGCTGCAAATCCAACCGATGTCAATCAATCGCAGCTTGTGGAATTAATATACAAGGCCAAAGATTTTTATACAAAAAAGAAAAGGAAAAAGAAAAACTAACTATTTGAATTGCAAATAGATCAGCAACGCTGCCGAAACAGTCATCAATAAAAAAGCAATTACTCCAAGAATATTCGACCACTTACCATTCGTGAATTCGCCCATTACTTTTTTATTGTTTGAAATATGAAGTATCAGGGCAATAAGAACAGGAGATGTAACACCATATAAAATGGCAGTATATATTAATGCCTGCACAGGACTTATTCCAATATAATTTATAGTAAGTCCAATTAAAAGGGAAAAAATTATGACCCAATAAAAAGGTCTGGCCTGGTAATATTTTTTATCAAGCCCTCCATCCCAGTTGAAGGTTTCTGATAACATATAGGATAAACAACCAGTTAATACAGGTATAGCAAGAAAACCTGTGCCTATAATTCCTAATGCAAATAGTAAGTAAGATAGTTTCCCGGCGAGTGGTTCTAACGCTTTTGCAGCTTGCTCCACAGAAGTAATTTCAGTAATGCCGCTTTTAAATAATACAGTTCCTGTAGTAAGAATTATAAAGAACATCACGAGGTTTGAAAAGAACATTCCAAAATCAACGTCCATATCCATTTTTTGAATCGTTCTTTTATCTACTATCAATCTTTGTTTTTTATGTTTTATATCTTCAGCTTCCATTGTTGCCTGCCAGAAAAAAAGATACGGGGAGATGGTTGTTCCTAAAATGGCAACAAGAATGCTGATAAAATCTTTATTGAATTTTATTGTTGGGATAAATGTATGTTTTGCAATTTCACCCCAGTCTTGTTTTGCAAGAAATGGCACAATGAGATAAAGCAGAAGAAATGCACAGAGCCATTTTAAGATAGCAGATATTTTTTTATAAGGTAAATAAATGATCAATACCATAAGGATGCCCGTAAAAGCAATGGTAAAAAAATAAGAAGGTATCGATGGAAAAATAAGATTGGCAACGGCACCCATTCCCGCAATGTCAGAGCCGATATTAAGGATTACGGCGGGGAAAGTGAAAAGTATCATTACATACAAAATGGATTTAGGATAGTTGTTGCGAATATTGGTTGTTAAGCCTTTTGAAGTAACGATACCAACCCTTGCACACATTTCCTGGATGGCTGCCATCAAAGGAAATGTGATCAATGCAGTCCATAAGGTAGCTAATCCAAATTTTGCACCGGCTTGTGAATATGTTGCAATGCCTGAAGGATCATCATCGCTTGCGCCGGTTATAAGTCCCGGTCCAAGAATTTTTAAACCCCTTTTTATTTTAGCGTCTTTGTTTTTTCTATTTTCTGTTTTTTTTCTCATTAAAGGATTTGGTATAATTAAAGATACCTGAATACCGGTGGCATTAACATGATTTAAATAATCATGCCAGCAAGTAATAGTCAGAAAATCTAACTGTTTAATTTATTTGAAAACAAATTATGGGAAAAGGATTCCTGAAGTTGTTTCCAATACGATAGATTCAAAATACTAAGAGAAAAGTTCCCGCATCTTATCAAGAAAACTTTTATCTGTTTTATCAGGATGCGGTTTGAAGTTTGGTGAATGACTCATTTTCTCAAGCATCGTTTTTTCTTCGACGCTAACATTTTGCGGCGTCCAAACATTTACATGTATCAGCTGATCGCCTTTTTGATAACTGTTTACAGCAGGAAATCCTTTTCCTTTTAATCTAAAAATTTTTCCACTTTGTGTACCCGGAGGAATTTTTATTTTGGCTCTTCCGTCAATAGTAGGTACTTCGAGCTGTATACCAAATACTGCGTCTGTAAATGAAATATGCAGATCATAAGCAACATTCATTCCGTCACGTTGCAAATCTTTATGTGGCTCTTCTTCAATCAATATTATAAGGTCGCCGTGTGCGCCACCTCGTTCCCCTGCGTTACCCTTTCCACTTAAATTTAATTGCATGCCTTCCTGTACTCCTGCGGGAATTTCAATCGAGATCGCATCGTCTCCATAAACTCTTCCTTCACCCTTACATGCCGGGCACTTGGCTGTGATAGTTGTTCCTTCACCATTACATGTGGGGCATGTAGTTACAGTTTGCATTTGCCCAATGAAAGTATTAGTAACTCTTCTAACCTGGCCGGATCCTCCACAAGTACCACAAGTCTGTACGCTTCCTTTATCTTTCGCACCACTACCACTGCAGGTGTTACAAACAACATGCTTTTTTACTTTTATATTTTTAGTAACCCCTTTAGCTATCTCTTCATAAGTAAGCTTGATCTTTACACGAAGATTGCTTCCCCGTATACCTCTTGCTCTTGATGTTCTGCCCCGGCCACCGCCACCTCCAAAAAAACTTCCAAACAGATCATCACCGAAAACATCTCCAAACTGACTGAAGATATCTTCCATATTCATTCCACCGCCACCGAATCCACGGCCATTACTGCTTACTCCTGCATGACCATAGCGGTCATACTGTGCTTTTTTATCAGTATCACTTAACACTTCATAAGCTTCGGCAGCTTCTTTGAATTTTTCTTCAGCGCTTTTATCACCTGGGTTACGATCAGGATGAAATTGCATCGCTACTTTGCGGTATGCTTTTTTTATTTCATCCGCTGAAGCACTTTTGACAACGCCTAATATTTCGTAGTAATCTCTTTTACTCATACCCCCTGTCCCCCTAAAGGGGGAACTTAGTTTTAAAGTGTTCTTTTTATTTGTAAATTATCAATGGATGAGTTTTTTATAAACTCATTAATTTTCTTTATTACAATCTCAATACTGGTTTTTATTTGATCATTTGTAAATCTAAGAACAGTTAACCCAAGGTTTTCAAGAGCTTTTTGCCTTTGCTTATCAAGCTTTTGATTTGCCTCACCAAAATGAACAGAACCATCAACTTCAAGGACATGTTTCAATTTATGACAGTAAAAATCTGCTATATAATTTGATAGCGGATGTTGTCTGCGAAATTTATAAAATGGAAAATGTTCTTTCAACCTAACCCACAGAATCATTTCATCATTTGTTGAATTATTTCTCAGGTTTTTTGCATTTTCAAAAATGATCCCGTTAACTCCATAAAACATGTTCTTATTCATTATACAAAATGGTTTTTCGACCTAAGTCACCCCTTTAGGGGGACAGGGGGTTTATTTCCCTACCACCACCTTTGCGTATCGAATAATTTTATCGTTTAAATAATAGCCCTTTTGAATTTCAGCAATCACTTTTCCTTTCAGTTCTTCAGTAGGTGCTGGTATTTCAGTAATTGCTTCGTGAATGTCGGGATTGAATTCTTCATTGATCGTTTCCATTGGTTTTAATCCTTTGGCTGTTAAAAGGCTTTTCAACTTATTAAACACAAGCATTACACCTTCTTTAGCCTTATCATCTAATGTACTCATTTGTTTTTCGGCCCTTTCACAATCGTCCAACACTTCAAGAAGATCAACTATTACTTCTTTTCCGGCAGTTTGGATCAGATCCATTCTTTCCTTCAAACTTCTTTTCTTAAAATTTTCAAATTCAGCTACTTTCCGGATATATTTATCCTTCATTTCACCGAGCTCATTACGAAGTGTTTCAAGTTCAGGTTCATCAGTTACGGGTTCGTTAAGATGTGTAGTACCACTGATATTTTCATCAGCATTGATACCCACACCTGATTCTTCTGCGTTCTGCATTTTTGCCTGTTCTTTTGCCTCTTTCATATCTTTTTGACGCATTTTTTTCAAAATTGATTGCAAAGGTAAGGTTGTCAATAATACTGCCAACGCTCTTTCGAGGACAAATTGACGGGCTAATAGGAGGTTATTTTTCATATCCGGCCGGTTACCTTTGCGCCATGATAAAAGTTTACCTGGGAAAGAAGATCAGCAGGAGAGTGGTGGAAGGGCATCCCTGGATATTTTCCAATGAAATAGACAGAGTTGAAGGCGAAATAAAAGGAGGTGAAACTGTAGCTGTTTTTACCCATGATAACAAATTTGTCGGCAGCGGGTATATCAATCCGAAATCGCAGATCATGGTGCGGTTGTTGACAAGGGATAGGGTCGAGGAGATCAATGAAGAATTTTTTTATAAACGAATATTGCAAAGCTGGGAATACCGTAAAAAGATCGGGTATATCGAAAATTGCAGACTTGTTTTTGGTGAAGCAGATTTGTTGCCCCAATTGATCATCGATAAATTCAATGATTATTTTGTTATTCAAACATTGGCACTTGGCATTGACGTTTGGAAACCTGCAATTGTAAATGCACTGAACAAAATTTTTAACCCGAAAGGGATTTACGAACGAAATGATGTGCCGGTGAGAGAAGTGGAAGGAATGGCACAACAAAAAGGGTTTTTATCAGCACCATTCGATACTAATATTTCTATTAATGAAAACGGATTAAAATTTAATGTTGATATTGAGAGTGGCCAAAAGACCGGTTATTTTCTTGATCAGCAGGATAATCGCAGAGCTATTCAGCATATTGTGAAAGGCGCAAATGTGCTTGGTGCTTTTACATATACAGGTACTTTTGAAATTCATGCTGCTCATTATGGTGCCAGGTCAGTTTTAGGATTTGATATTTCAGAGAACGCTGTTCAACAGGCTAATAAAAACGCTGAATTGAATGGGTTAGAGAACATTTGCAAATTTCAAACTGCAAATGCTTTTGATGTATTGAAACAATGGAGCAAAGAAGAAAAAAAATATGATGTAGTAATGCTTGATCCACCCGCTTTTACCAAAAGCAGGGAAACAATTCAAAAAGCAATTGCAGGGTATAAAGAAATAAATCTAAGAGGAATGAAGCTTATTGAGCCTGGCGGCTTCCTGGTGACGTCATCCTGCACCAGTCTTGTAAGTGCTGAATTGTTTTTACAAACAATAGAAGTGGCTGCTAAAGCCGCCAGGCGAAAATTAAGACAGGTTTGTTTCCAGGCACAGGCTCCTGATCACCCGATCGTCAGGGGGATAGAGAATACACAGTAGCTTAAATTTCTTATCGTCGAAGTGCAATAAGGGTAAAATAAAAAAGCGTTCCGATTTATTGGAAAGCTTTGAAAATATTATTGAAGGATATTATTTCGAGACCTGGAATTTACCCGATTCTAATACTTTTCCTGATGGATCTTTTAACTGGTATATATAAACACCACGGGTATAACCTGAAAGATCAAGTGTTGTACTTGAGTTAACATTTTTTGCTTCGTAAACTTGTTTGCCAATAAAGTTTATTATTTGCAAAGTATAGCCAGCATTAAAATTTTTTTGAAATTCAGCTTTAATAAAAGTTGTGGCGGGATTAGGATAGAATTTCATTATCCGTTGAGCTGCATCTGGAGATGGCTCACGAGTAGACTGCCCCTTTGAGGTAATGGCTGTCAACAGAATAAAGGATATTATTGGTAGAAATCTCTTCACTAAAACAAATTTAACTTTATTTGTGCAAAATAGACGGTTTTTTTTTCTTCTGCAACGTAAAACCCTCATAGGGGAAAAAATTCTGTAAATCATTCAATTAGACATCCCCATATCGTAAAAATCCGATTCTCTATTTCAAACTTTCGAGAGTAAGAGTAATGTTTTTAAAATTTGGTTGCTCACTTGCGTTCTCCAAAACCTCGGCGTAACGAACAATTCCAACTTTATCGATTACAAAAGCCGAACGCTTTGAAACACCTTTCATGTTATAGCCAAACATTTCATAAATACTTCCATAACCTGTTGAAACATCTTTATTAAAATCGCTTAATAATGAAAAATTCAGGTTTTGTTCCGCTTTGAATTTTGATAAAGTATGAAGTGAGTCTACAGAAATTCCAAACACTTTTGCATTCACATTGTTATAAAAAGAAATGTTATCTCTTATTGAGCAAAGCTCTGCCGTACATGTACTGGTAAATGCAAGAGGGAAGAAAAGAAGTAGTACATTATGACCTTTTAGATCTGAAAGAGTAACCTTATTTTTTGCTGAATCATATAATGTAAAATCAGGTGCTGGTTGTCCAATTTCAATTTTCATATATATGGAGTTAAAATTTCCAGTGAATAAATTCGAAATAAGTTATTCAAAGAAACAATTATCTTTTCAAAAAATTTTCAAGTATTAATTCCGGATCAAAACCAACTATTATGAAAAAAGTAATAACAGAATTCATTGGCACTTTTTTTCTCGTTATGGGTGCAATTCTAGGCGGTGGCCTGGGAGCAGCTCTTGCATTAATGGTAATGATTTATGCCGGCGGTCATATTTCGGGGGCACATTATAATCCTGCAGTTTCATTAGCAGTTTGGATAAGGGGAAAATCAACTATTGGAGATATGTTTAGATATTGGATTAGTCAGCTTGCAGGTGCTATATTAGCCGCACTCGTCGTTGCAAATATCTTTGCTGTGGAGGGAACTGCTAGTTGTGCAATTCCTGATGATGCTGTTATAAAAGGATTAGTTGCTGAGATCATTGGAACTTTTGCCCTTGCTTATGTCGTGCTGAATGTAGCAACCGCTAAAGGAACGGCAGGAAATAGTTTTTATGGGATCGCAATTGGAGGAACTGTTTTGGCTATGGCTACAGTGATTGGAAAATTTTCGGGTGGGGCATATAACCCCGCGGTAGCGATAGGATTAAGTATTCAAAAAACTTTTTGCTGGTCACAAATTTGGATATATATAGTTGGAGCTTTTGCAGGTGGAGCGGTGGCTGCTTTAGTTTTTAGATTCAATAATCCTGACGATAAATAAAGATTTCAGATAAATTTTTTAGCGGCGTTGGTTTTTAGAACCTTGGCTTAAAATAAGGATTTGAACGATCAGCAAGTTTGCCAATCCAACTAATTCCAATTTCAAAACCACCGCGGCCATGACTACTTGGTTTTAGTTTTGAAATGTTTGCATCATAACTGAAAGAAACCGAGAAAGGATTATAATCCAGCTTTACAACAGGGATCAGTGCATCATTCCATCGAATAAAAGTTCCGAGATTTAATACATAATCAGGTTCATCGGGATAAGCGCCAATTTTATAACCATACATTGCACCAAATACAGTTTCTTTAAATGATCCTTGTCTATAATGATCAGCCTGTATGGTTACATAGGAATATTCATTGCCTGCAAGTTTAACTCCACCCGAGAAAACCCATTTTGGATTTAATTCTATATTCTTATCCCTATAAAATGAATTACGTGGACGATTGAAATGATGATAAGCCGCACCGACATAATAATTATTATCAGGATTGCTGTTCATAACAGAATTCAAACTCATCCCCACACTTCCATCAAGGTAGGAGTAAGTAGGGTCGGTAATATTTTCTCCTAATCCCATTCCATCGTATTGACTGTTTGTTGTCACTTTAGAAAGATCAATGCTATGCTGCACCCAACCACCCATAAAACCTAATGATAAATAAGTATTCTTTTCGCTGCTTATAGATTTGTGATAATTTAATGCAGGTAAAATTTTGGTTTGTGTGAAGGAGACAGACCCTGCACGGTCATAAAATAGTTGCATACCCCAGGTAACATAATCATCGCCCTTGCCAACTGGCACTTTATATTCTCCGCTTAATGACCCGGTTCTATATCCTGATGTGACACTATTCCATTGATCACGATAAACCGCCTGCACTCTTACATCACCCGTAAATATTCCAGCCAAGGCCGGATTTCTTAGGAGTGGTGTTTCAAAAAATTGAGATAAATGCAAATCCTGTGACTGTACAGAAAACGCAAAGATCAAATTCAATAACGTAATTAATATGGTTATCCTTTTTCTCATTTCCACCTTATCTTATTAAAGTTATATTTCCGGTATATGATAATAATTCTCCATTCTTGCAATAAATTTCCAGTTGATATACATAAACACCGGCACCAGCTTTTTTACCTTTCCATGTTCCATCCCAACCAATGGAAGCTACGTTTATAGGCATATCATATTTTTCAAATACGACTTCACCCCAGCGATTGAATATGCGTAAGATCTTTGCACGGTCAAGTCCAGTACCTCTTGGATAAAAAACATCATTGCTTCCATCACTATTTGGTGAAAAAGTATTTGGGATGAAAAAATTCTGACCATTACAAACAACTTTTACAGTTACATCACCTTTACTTGTACATCCATATCTGTCAGTAATAGTTACAGTATATTTTGTTGTAAATTGTGGATTCGCCAAAGGATTGGGACAACGATTGCAACTCAAATTTTGTGAAGGGATCCAATTATATGAGACGATCGCTCCTGTATAACTCATATTTAATTGTGCATCACCACCTGAAAGTATTGTAATTGGATTAGCAGCAGGCATCGCTGTGGGGGTTGGAACTGCATAAACGGAATGATAACTTGTATCTGCACATCCAATTTTGTTCGAGGCTATAAGTTGGATATTATAGTTCCCAGGATTTGAAAAACCTGTTACTCCATCTTGTAATTGAGAAGAATTCCCGTTTCCAAAATTCCATGACCATTTAATAGTTGAATCCGGTTGTGTTATGGAACCCAAAAATGATTCAGGAACGTTTAAGCATACTGAATCTTTTCCTATTATTGATACAACAGGAGTTTTATATACCCTTACAGTATCAACAAAAGAACTGGGACACTGATATTGAGTATTTACAGAAAGTTTTACAATATATGTGCCTGGTGATGTGAAATTATGTGATGGGCTAATGGTATTACTTGAGTTGCCATCTCCAAAATCCCAAACGGTTGATATTATTGGGTCGTTAGAAAGAGTATAATTCGTAAATGTTACTTGTCCATTATCGCAAAATTCTTTTTTATCAACTCCAAAAAGCGGTAAAGCACCAAATACACTAACGGGTGCAAAAGGTATAAATGCCTCACAACCGTATTTATCCGGGATAATCATGTATGGATAATAATTACCAGGGTTGGTATACTTATGTGTAAGGTTAGTTTGCCTGGTACTATCTAATTTCCCATCTCCAAAATAAAATACATACTTAAAACCGGGTGGTGCTGTTATTGTAAAATTTACAGTAATAGAATCACAACCTGATGCCGGAGCAAATGTTACATGTGTATTGGCAACAGGGTCATAGGCATTTACAACCGACTGGGCTGAATCAGCACAACCACCAGGTCCTTGCACATATAATTTTGGGTAATAAGTGCCATATGAATTGTAAAAATGGGATGGATTTTGTGCAGAACTGGTGGTGCCATCCCCAAAATCCCAATAAAAACTTTCATAATTGCTGCCCTGGAAATTAAAACTTGTTTGCAATGGCAAACAGATTCCAGTGCTATCGATCATGCTAAAAGATGCAATGGGTTTCCTGATTTTAACGTAACCTATTTTTGTTACAGAATCCGCGCATCCTACAAGATCCCGGATCTTAAGTTTTACATTGTAATTATT
>WNFK01185625.1_pt1 | contig 17524 bp, 18 predicted proteins | sample 5400281 | NCBI WGS metagenome assembly WNFK01 (sample SAMN13153350, study PRJNA577476) | soil metagenome | isolation source: 20 cm soil on Douglas fir-dominated hillslope | place: USA:California | collected 2013-09-17 | reverse complement strand
CCCCGGTGGTGCGCGGGCGGAAGGGGGAGTACCGCAAGCTCTTCTTCGACCTCAAGCGCCAGGGCTATGTGCGGGTGCGGGTCAACGGCCAGGTGCGCGAGCTGACCGAGGACATCGAGCTGGCCAAGACGAAGAAGCACACCATCGAGGTGGTGGTGGACCGCATCATCATCCGCGAGGGCCTGGGGACGCGGCTGGCGGACTCGCTCGAGACGGCGCTGCGGCTGGCCGACGGGTTCGCCCAGGTGGAGGTGGTGGACGGCCCCGCCATGCTCTTCTCGGAGCGCCTGGCCTGCGCCGAGTGCGGGATCTCCTCTCCGGAGGTGTCGCCGCGCATGTTCTCGTTCAACAACCCCTATGGCGCCTGTCCCGCCTGCGGGGGCATCGGGACGCGCTACGAGGTGGATCCGGCGCGCGTGGTGCCGGAGGAGAAGCGCAGCCTCAACCAGGGCGCCCTGGCGCCCTGGGCGGGACAGCCGGGCAGCGTCTTCAAGCAGACGCTGCAGGTGCTGGCGCGCCGGCACAAGTTCAGCCTCGACACGCCGTGGGGCAAGCTCTCCAAGAAAGTGAAGGAGATCATCCTCCACGGCGAGGACGGCGATGGGTTCGAGGGCGTGCTGAAGATCCTCGACCGGAAGTACAAGGAGACCCTGTCCGAGGACTCGCGGGGCGAGATCGAGCACTTCATGACGCTTCAAGATTGCCCCGCTTGCCAGGGCTCGCGCCTCCGGCCGGAAGCCCTCGCGGTGAAGATCGCGCGCCGCTCCATCGCCGACCTGGTGCGGCTGCCCATCAAGACGGCGAGTGAGTTCTTCGAGACGCTCAAGCTCACCGAGCGCGAGGTCGCCATCGCGCGCCGGGTGCTGAAGGAAGTGCGCGAGCGGCTGGGATTTCTTTCCGCGGTGGGCCTCGACTACCTGACGCTGGACCGCGCCGCCGCCACGCTGTCGGGCGGGGAGGGGCAGCGGATCCGCCTCGCCACCCAGATCGGCTCCAGCCTGGTGGGCGTCCTCTACATCCTGGACGAGCCGTCCATCGGGCTCCACCAGCGCGACAATCGCCGGCTGCTCGACACCCTCAAGCGGCTGCGCGACCTGGGCAATACCGTGCTGGTGGTCGAGCATGACGAGGAGACCATCCGCTCGGCGGACTTCGTGGTGGACCTGGGCCCCGGAGCGGGAGAGCACGGCGGCCACGTGGTGGCGGTGGGAACGCCCGACGAGATCGTCAGCAACCCGGCCTCTCTGACCGGGCGCTTCCTGGCCGGGCTGGAGCAGATCCGGCCGCCGGCCGGGCGCCGGGCCCCCGAGGGGAAATTCCTCGTGATTCACAACCCGCGCGAGCACAATCTCAAGGGCATGAACGTTCGCATCCCGCTCGGCACCTTTACCTGCGTGACCGGCGTGTCGGGTTCGGGCAAGTCCACCCTCGTCAACGACATCCTCTACCGGGCGCTGGCGCAGATGCTCCACCGCGCGGGCGACCGGCCGGGCGCGCACGACCGCATCGAGGGAGCGCAGCACCTCGACAAGGTCATCGACATCGACCAGTCGCCCATCGGCCGCACGCCGCGCTCCAACCCGGCCACCTATACCGGCGTCTTCACCCTGATCCGCACGCTGATCGCGCGGACCTCGGACGCCCGGGTGCGCGGCTATGAGCCGGGCCGATTCTCCTTCAACGTGAAGGGTGGCCGCTGCGAGGCCTGCCAGGGCGACGGGCTGGTGAAGATCGAGATGCACTTCCTGCCCGACGTGTACGTGACCTGCGAGGTCTGCAAGGGCAAGCGCTACAACCGCGAGACGCTGGAGGTGCGCTACAAGGGGAAGAACGTCGCCGAGATCCTGGACATGACGGTGGCGGGGGCGCTGGAATTCTTCGAGCCGGTGCCCGCGATCAAGCAGAAGCTCAAGACCCTGCACGACGTGGGGCTGGACTATATCCGGCTCGGCCAGGCGGCCACCACGCTGTCCGGCGGCGAGGCGCAGCGGGTGAAGCTCGCCACCGAGCTCAGCCGGCGCGCCACCGGACGGACGCTGTATATCCTCGACGAGCCCACCACCGGGCTGCATTTCGCGGACATCCGGCGGCTATTGCATGTGCTCAACCAGTTGGTGGATCAGGGCAATACCGTGGTGATCATCGAGCACAACCTGGATGTCATCAAGACCGCGGACTGGATCATCGACCTCGGTCCCGAGGGAGGCCACGAGGGTGGGCGGGTCATCGCCGTCGGCACCCCGGAAGAGGTGACGCGCCAGGCGGCGAAGTCCTACACGGGTCAATTCCTGAAGCGCGCGCTCCGGGAGGCGTCATGAGGCGCACCAAGATCGTCTGCACCATCGGCCCGGCCTCCTCGAGCCGCGAGATGCTCGACCGGCTCGTGGCTGCCGGAATGGACGTGGCCCGGCTCAACTTCTCCCACGGCACCCACGAGGAGCACGCCGAGGTGATGCGGGCCATCCGCGAGGGTGAGGCCACCTGGGGCCACCCTATCACCATCGTGCAGGACCTCCAGGGCCCGAAGGTGCGGCTGGGCCGCTTCGTGGGCGGCCAGGCGCTGCTGCTCAACGGCGAGACCTTCACGCTGTCGGCCAAGAACATCATGGGCACCGACACGCGGGCCACGCTGTCGCATCCCGAGTTCCTCCCCGTGCTGAAGAAGGGCGATCAGGTCTGGATGGACGACGGGATGATCCAGCTCGTGGTGGAGTCGGCGACCGCGGAGGAGGCGGTGTGCCGGGTGCTCGCGGGCGGGGTGGTGTCCGACCACAAGGGCATCTCGCTGCCGCGCATACCGGTGCCGGTGGCCTCGCTCACCGACAAGGACCGCGAAGACCTGCGCTTCGGCGTCGCCCAGGGCGTGGACTACGTGGCGGTGTCCTTCGTCCGCACCGCCGCCGACATCCAGGAGGTGCGGAAGTTCATCCACGACCAGGGGGCGGATCTCCCCATCATCGCCAAGCTCGAGCGCGCCGAGGTCATGGGCAACCTGCCCGGCATCCTGCCGCTGGTCGACGCGGTGATGGTGGCCCGCGGCGATCTCGGCGTGGAGGTGCCGCTGGAGGACGTGCCGGTGATCCAGAAGGAGATCATCCGGCAGGCGCGACTGGCCAAGGTGCCGGTGATCGTCGCCACCCAGATGCTCGAGTCCATGGTGCGCCACATCCGTCCCACGCGCGCCGAGGTGACCGACGTGGCCACCGCCATCTTCGATGGCGCCGATGCCACCATGCTGTCGGCGGAGACGGCGACGGGGCGCTTCCCCACGGAGACGGTGACGGTGATGGCGCGTATCGCGGAGCGCGCGGAGCGGGCGCTGTCCAAGAACCCCGCCGACCAGCGCCGCGGGACGCCGCGCGCGTGCTCCACGCCAAGGCCATCGTGGCCTTCACCCAGTCGGGGTTCACCGCGCGTCTCATCTCGGAGGAGCGGCCGGACGTGCCCATCCTCGCCCTGACACCCTTCCCCGAGGTGCAGCGGCGGCTCGGCCTCTACTGGGGCGTCGTCTCGCGCCTGATCCGGAAGGTGGAGACGACCGACGAGATGGTCGACGAGATCGAGTCCACCTTGCTGTCCGACGGGACCGTGCGCAACAACGACGTGCTCGTCATCATCTCGGGCGCGCCGATGTGGGTGACCGGGACCACCAACCTGCTGAAGTTCCACCGGGTCGGCGAGCGTCGCTAGTGCCGGGCCTCGTCTGGCTCGCCACGTGGCCCGGCACTGTTCCAAGGAGTGCCTGATGGCCTACCAGACCCTGCGCTACGAGGTGAAGGACGCGATCGCCACCCTGACGCTCAACCGTCCCGACGCCTACAACGCGCTCAACCTCACGCTCGGGCGCGATCTCTTCCACGCCACGCTGGAGGCGGACGAGGATCCCGGCGTCCGGTGCATCGTGGTGACGGGGGCGGGGAAAGCCTTCTGCGCGGGCGGCGACGTCAAGGACTTCGCGGAGGCGGGCGACCGCGTGGGGGTGGTGATCAAGGAGCTGACGACCTATCTCCACGGCGCGATATCGCGCCTGGCGCGGACCGCCAAGCCGGTCATCATGGGCGTCAATGGCATCGCGGCCGGCGGCGGCATGAGCTTCGCCCTGGCCGGCGACCTCGTGGTGGCGGCGGAGTCGGCGAAGTTCACCATGGCGTATTCCCGGATTGCCGCCTCCCCCGACGGCTCCTCGTCGTATTTCCTGCCGCGCCTGATCGGGCTGCGCCGGGCGCTGGAGCTGCACTATACCAACCGTGTCCTCACCGCCCGCGAGGCGCTGGACTGGGGGCTGGTGAATCGCGTGCATCCGGACGCGGAGTTCCCGGGCGCGCTGGCCGGGCTGGCCCGCGAGCTGGCGGCGGGGCCCACTCTGGCCTTCGGCCGCGCCAAGCAGCTCTTCCACCAGTCCACGCAGGAAAGTCTCGAGACGCAGATGGAGCTCGAGGCGCAGGCCATCGCCGCCTGCGGCCATACCGAAGATTTCCAGGCGGGCGTGAAGGCCTTCGCCGCCAAGCAGCCGGTCAGCTTCCGGGGACGCTGACGCTTGGCTTCGGCTAGCTGGGACGACGTCGCGCGCGGCTATCGGCGCTACCGGGAGCTGCCGGTATGGGTCGGGCCGAAGGACGTACCAAATAATCAAGGACTTCTATCCCGCGAGCTGATCCGGGACATGAAGGCCCGGGGCGCCAAGGCCGCCACGGGCGTGGAGGCCGCGCTGGCGCGCCTGGTCGGCGAGGCCGCGCTGCCGGCAACCCCCCGCGCGCTCGAGCAGCGCCACGTCGACGGGCTCGTCGCGAAGCGGCGGCTGGGACGCGAGACGCTCGAGGCCCTCTGGGAGGCCATCGTCTTCGACCGGGGCGGCTACACCTGCGCCTATTGCGGCCGGACGCCCGGGAGCGTCTCCCACGCGGAGGACCGGCGGCGCGGCCTCTCCCTCGTGGTGGACCACTTCAGCGCTCGCTCGACGCTGGCCGAGCGCCGCCGCCTCGACAATAGCGTCACGGCTTGCGTGTCCTGTCGCGCGGTGAAGGCCGACCTACCGCGCGATCCCTTCCTCGACGAGCTGCGCTCGCTGGCGAGCGCGGTGGCGGCGCGGCACGCGCGCTCGGAAGGCGCGGGCGGGGAGGCCGCCGGCTGATGAAGCGCGGCCGCGCGGCGCAGGCCGCGCTCCTGTTCTCCCCCCTCCTGATCCTCCTCCCCTTCCTCGGCCCCCCCGGCACCTTCGCCTGGTCGCTCTCCTTCGGCCATCCCAGCGGCAATCGCGTGGCGATGGGGCGGGGCAGCTTTCCGCGCTTCCAGGCCTTCGGCATCGCGACCGAGGTGCCGATGCGCTGGGTGGTCCTGCTGGGCCCGACGCAGCTCGCCACCGTGGATCGCGACGGCACGGTGTGGATTCTCGACGCCTCCCGCGGGGGACTCGGCGTCGCCGCGCGCTACGGCGAGGTGGTGAGCCCGGAGGCCCCGCCCGCGGTGATCGCGCTGGACGAAGACCATGCGGGCCTGGCCCTGGTGGGCCGCGACGGCCGGCTCATGCTCTGGAGCGATGGGGCACTGCGGAGCTATGACGTGGGTGCGCCGCTCTCTCAGCTCACCTTTCCCACGCCGGTGCGGGTGAGCGGCCAGCGCTGGGATGACCTCCTCGCGGTGGCGGCGGACGGCGCGGTGGTGCTCATCGGCAGCCTGCTCTCCGGGCCCCGCATCGTGTCCCGGGCCGAGGTCCGGGCATTGCCGGACGCGCGCATCACGCTGGCCGACCTCGACGGCGATGGCATGCCGGAGGCGGTGATCCTGACCGACCCCACGGAGCGCTACTCGCAGGGGCTGCTGGGGGACCGCGTCGAGGCGGCGAGCGTCACCGTGATCGGTGTCACGCCCTTCGGCCTGTCGGTACGGGGGCGCCACGCGCTGCCCACCGCCGTCTTCGAGGATCTCGTTCCCGTGCTCGCGCCGCTCACCCCGGGTGGCCGCCCCGCGGTGCTGCTGGCGCGGAGCACGGCCCAGCAGGGGGCGGTGGTGAATGCGCTGGGCTGGCGGGACGGGGCGCTGGTGGCGCTGGCCGAGAGTCCCCCCGCGGACCAGGGCACGCGCTGGATCCACCTGGTGGGGGTGGCCGATCTGTCGCGTGACGGCTCGCCGGAGGTGGTGGCGGTGCGCACCCCGCATCTGGGCGGCGTGCTCACCGCCTATCGTCGCAAGGGCGCCGCGCTCAACGTGGCCGCCCAGGTGGTCGGCTTTGCCTCATCGTGCCCCGCCAGTCGCGCGAGACCCTGGTGGCGCTGGAGCTGGACGGCTCCCGCTTCGTGGAGCGGTGGAGCATCAACCTCCGGGCCGGCATCGAGTCCAACCTGCTCGCCGCCGACGTGGACGGCGACGGCCTGCTCGATCTGGTGGTCGCGGATGGGCGCGCGCTCTACGTGTTCTTCAGCGTAAGATAGCGGGCATGCGCCCCCGACTCTTCTATCGCCCCGGCTGAAGCAGCTGCACCAAGACGAAGGAGCTGCTCACGTCTTGGGGGGTCGAGTTCGACCCAGTAAACGTCGAAGGGAATCCGGCCGGGCTGGAGGAGCTGCACGCCGCCGGCGTCCCGCTCGTTCCCGCGGTGGTGGTGGATGGGCGCGCCGTGCACGGCTGGAATCCGCCCGGCTATGCCGCCCTGCTCGGCGTCGAGTATCGCCCCGCGGTGAAGCTCTCGCCCCGTGAGCTGGCCACGCGCCTCGACCATATCCTCGACGCTACCGGGCGTCTCGTGGCGGCGCTGCCGGCCTCCGCGCTGGCCTACAAGCCGCCCCAGCGCGACCGCGATCTGCGCAATCTCGGCTTCCACGTCTTCCGCCTGGCGCTGGCCTTCGCCGACGGCATGGACCTGGGCGAGTTCCCCGAAGGCTGGCTGCAGGAAAAGGCGCCCGCCGACCTCGTCGACGGACCGTCCATCGCGCGCTACGGCGCCCTCGTGCGTGGCCGGCTCTCCGGCTGGTTCGAGGGGGCGGGCGACGGGGAGTTCGCGCGCACCATCGCGGTCTACTACGGGCCGCAATCCGGGCACGATCTCCTCGAGCGCACGACCTGGCATGCCGCCCAGCATCTCCGCCAGCTCCACGTGATGACGGAGGGACTGGGCCTGCGTCCCCCCGACCCGCTGCCCGACTTCACGGGCCTGCCCCTGCCGGCGAGCCTCTGGTGAGGGGAGGCCGCGTCCGGTGAGCCTGATCCCGAAGTCAGAGTTCGTGGGGCTCGAAGGCGTGACGCATCTGTGCACCGGCGGCGAGGCGCCCTGGCTCCGCTCGCACGACGCGGCTTGCGCGCGCTTCGGCCGGCTCAAGAGCGCAGGCATGGCGGGGCGCGAGGAGATCTATCGCGTCTACGAGCGCGCCAAGATACGTGTGGCGCGACGGCTCGGCGTCCCCTCCGAGCGCGTCGCCTTCCTCGCCCATGCCTCCGAGGGGCTCAACCAGGCGGTGCGCGCGGTGGACTGGCGCGCGGGTGACAATGCCGTGTTCGCGGACCTCGAGTATCCCTCGCTCATCTTCCCCGTCGCGGGGCTGGCGGACCGCGGGGTCGAGCCGCGGGTGGTGCGGACCCTGGGCCATCACCTCTCCATGGACGCGCTCGCCGCCGCGGTGGATGCCCGCACGCGCCTGGTGCTCGTGAGCCAGGTGAGCTACCTCACCGGGCAGCGCCTCGACCTCGCCCGCTGCGCCGAGCTGGCGCGGCGGCACGGCGCCTGGCTCGCGGTGGATGCCACCCATGCGCTGGGAGTGGTTCCGGTGCCGGGTGACCTCTGCGACTTCGTGGTGTCCTCCTGCTACAAGTGGCTGCTCGCCACCCACGGAGTGGGCGTCTTCGCTTACAGCGCGGAGCGGGTGGGGGAGCTCGCCCCCACCACGGTCGGCTGGCACAGCGTGGACCATCGCGGAGGGTTCGAGGATCCGCTGGCCATGCCGCTGCGGCGGACCGCGGCGCGGCTCGAGGCCGGCAACCCGTCGCTGCTGCCGCTCTTCGTGCTCGACAATGCGCTCGAGCGTACCGAGGATCTCGAGGTCGGCGCGGTGGAGCGTCATGCCCAGGCCCTGGGTGCGCGCCTTCTCGAAGGGCTGGCCGCGCGCGGGCGCAAGGTGATCACGCCCGAGGCGCCCGCGGAGCGGGCGGGCAATGTCTGCTTCCTCGCGGACGACGCGCGGGGGCTGGCCGACCGTCTCGCGGCCCGCCAGGTCCTGGTCTGGGGCGGCGATGGGCGCATCCGCGTGTCCGCCCACGTCCACAACGACGCCGGAGACGTGGCCGCCTTCTTCGCGGCGCTGGACGCGGTCGGCTAGAGTCTAGGGCAGGAGATCCGCCACGCGGACCCGGGCGGCGGGCGCAGCGAGCGGTGCCACGGTCTGGTCGGGCGCGAGGGAGCGGACCTCGTCGTATCGCCAGCCCGCCGCCGTCTCGGGCGTCGCCACCGGCTCGCGATGTACCTCCAGCACTCCCGCGACCAGGTTGACGATCCAGTAGTCCAGAATGCCCGCGCGAGCGTAGAGCGTCGCCTTGCGTCCTCGATCGAGGGCGAGACTGGACTCCGCGACCTCCACGATGAGGGCGGCGTGACGGGGGTGGCCCCCGCGGAGGTCGGCGAGCGCCCCACGGACGATGCTGAAGTCCGGCTCCGGCTCCGACATCTCGTCGAGCGCCAGGGGCAGCTGCATCGCGAGGAGCCATCCATCGCCAAAGTGGGGACGGAGGGCCGCATCCACCCGCCGGATCGCCAGCGCGTGACGGTCGTGCTGGGGTTCCCGCGCCAGGAGCAGCCCGTCGAGGAGCTCCAGCCGCTCGTCGGGACGGAACAGCCCCGCCTCGATCATCTGCTCGTACTCGGCTCGCGACCAGCGCCGCGTGTACGCGACGGTCTCGCTCATGCGCTCACGGTAGCGAGGGGGCACGGGGGCTGTCAATGTCGTCACCGGGAGACACCGGCGAGACGACGCGGAAGCCGTAGTCCGAGTAGCGGAGGGCGGGAGGCAAGGACGAGCGGTGCGCCACCGGGCTCCACGGATCCTGGTGCCGCCAGGCGCCCCCACGCGAGACCCGCCGCGTGCCGTCGGGCGGCCCGGGCGGATTCCGCTCCGGTGAAACCGCGTAGTAGCCGGCGTCCTCCCAGTCCAGGCACCACTCGTGGCAAACGCCGGAGAGCGCCTGGAGCCCCAGCGGATTGGGCCGGCCCTCGGTGACACGCGGCGGGCGCTCGGCGCGTCCGGTGCCGGGATGCGCGTCACCCCAGGGAAAGCGCGCGTCGTCGACGCCGCCGCGCGCGGCCTTCTCCCATTGCGCCTCGGTGGGGAGCCGGACGCGCCGTCCATGAACGCCGGAGAGCCAGTCGCAAAAGGCGGCGGCCTCGGCCCAGGCGACGCCGACTACCGGCTGCTCGGGGTCGGCGAAGTCGGCGTGCGTCCACCAGGGCGGCGGCACGGCGCCGCTGGCCGCGAGAAAGCACGCATACTCGGCATTGGTCACCGGATGGCGCGCGATCGCGAAGTCACTGAGCCAGACGCGATGGCGTGGCCGCTCCGGGGGAAGGCCCGTCTCCCAGCCCATCCAGAACCAGCCCGCCGGGACCTCCACCAGCTCCACGGCTCGGAGTATAATCGCCCGACCATGAACTTCGCGGAACGGATGACCCGGCTGGGAACGGAGTCGGCCTTCGAAGTGCTGGCCCGCGCCAAGGCGCTCGAGCGCCAGGGCAAGGAGATCGTCCACCTCGAGATCGGCGAGCCGGACTTCGACACACCGGCGCATATTCGCGAGGCCGCCAAGCGGGCGCTGGACGGGGGCGCCACGCACTACGGTCCCGCGGCGGGGCTGCCCGAGCTGCGCGAGGCCATCGCCAAGGACGTGGGCGCCACGCGGGGCATGCCGGTGGAGCTCGACGAGATCGTGGTGACCCCGGGCGCCAAGCCCATCATGTACTTCGTCATCACCGCGCTGGTGAACCCGGGCGACGAGGTGATCTATCCCAATCCCGGCTTCCCCATCTATGAATCGGTTATCAATTTCGTCGGAGGCAAGGGGGTCCCGATCCCGCTGCGCGAGGAGTCCGGCTTCGGCTTCGACATGGAGCTGTTCGAGAAGAAGGTGTCGGCCAAGACCAAGCTCATCGTGATCAACTCGCCGCAGAACCCCACCGGCGGCGTGCTCGACCGTGACCAGCTCGGCCGCATCGCGGAGGCGGCGAAACAGTACCGCATCCCCGTGCTCACCGACGAGATCTACAAGTCCTTCCTCTACGAGGGCGAGTTCGCGTCCATCACCGCCTTTCCCGGCATGAAGGACCTCACCATCATCCTGGACGGCTTCTCGAAGTCCTATGCCATGACCGGCTGGCGCCTGGGCTACGGCGTGATGCCGCGCGACCTCGCCGACCATGTCGCGCGGCTCATGGTGAACTCGAACTCGTGCACCGCGTCCTTCACCCAGCTGGCGGGGATCGCCGCGCTCCAGGGCGATCAGCAGCCGGTGCACGCGATGGTGGCCGAGTTCAAGCGGCGCCGCGACATCATCGTGGACGGGCTCAACGGCCTGCCCGGCGTGTCCTGCCGCTCGCCCCGTGGGGCGTTCTACGTGTTCCCCAACGTGAAGAAGCTGGGGCGGCCCTCGACGGAGATTGCGACCGCCCTCCTCAACGAGGCGGGGGTGGCCGTGCTCGGCGGCTCCGCCTTCGGCGAGTACGGCGAAGGCTACCTCCGGCTCTCGTACGCGAACTCCGAGGCCAATATCCGCAAGGCGCTCGAGCGGATGCGCCCCGTGCTCGCCCGGCTGGCCGGCTAAGCCGGCCGCCCCAGACGGGCGGGCTCCATGTTCTCGGTATTCCTCCGTGGTCTGCTCATCGGCTTCTCCATTGCCGCGCCGGTGGGGCCCATCGGGCTGCTCTGTATCCGCCGCACGCTGGCCGATGGCCGGACGGTGGGTTTTGTCTCTGGGCTGGGCGCGGCCACCGCGGACGCCTTCTATGGTGCGGTGGCGGGCTTCGGCCTCACAGCCGTGTCGGGAGCGCTCGTGCAGGGCCAGACACCGCTGCGGCTCGTGGGCGGAGCGTTCCTCTGCTATCTCGGGGTGCGGACCTTTCTTGCGCGTCCTGGTCAGGCCGCCGCGCTCGGCGGGCGCCGGGGCCTTCTGGGCGCCTACGCGTCTACCCTGGGCCTGACCCTGACCAATCCGTCCACCATTCTTTCGTTCGTCGCGATCTTCGCGGGGCTGGGACTGGGGAGCGGCGGATCGAGCTATACGAGCGCGGGACTGCTGGTGGCGGGGGTCTTCATCGGCTCCGCGCTCTGGTGGCTGATCCTGAGCGCTACGGCGGGAGCGGTACGAGGGCTCGCCGGCTTCGGTGTCGCCGCCCTCGTCTCCGTGTGGTCGGGAGGCTAGCCCGCGCGCGAGCGGCTGTCGTCGTAGCGCCGCTCCACCGCGTCCCAGTTCACGTTCTCCAGGAACGCCCCGATGTAGTCCTTCCGGCCGCCGGCCCCGTGGTCGACCATGTAGGCGTGCTCCCACACGTCCATCACCAGGATGGGCGCGAAGCCGGCTGGATGCCCCAGCTCGTGATCGCTCACCCACCAGTTGAAGAGCTGGTTGGTGCCGGGATCGTGATAGAGGATGGCCCAGCCCACGCCGCGAATCGCCCCGGTACGGGCGAAGTCCTCCTTCCAGGCCTCCAGGTCCTTCCAGGTAGCGTCCAGCGCCTGGATGAGCTTGCCCTTCGGGCGCAGGGCCGTGCCGGCCTTGAGATTCTCGAAGTAGTACTCGTGCAGCAGCATGCCGTCCAGCTCGAAGCTGGCGCAGCGCTTCAGCTCCGCCCAGTGGCGGGACCCGGGTTCCGCGCCCGCGATCTCGCCGAGGAGCTCGTTGACGTTCTTCACATAGCCGCGGTAGAGCTCCCAGTGCTGCTCGATCTGGTCGCTCGAGATTCCCTTCAGGTTATGCGGCTTGAGTGCGTCCTTGACCTTATAGGGCATCACTGCCTCGCTTTCTCATACGGGCCGGCGGCCCTGGATCACCCGCACCAGCACCACCACGATCGCGGCAACCAGCAAGATATGGACGAAGCCGCTGAGGGTGTAGGACGTCACCAGACCAACGGCCCACAGGAGCAGCAGGACAACGGCCAATGTCTCGAGCATGGCGAATCCCTCCTTGCCTGCGTACAAACGCAAGGGCCGTGCCTGGAAGCGCGCCTCGGATTCGCTCGGAATCACGGGGAGTTGTGATGCCGGCGGGCACGCTGCGCGCGGGTAGGAAGTACCTGCCATGGACAAATCGGACCGGCTGTTGAAGAATGCGGAGGCCATGCCCACCGTCGCCGAGCTTCTCATCTCCGGACTCGTCCGCGCGGGGGTGCCGCGCGTGTTCGGCGTGCCCGGAGGGGGCTCCAACCTCGAGCTGCTCGAGGCGGCGCGCGTGCAGGGGCTGCCCTTCGTGCTCTGCCATCAGGAGTGGGCCGCCTGCATCATGGCCGCGGTGACCGGCGAGCTGACCGGCCGGCCGGGCGCCGTCCTCTCCACGCTCGGACCCGGTGTCACCGCCAGCGCCACCGGACTGGCGCACGCGCTGCTCGATCGCTCGCCGCTCATCTATCTGAGCGACCGCCATCCGGACAAGGCGCTGACGTTCACCACGCATCAGACGGTGGATCACGCGGCCCATGCCGGAGCGGTGACGAAGGGGACGGTGACGGTGACGCCGGAGTCGGCGGGCCACTGGGTGGCGCATGCGGTGCAGCTGGCCCTCGCGGAGCCGCGCGGCCCGGTGCATCTCGACCTGCCCGCCGACGTCGCGGACCGCGAGGCACTGCCGGTGGCGACGAGCGTGACGCCGGCGCCCCTCGAGCGTCCCGATGACGCCGCGCTGGCCCACGCGGCGGCCCTGATTCGCGGCGCGCGGCGGCCCGTGATCCTGGCCGGGCTGGGCTGCCGTCCCGCGGACACGAAGTGGCTGCGCGCCTTCGCCGAGGCCCTGCCCGCACCCGTGCTGACCACCTACAAGGCCAAGGGCGCGCTGGCGGATCCGCATCCGCTCGCGATGGGCGTGGTCACCGGCGGAGCGCTGGAGGAGCCCTTCGTCCGACAGGCCGACCTCATCATCGCCTTCGGGCTGGACACGGTGGAGCTGATTCCGCGCGCCTGGCCGTACACCGCCCCGGTGCTCAATCTCACCCGTTGCGCGTCGGGCGCCGCGGGGCTGCGCGCGCCGGGCGGCGGCGTTTATTTCACCCCGGCCGGCGAGGTGGTGGGGGACCTCGCGAGCATCCTGGAGGATCTGGCTCCGCGCCTGGCGGGGGCCGCCTCGGCGGACTGGGACGTGGCCGCGGTGGATCGCTGGCGCCGCGAGCGGCGCGCCGCGCTCGAGATCGCGGTGTCCGGCCTGGCTCCGCACCGGGTGGTGCAGCTCACCCGCGAGTTCACGCCGGAGGGCACCATCGCCACGGTGGACGCGGGCGCCCACATGTTCCCCACCACCGCCTACTGGGACGCGACCGAGCTGGGCGAATGCCTCATCTCCAACGGGCTGGCCACCATGGGCTTCGCCCTGCCGGCGGCCATCGCCGCCCAGCTCGTGCACCCGGACCGGCGCGTGGTCTGCTTCACCGGCGACGGCGGCCTCATGATGGTGGCGGCCGAGCTGGAGACAGTCGCGCGGCTGGGGCTGCCCATCGTCATCGTGGTGTTCGACGACCAGGCCCTGTCGCTCATCGACGTGAAGCAGATGCAGCGCGGCATCGCGGGTACCTCCATGCGCTACGCGGGACCGGACCTGGCCGCGCTGGCGCGCGCGTTCGGCATCCGCGCCTGGATCGCGGAGGACGAGGCGACCTTTCGCAACGCGCTCGTCGCCGCGCAGGCCTCCGCGGCCCCCGCGCTGATCGCCGCGCGCATCGACGCCTCCGGCTATCTCAAGACGCTGGAGATCGTCCGCGGCACCAGCCCCGCCGCCTCGCGTCAAGCCTGATATACTCCCCCCATGCCCTTCCTCTCCGCGGCCGACGAGCAGGCGGTGCGTCTCGAGTTCGAGAAGCTGAAGGGGCCCGTGAAGCTCACCGTGTTCGCCTCCGAGCTGGGCGGCGAGAACAATCAGCAGACGGTGGCGCTGGCTCGCGAGGTCGCCGCGCTGTCGGACCAGATCTCGGTGCAGGTGCTCAACCCGCTCATCGAGCGCGAGCAGGCCCAGGCCTATGGCGTGGACGTGACGCCGGCCATCGCGGTGGAGGGCGCGGCGGACTACGGCATCCGCTTCCTCGGCATTCCCGCCGGCTACGAGTTCGCCAACCTCATCGATTCGATCATCGTGGCCTCCACCGGCGAGCCGGCACTCAGCGTCGCCACCAAGGACGCGCTGGACGGCCTCGGCGAGGACGTGACGATCAAGGTCTTCACCACTCCGACCTGACCTCATTGCCCCCGGGCCGTGCGCCTGGCGCAGCACATGGCGGTGGCGTCGAGCAGGGTGCGGGCCGAGTGCATCGAGGCCACCGAGTTTCCGGAGATGGCCCAGCGCTACCGGGTGATGGCGGTGCCCAAGATCGTGATCAACGACCGCGTCGAGTTCGAGGGAGCGCTGCCGGAATCGCAATTCCTCGCCGCCGTGCTCCAGGCCGCGGGCGGCGAAGCGGCGAAGGAGTAGCGACGCCGCCGTTCCCGCGGGCACCGCGGTGAGCGTGCCGCGGATCACGCCTCGCGGCCGGGCCTCGCATGCGCCCACCGCCGCGCTGGATCTCCTCTTCACTTACGGCACGCTGATGCGCGGCTTCACCCTGCATGCCCTGATATCGGACCGTGCCGAGTGGGAGGGCGAGGGGAGCGTAACGGGCCGGCTCATCGATATGGGCCGCTATCCCGGCGCCATTCCGGACGATCGCGGCACGATCCACGGCGAAGTGTATCGGCTGCGCTCGGCCGAGCACTGGACAGCGCTGGACTCCGCCGAAGGTCCCCAGTATCATCGCAGCCGGGTCGCTGTTCGGGTGACGGACGGGCGGCCGATCGAGGCCTACATGTACTGGTATCGCGGACCGCTCGATCGGGGCCTGCCCATTCCCGGCGGCGACTACCGGGCGCATGCGCCCGCACGTTCCATTCACCGTCACGCCACACTCTAGGAGATAGCCGATGCCGCTCGATTCTGCGCAGCTCATCAAGGACGATCAGGATCACCTCATCCACCCGCTGCACCACCCGAGCGAACATCTCGAGCCGATGGTCTATGTGCGCGGGCGGGGGGCCATGGTCACCGACATCCAGGGGCGTGACTACATCGACGGTCTCGCGGGACTCTGGAACGTCAATGTCGGCCATGGGCGTGAGGAGCTGGGGAAGGCGGCCGCCGACCAGATGGGCGAGCTGGCCTACTACTCCTGCTACACGGGCTCGTCGAACATCCCGGCCATCCAGCTCGCCGACAAGCTCATCGAGCTCGCGCCGAAGAACATGCAGGCGGTGTTCTTCACCTCGGGCGGCGCCGAATCCAACGAGTCCGCGTTCAAGACCGCGCGCTTCTACTGGAAGGTCAAGGGCAAGCCGGACAAGATCAAGATCATCTCACGCTTCAACGCCTACCATGGGGTGACCCTGCAGGCGATGAGCGCCACCGGCATGGCGCCCTACTGGAAGATGTTCGAGCCGCGGGTGCCGGGCTTCGTCCACATCCCGACCTGCTATCCCTATCGCCAGGAGGGCGGCAAGCCGGGCGAGACGGCGGGGCAGACCGCGGCCCGGCTCCTCGAGGAGGCCATCCTGCGCGAGGGCCCGGACACGGTGGCGGCCTTCATCGCCGAGCCCATCCATGGTGGCGGCGGCGTCATCTATCCCACCGACGACTATTTCCCCCTGGTGCGGCAGGTCTGCGACCGGCACCAGGTGCTCTTCATCGCGGACGAGGTCATCACCGGCTTCTGCCGCACCGGGAAGTGGTTCGCGATGGAGCACTGGAACGTGAACCCCGACATCCTCTCCTTCGCCAAGGGCGTGTCGTCGGGCTATCTCCCGCTCGGCGGCATCATGGTGTCCAAGGCCATCAAGGAGGCCATGGACTCCGTGACGCTCGAGGACCGCTGGATGCACGCCTACACCTACTCGGGGCATCCCACCTGTTGCGCGGTGGGAATCAAGAACCTCGAGATCATGGAGAGGGAGCGGCTCTGGGAGCGCGCGGCGGTGATGGGCAAGCGGCTCCACGAGGGGCTCCACGCCGCCTTCGACGACCACCCGAACCTGGGCGATATCCGCTCCGGCAAGGGGCTGCTCGCCGCCGTCGAGCTGGTGGAAGACCAGGCCACCAAGAAGATGTTCGATCCCGACAAGAAGGTCGGGCCGCGGCTCATGCAGGAGATGACCAAGCGCGGGCTGGTTACACGGGCGCGCATGGAGAGCATCTTCTTCTCGCCGGCGCTCGTCATCACCGAGGCCCAGCTCGACCGGATGATCTCGATCACCCGCGACGCCGTCAAGGCCGTCACCGGCAAGTAGACCGTCTTCCCTCTCCCCCTGATGGGGGGAGAGGGAAAGGCCCCAGTGATGGAGCGGCGCAGTTTCATGGCAATGCTCACTGGCGGCGTCGTCGTCGCGCCGCTCGCCGTCGAGGCCCAGCCCGCGGCCAAGATTGCTCGAATAGGCTATCTGGGGCGTAACCCGGCCTTGTCCCACCTGCGCGAGGCCTTCCTCCAAGGACTGCGCGACCTCGGTTACGTCGAGGGTCGCAACATCGTGATCGAATACCGAGACGCAGAGGGGCGGTTCGAGCGCTCCCCCGCTCTTGCCGCCGAGCTGGTTGCGCTCAAGGTTGACATCATCGTGGCTGCGGCGACACCCCATGCCTTGGCCGCCAAGCAGGCGACCAAGACTATTCCCATTGTCTTCATTGCTATCGGCGATCCGGTTACGAGTGGGCTCGTCACCAGCCTTGCGCGGCCGGGTGGCAATGTCACGGGGTTATCCTTCTTCTCCCCGGAGCTCGTCGGCAAGCGGCTGGAACTGCTCAAGGAAGCCGCTCCAGGGCTCAACCGGATCGCTGTCCTCTGGCAGCCAGGTGACGTCCCGGAACGCACGGCAAAGGACTTGCTGAAGAAAGCCGACGTCGCAGCCCAGGCGCTAGGGGTGCAGGTTCAATTCGTTGAGGCGAGAGGACCCGCCGATTTCGACCGGGCGTTCTCGGAAATGACCAGGGCGCGCGCGCTCTCTCTGAGTGTGTTGACAAGCGCCATGCTCTTTACTGAGCGCGGACGCCTCGTTGATCTGGCGGTAAAGCACCGGTTGCCGGCCGTGTACCCATGGCGGGAGGCTGCAGATGCCCGGGGCCTTATGGCCTATGGACCGAACCTTCCGGATCTCTACCGGCGCGCCGCTATCTACGTGGACAAGATTCTCAAGGGCGCCAAGCCCGGCGCCCTCCCCGTCGAGCAACCGACGAACTTCGAGCTGGTCATCAACCTCAAGGCCGCCAAGGCCCTCGGCCTGACGATCCCGCCGGCGCTCCTGCAGCGGGCGGATCCGGTGATCCAGCGATGGATCGC
>WNFK01045856.1_pt2 | contig 17547 bp, 17 predicted proteins | sample 5400281 | NCBI WGS metagenome assembly WNFK01 (sample SAMN13153350, study PRJNA577476) | soil metagenome | isolation source: 20 cm soil on Douglas fir-dominated hillslope | place: USA:California | collected 2013-09-17 | reverse complement strand
TCCGGTCAGGGTCTGCCGCTGGTCTTCGTCCACGAGTTCGCGGGCGACTATCGGAGCTGGCACCTGCAGATGCGCTTCTTCTCGCGCCGGTACCGGGCGATCGCGTTCAACGCCCGCGGCTATCCGCCGTCGGACGTGCCCGATGACGTGAAGGCGTATTCCCAGGAGCGCGCCGCCGACGACATCCGCGGCGTGCTCGACGGGCTCAAGATCCAGAAGGCCCACGTGTGCGGCCTCTCGATGGGCGGCTACGCGACGCTCCACTTCGGCCTTCGGCATCCCGCCCGAGCGCTCTCGCTCGTCGTCGCCGGCGCCGGCTACGGCAGCGTGGCCGGCGAGCGCGAGAAGTTTCGCAAGGACACCGAGGTGGTCGCGCGCCGCTTCGAGGAAGACGGAATGGCGAAGACGGCCGAGATGTATTCGCGCGGGCCGACGCGCGTGCAGTTCATGGACAAGGATCCGTTCGGCTGGCGCGAGTTCCATGCCCAGCTCGCGGAGGGCTCGGCGAAAGGCCACGCGCTCACCCAGCGCGGCGTGCAGATGCTCCGGCCGTCCATCCTCGATCTCGGATCGCAGCTCGAGAAGCTCGACGTGCCGACCCTGATCATGACCGGCGACGAGGACGACCCGTGCCTCGAGCCGGGCATTTTCATGAAGCGCAAGATCCCGACAGCGGGGCTCGTCGTCCTTCCCAAGTCGGGCCACACGATCAACCTGGAGGAGCCCGAGGCGTTCAACCGCGCCGTGCTCGACTTCCTCACGGCGGTGGACGCCGGGAAGTGGACGCGTCGCAATCCCGCCTCCCAGACTACCACTCGAAGGCTACACGGTCCTCGATCTCACCCGCGCCCGCTCCGGCCCGACCGCGGTGCGCCAGCTCGCCGACATGGGCGCCAACGTCATCAAGGTGGAGACGCGCGAGGAGATGGAGGGCGACTCCACCGCGATCGGCTTCGACTTCCTGAACCTCCACCGGAACAAGCGCGCGATGACGATCGACCTCAAGCATCCGCGCGGGGTCGAGATCATCAAGAAGATCGCCGCGCGCGCCGACGTCGTCGTCGAGAACTTCCGGCCGGACGTCAAGAAGCGGCTCGGCATCGACTACGAGGCCCTGTCGAAGGTGAACCCGCGGCTCGTCTACGGCTCGATCTCGGGCTTTGGACAGACCGGCCCCTACGCCGACCGTCCGGGCTACGACCAGATCGCGCAGGGCATGGGCGGCCTCATGTCGATCACCGGGCTGCCGGGCCAGGGGCCCGTGCGCGTGGGCATTCCGGTCGCGGACCTGACCTCGGGCCTGTTCCTCGCGCAGGGCATTCTCGTCGCGCTGCTCGAGCGCGAGAAGTCCGGCAAGGGCCAGTGGGTGCACACCTCGCTCCTGCAGGCGATGGTGACCATGCTCGACTTCCAGGCCGCGCGCTGGCTGATCGACGGCGAGATCCCGCCGCAGGCCGGCAACGATCACCCGACCGGGATTCCCACCGGCGTCTTCACGACGGCGGACGGCCACATCAACATCGCCGCGTCCGGCCAGACGATGTACCGGCGGCTCTGCACCGCGATCGGCGCGCCCGAGCTGATCGACGATCCGCGCTTCAAGAGCCTGGCCGACCGGTCGAAGAACCGCAAGCACATGAACGCCGAGCTCGACAAGATTCTCGCGAAGAAGCCCAGCGCCGAGTGGATCGAGGCGCTCAACCGCGCCGGGGTACCGTCGGGGCCGATCCTGAACGTGAAGGAAGTGTTCCAGAACGAGCAGATCAAGCACCTCGGGATGGCCCAGCCCGTGCGCCATCCCGAGCGCGGCGAGATGCTGGTGCAGGGGCTGCCGGCCACGCTGTCGCGCACGCCCGGCGCGATTCGCCGCGCCGCGCCCACCCACGGCGAGCACACCGACGAGATCTTGCGCGAGATCGGCTACAGCGCCGAGGAGATCGCCGCCCTCCGGAAGGACGGCGCGGTCTAGAAGCGTCGATCACAACGAGCGAGGAAGACACCATGGACAACGAACGGAGCCGAGCCCGCCGTATCCTGCGGGCCGTTTTCGGTGTGGCGCTGGGCGTCCTGCTGGCGGGCGGCCTCGTCCGCCCGGTCGAGGCGCAGCCCAAGCCCGAGGGCGAGATGCGCTGGGCGCTCTACGTGACGGTCGCCCCGGCATGGCTCGATCCCGGAGAGGTACTGGGCTTCATCACGCCGTTCTGGATCCAGTACGCGCTCCACGACGCCCTCGTGAAGCCGATGCCCGGCAACATCATGACGCCGAGCCTCGCCGAGTCGTGGACGCTCAGCCCCGATCAGCGCACCTACGAGTTCAAGCTGCGCCAGGGCGTGAAGTTCCACAACGGGGATCCCTTCACCGCCGAGGACGTGAAGTTCAGCTTCCTGCGCGCCAAGAGCTCGCGCGTCCTCAAGGAGAAGGTCCGCGACGTCGAGATCGTCGATCCCTTCCGGGTCCGCTTCCATCTCCACGAGCCGTTCCCCGACTTCATGGCCTTCTACGGGACCCTGGCCACCGCGTCGAGCTGGGTGGTGCCCAAGAAGTACGTGGAGAAGGTCGGCGACGACGGGTTCATGAAGCAGCCGGTGGGCCTCGGGCCTTACAAGTTCGTGAGCAACAACCCTGGCATCGAGATCGTGATGGAAGCCAACGAGAGCTACTGGCGCAAGATGCCCTCGGTGAAGCGTCTCGTCTTCAAGAGCGTGCCGGAGCCGACCACGCGGGCGGCGATGCTGAAGAAGGGCGAAGTGGATATCGCCTACCTCCTGGACACGCCGGCGGCGATGGAGCTGAAGCGGGATCCCAACCTCAAGATAGTGTTTTCCGGTGCGATCGGCATCCACTTCCTCGACTTCTTCGATCAGTGGGACCCGAAGTCGCCGTGGCACGACCGCCGGGTGAGGCTCGCCGCCAACTATGCGATCGATCGCCGCTCACTGAACGAGGCCGAGAACCTCGGCGCCTCGCGACTCACCGGTGGGATGGTCCCCCGGAAGTTCGAGTTCGCGCTGGCGCTGGAGCCCTATCCCTACGATCCGGCGAAGGCGAAGCAGCTGCTGACCGAGGCGGGTTACCCCAACGGCTTCGACGCCGGGGATTTCTATCCCTATCCCCCCTATTTCTCGATGGGGGAGGCGGTCGCCACTAATCTCGCGGCGGTGGGCATCAAGACGAGGATCCTCACGATGGAGCGCGGAGCGTTCCAGAAGGCGTGGCTGTCGAAGAAGCTGAAGGGGGTCTGTTTCTGCGTCCACGCGCCGTACGGCAACGCGGCCTCGCGGATGGCCGAGTTCGTGCCGATCGAAGGATCGTTCGCGCGCGGCGCCGATCCCGACGTCGAGGCGCTCTACCGGCAGCAGGCGCGGGAGACGGATCGGAAGAAGCGCGAGGCGATGCTTCACCAGATCCAGCAGCTCCTCCACGAGCGGGTGCGGTTCGGCCCGATCTGGGAATATATCTGGCCGAGCGGGATCGGGCCGCGCGTGGGGGACCCGGCCTTGATGAAGATCGACCCGTACCCCTGGTCGGCGCCTTACGAGGACGTGACGCTCAAGAAGTAGCGAGATCGGGCCGACGACCGCGCCGCCGCTCAGCGGAGCGCGTCGCGCAGCTCGCGCGTGAGAACCTCGACGGTTCCGCGCGTGCCGCCGGCGAGCTTCAGCTTCCACTCGCCTTCCGTCTCGAAGCGCCGGTCGCGCAGCCGCTCGCCCCAGGGCTTGATCGCCTCGCGGATCGCGTTGAGATCGAACGGATCGCGCCGGAGCTCGCGGGCGCGCGCCATCACGTCGGGCGCCGCCCGGATGAAGGCGCGGAGCGCCGCGCCGGTCTTGATCGAGTACTTGCGCCCCGCCCACGCGGCCGGGAAGGTGGTGGAGAGCGCCTTGATGTAGTTCAGGAAGAAGCGCTTGGCGCCGCCCCGCAGCTCCTGGAGCTTGCCGGCGCTGCCGACCTTCTCGACGGTCTCGAAGAAGTCGACGATCTCCTCGGCCAGGGGCGCCTGGCTCACGCGGCCCTGCCCGGTGCCGAGCATCTTGATCTCGCCGTGGAGCGGCGAGGTGTCGTCCTCGTTGAGCGAGCGGATGACGTCGTGGGCGAGCGCCTGGTTCGCGTCGGGATAGAGCTTGCGGCCGGCGAGGCTGATGATGTGCGACGGGTTCAGCCGGGTGTGCTTCGCGTTGATGGTGACGAAGAGCTCGACGATCTGGCGGGCGTCGAGCGAGTCGAAGAGCACCGCCGGCACCTCGATCGTCAAGTTCTCGCCCGCCTGGGAGAGTGCATGAAGCGCCAGGAGCCGGTGCTGGCCGTCCAGCACTCGCAGGACTCCGTGCTCCTCGGGAATCTGCAGCAGGCCGAGGTCGTGCTGCCCCGCGACCGGGGTGAAGGTGAAGCGCTTCTCCGAGGTGATGATGACGGCGCCGGGAATGGCGGGGAGGGTCGCCGCGTCCTTGCACTCGCGGTAGTAGGCGACCAGCTCGTCGATCTTGCGGCGGATGACCGGTCGCTGGTAGGCCGCCTCGCTCTCCCCGATCCGCTTCTCGAGGCTGTCCCAGTTGACGCGCGAGCGGTTCATCCGGGTTTTCTTCGGTGGCTCGTTCTTCGGCCCGCCCGAGTAGCCCAGGACCTCAAACTTCACCAACCGGTCGATATCCTTGGCGGAAAGACCGGCCTGGTAGAACTCCACGCCGAACTGCTTCACGCGTCGAGTCGGGACGGTAATCATGGACGATAAAGTGTAATTGATCGGCAAACCCCTGTCAATAGAGGGGTTTTCGTCGATATCCGCACCTGAAGTTCGGTAAGATCGCCTCGTGAGCGGCCCGGCTCTCGCTCTCGTCGTCTGCGCCGCCATCCTGCACGCCGTCTGGAACGCCCTGGCCAAGCGGGCGGACAACCAGTTCGTCTTCCTCTGGTGCTCCGTGTCGCTGGCCACCGCGCTCCTGCTCCCGCTGGGCCTCCTGCGCCTGTCCGCCGAGCCTGCACCCGCGAGCGGCCTCCCGTTCGTCGCGGCCAGCGTGGGCATTCACGCGCTCTACTTCTGGGCGCTCGGCCGCGCGTACCGGCACGGCGACTTCTCGCGGGTCTATCCGGTGGCCCGCGGGCTCGGCGTGGCGCTCGTTCCGCTCGTCGCGCTGCCCCTCTTCGGCGAGCGGCTATCGTGGCTCGGCTCGCTCGGCGTCGGCTTCGTCGTGCTGGGGATCGTCGCGCTCAGCGCCCTGCCCGCGGCGACGCCGAGGTCGATGGCGCGGGCTGGCGCCGGCGCCGGAACCGCGTGGGCGCTCCTGACCGGCCTGACCATCGCCGCCTACTCGCTCGTCGACAAGGCGGGAGTCGCACGGCTGCATCCGATGCCCTACATCGCGCTCATGGGCGTCGGTCTGAGCGTGGTGCTCGCTCCTGTCGTGCTCGCGGATCGTCCCGCCCTCGGCCGTGAATGGCGTCGTCACTGGCGGACGATCCTCGTGGCCTCGGCGATGAACCTGACGAGCTACCTGCTCGTGCTCTTCGCCTTCCGGCTCTCGAAGGTCGGCTACGTCGTGGCGTCGCGCGAGCTGTCCATCCTGTTCTCGGCGTTCATCGGCAGCCTCTGGCTCGGCGAGGGCCGTCTGGCGCCCCGGCTCGTCGGGGCCTCGGTCGTGCTCGCCGGTGTGGTCTGCGTCGCGCTCGCGCGCGAGTGACGCCGCGCCTCAGCGGCGACAGCGCCAGGCGAAGCGATGGGCGAAGAGGGACGGCCAGCGGCCCGACCATCGTCCCCTGATCGGCACGATCGCCTCGATCGTGAAGCTGCTCGAGAGCAGCGCGCCCAGGGAGGCCAGCGAGAAGAACTGCAGGTGCGTCGGATCGGTGTCGATCGGCTTGCCCGACAGGACCCTGAGCCGGTTCCGATAGCGGTAGGCGTTGGGGACGGAGCCGACGAAGAGGCCGCCCGCGGTCAGCACGCGTCGAACTTCGCCGAGGAAAACCGACGGATACGGCATGTGCTCGAGCGTCTCGCCGGCGACGACGACGTCGACGCTGGCGGCGGCGAAGGGCAGCTCCGTCGCGAAGTCGCCCCAGACCGTCTCCACGCCGAGCCGCTGACGACAGGCGTCCAGCGCCGGCGTGTCGATGTCCATCGCCGTGACGCGATTGCCCTTCGCGTACGCCGCGAGCAGCGAGCCGCTGCCGCACCCGAGCTCCAGCAGACGCTTGCCGGTGCCGATCCACGACGCGAAGAGCTCGGCGCGAATCCGGGCCGACCGGTTGAGCCCGCCGGCGCCGCGATCGCCGTAGCGGGCGGCGTAGTAGGCGGCGACCCGCTTGCTGCGCTCGCCGCTCACAAGGCTGGGGTCCTCTGGCGCGGCTCGCCGCGATCGGCGCTACGACAGGCCGAAGGTGTTCACGGCCAGCCCGGCGATGTGGCGTCCGATCGCGATCGAGGCGGTGGCGCCGGGAGACGGCGCGTTGAGCACGTGGACCGCGTCCGCCTCGGCGATGATGCGAAAGTCGTCGACCATCGTGCCGTCGGGATTGACGGCCTGGGCCCGCACGCCGGCGCCGCCGCGCGTGACGTCCTCGGAGCGCAGGGCCGGGACGAGCCGCTGCAGCGCCGAGACGAACGCGGTCTTGCTGAGCGAGCGGTACATCTCGTAGCTGCCCATGCGCCAGTAGCGGCGGGTCATGTTCCAGAATCCGCGGTACGCGAGCGTGCCCGCCAGCTCGCCCGGGCTCACGCGGCCGAAGCGATAGCCCTCGCGCGCGAAGGCGAGGACCGCGTTGGGGCCCGCCTCGACCTCGCCGTGGACGGTACGCGTGAGGTGAACACCGAGGAACGGAAACTCCGGGTCGGGCACCGGATAGATGAGCCCGCGGACGATGTCCTGGCGCTCCGGCCGGATCATGTAGTACTCGCCGCGGAACGGGATGATGCGCAGGTCGACACGCGCGCCGGCCATCCGCGCCACCACGTCCGAGTAGAGACCGGCGCAGTTCACGATGCGCCGCGCGCGCACGGCGGTTCGTGAAGTGGCCACGTCGACCGCCCCGGCGCTCCGCGCGATCGACGTCACGCGGGCGCCCGTCTCGATCACGACGCCGCGGGCGGTCAGCTCGCGCGTCATCGCCGCGCAGACTTCCTTGTAGTCGACGATCGCGGTCGAGGGAGACCGGATCGCCCGGAGCGCCTGGGCGTGGGGCTCGATCTCGCGGAGCTGGGCCGGATCCAGCATCTCGACCGGCACGCCGTTGGCGATTCCGCGCTCGTAGAGGGTCTGCAGCCGCGGCAGCTCCGCCTGCTCGGTCGCGACGATCACTTTGCCCACGTGATCGACGCGGATCCCGTGCTTCTGGCAGAACTCGAGCATCAGCCCCTTGCCCTCGACGCAGAGCTTGGCCTTGTAGGAGCCCGGCTTGTAGTAGATGCCGGAGTGGATGACGCCCGAGTTGTTGCCGGTCTGGTGCGTGGCGAGCTTGGCTTCCTTCTCGAGGATCACGATGCGCGCGCGCGGCGCGCGCTCGCTGAGGGCGCGCGCGGTGGCGAGCCCGATGATGCCGCCGCCGATGACCGCGATGTCGTAGGAGTTTTCCATGGCCCACCATTGATAGAATCTGGCACGGCCGCTGTCAAGCCTGGCCGCCGACGCCAAAGGGGGAGGGAACTCGTGGCCGGAAAGTACTTCGAGGAGCTCGCGATCGGACAGACGTTCCGGCACCAGCCGGGGCGGACCGTCACCGAGGCCGACAACGTGTGGTTCTCGTGCCTGACGATGAACCCGCAGCCGCTGCACGTCGACTTCCACGCGGCGGCCAAGGCCGAGTTCGGCAAGCCGCTGGTCAACAGCCTCTTCACGCTCGGCGTCGCCGTCGGCCTCTCGGTGGGGGAGACGACGCTCGGCACGACCGTGGGGAACCTCGGGTTCGAGAAGGTGGAGTTCCCCAAGCCCGTCTTCCACGGCGACACGATCTACTCGGAGACCGAGGTGGTCGACAAGCGTGAGTCTCGCTCGCGCCCGCAGTGGGGCATCGTGACGTTCCTGCACCGCGCGCTCAATCAGCACGGCGAGGTGGTGATGGTGGCGCGCCGCAACGCCATGATGCGCAAGAAGGGGGCCTGAGGGTGGCGCGGCGGCGGCGCTCGCTCCACTTCGTGCCCGGCGGTAACGACCGGATGTTCACCAGAGCGATCACCCTGCCGGCCGACGGCCTCATCCTCGACCTCGAGGACGCGGTGGCGCCCGACCGCAAGGCGGCGACCCGCGGCGTGGTTCGCGAGTGGCTGGCGCAGAAGGATTTCGGCGGCCGCGAGCGCTGGGTGCGGATGAATCCGATCGCCACGGGCCTCGGCGAGGCGGATCTCGCGGAGACGATCGCCGGGCGCCCCGACGGCTACGTGGTGCCGAAGCCCGGCCGCGCCGCCGACATCCGCGAGATCGCCCGCATCCTGGACCGGCTCGAGCAGCAGCACGCAATCCCGAACGGCGCCACGCACCTCACGGTGATCGCGACGGAGACGCCCGAAGGGCTCCTGAACATCCGCGAGATCTCGACCGCCTCGCCGCGCACGGTGGCGATCTCCTGGGGCGTCGAGGATCTGGGCGCGGCGATGGGGCTCGCCCGCGTTCGCGACGGCGCGGGGCGGTACCTCGACATCCCGCGGTACGCGCGCGTCATGTGCTCGGTGGTCGCGTCGGCCGCCGGCGTGGAGGCGATCGACACGGTCTTCACCGACATCGCGGACCTCGACGGCCTCCGGCGCGAGTGCGAGGAGGGGGTGGCGATGGGCTTCACCGGCAAGATCTCCATCCATCCCTCCCAGATCCCGGTGATCAACGACGTCTTCACGCCGGCGAAGGACGCGGTCGACGAGGCCCGCGAGCTGATCGCGCTCTTCGAGGTCAACGCCCGGCACGGCATCTACGCGTTCACGTTCAAGGGCCAGATGGTGGACGCGCCGCACCTCAACCGCGCCAAGAAGCTTCTCGCCCGCGCCGGGGCCGAGTAGGGACTCCGGCCGCCTCTTGCGAGCGGCCGGGGAGCCCGGCACCCGATGAGAGCGATGTCCCTGGCCGGCCCGGCGCCGGTCGAGAGCGACCCGCTCCGCCTCGACTCCCGTCCCGCGCCGTCGCCGGGTCCGGACGAGATCCTGGTCCGGGTGATCGCGTGCGGCGTGTGCCGCACCGACCTGCACATCGTCGAGGGCGACCTACCCCTCGTTCGCTCGCCCATCGTGCCGGGTCACCAGGTCGTCGGGCGGGTCGAGGGAGCGGGGTCCGGCGCGCGCCGCTTCCGGCCGGGAGACCGCGTCGGTATCGCCTGGCTCCGCCGGACGTGCGGGGCCTGCGACGCGTGCCGGCGCGGGCGCGAGAACCTCTGCGAGAGCTCCGAGTTCACCGGCTACCATGCCGACGGCGGCTTCGCCGACTACGCGGTGGTCCCGGAGGCGTTCGCGTACGCGGTTCCGCCGCTCTTCGGCGACGCCGAGGCGGCGCCGCTGCTCTGCGCGGGGATCATCGGGTACCGCGCGCTCAAGCGCAGCGACGTCCCGCCGGGCGGTCGGCTCGGCATCTACGGCTTCGGCGCCTCGGCCCACGTGACGCTCCAGGTCGCGCGGGCCCGCGGGTGCGAGGTGTTCGTGTGCACGCGCGAGGCGTCTCACCGGGAGCTGGCCCGGAGGCTCGGCGCGACATGGGTCGGCGACATCGGCGAGGCGATGCCCGCGAAGGCGGACGGCACGATCCTCTTCGCGCCGGTGGGCGATCTGGTGCCGGTCGCGCTCCGCAACCTGGCGCGCGGCGGCACGCTGGCGCTCGCCGGCATCTACATGACCCCGGTGCCGCCGCTCGACTACGAGCGCGATCTCTTCTACGAGCGGAACGTGCGGAGCGTCACCGCCAACACGCGGGCCGACGGCGAGGAGCTCCTGGCGGAGGCGGCGCGGATCCCCATTCGCCCGGCGACGACGACGTTCCCGCTCGAGGACGCGAACCGGGCGCTCGCGCTCCTCAAGCGCGGAGGATTCGCGGGCGCCGGCGTGCTCTTGACCGGTGAGGGTTCTCGCGTATGATCTCGGAGCGGTTTTTGACGGAGGCTTACACATGAGCGATCAGGCCGATCTGTTGCGACGCGCGGAGCAGGTGCTCCCGGGCGGAATCCTGGGCAGCCACCGCAGTGGTCCCGGGCTGGAGTTCGTCGTCAAGGAAGGTCGCGGCGCGTACCTCTGGGACATGAACGGGCGGCGGTACCTCGACTACCTGCTGGGCTCGGGCCCGATGCTGCTGGGCCACGCCCATCCGGCCGTCGTCGAGGCCGTCGAGCGTCAGATAGCGCGCGGGACCTCGTATTTTCTCCTGAACGAGCCGGCGATCCAGCTCGCCGAGGAGATCGTGAAGGCGGTGCCGTGCGCCGAGCAGGTGCGGTACACGTCGAGCGGCTCGGAGGCGACGTTCTTCGCGCTGCGCGTGGCGCGCGCGTTCCGCCAGCGCGAGAAGATCATGAAGTTCGAGGGCGGCTTCCACGGCACGCACGACTACGCGCTCATGAGCGTCGTGCCCCGCTCGCCCAAGGCGTTTCCGGCGCCCATGACCGACTCGGCCGGGGTCCCGCACGCGCTCGAGGGCGAGGTGCTGATCGCGCCCTACAACGACCTCGCGACCGCCGAGGCGCTGATCGCTGCCCATCACGAGGAGCTGGCGGCGGTGCTCATCGAGCCCTACCAGCGCACCATCGTCCCGGCCCCGGGCTTCCTGGCCGGGCTGCGGGCGGCGACGCGACGCTACGACGTGCCGCTCATCTTCGACGAGATCGTCACCGGCTTTCGCTTCGCCTACGGCGGCGCCCAGGAGTACTACGGCGTCGTCCCGGACCTGGCGGCGTACGGCAAGGTCGTGGCCGGCGGGTTTCCGCTGGCGTGCATCGCCGGGCCGCGGGTCATCATGCGCCACTTCGACGCCGCCCTGGAAGGCACGCCCGAGTACGTGTGGCAGGCGGGAACCTTCAACGGCAACGCCATCGCGTGCGCCGCGGGCCTGGCGACCCTCACCGAGCTGCGGAAGCCCGGCATGTATCAGCGCCTCTTCCGGACCGGCACGCGGCTGCGCGACGGGCTGACCGCCGCGGCGCGCAAGCACGGCCTCGCCGCGCAGGTCAGCGGCGAGCCCCCGGTCTTCGACATCTTCTTCACCGATCGTCCGGTGGTCGACTATCGCGCGACGCTCACCGCCGACCGCGACCGGATCAAGCGCTTCAACCAGGAGCTGGTCGCCCGCGGCATGGTGAAGGCCGTCAACAAGATCTACGTCTCGCTCGCTCACTCGGACCAGGACGTGAACGAAACCCTCGAGATCTTCGACCAGGCCCTGGCGGCGATCGCCGCGGGCGCCTGATCCCGGGAGGGCCTTTGATGAGTCTCAGCCGACGCGACCTGCTGCGGCTCGGCGGCGCCGTGCTCGCCGGAGCATCCCTGACACCGTCCGCCGTGCTCGCGCAGACGCCGAAGCGGGGCGGGACCCTGTCGATCCGGACGTGGGACCCTCCGAACTTCGATCCGTTCCAGACCATCTCGTACAAGACTCACATCGCGCTGAGCTTCACCCACAGCCGGCTGCTCAAGCACAAGGCCGGGCCGGGCGTGGCGCCCGGCACGTTCCCGCTCGAGGGCGATCTGGCCGAGTCGTGGACACAGCCCAACGAGACGACCTACGTCTTCAAGCTGCGCAAGGGCGTGCGATGGCACAACAAGCCGCCGGTGAACGGGCGTGAGCTGACGGCCGACGACGTCGTGTTCAGCGTGAACCACTTCCTCACCGTGAAGGGCAACGCCAACGCCTACATGCTCAAGGCGGTCGACAAGGTGGAGGCGCCCGACAAGTACACGGTGAAGTTCACGCTGAAGGAGCCGTTCGTCTGGTTCCTGGACATGCTGTCCAATCCACACGCGGTCGCCATCGTCGCCAAGGAAGTCCTGGACAAGCACGGCGACTTCAAGAAGCACGAGACGGTCATCGGCACCGGTCCGTGGATGCTCGACTCCTACCGGCCGAACGTCGGTCTCACCTACGTCCGCAATCCGAGCTACTTCCTGCCGGGCCTGCCGTACATCGACCGCATCGAGGCGACGGTGGACGAGGACAACGCGTCGCGGATGGCGGCGTTCCTCAGTGGCAAGTACGACCTCGGCTGGGAGTTCGTGGGCTCGATCGCGAGAGTCGATTGGGTGCAGATCAAGGGGACGCTCGCGCAGAGGCGGCCCAATCTGAAGACCGTCGAGTTCCCGTCGCCCGTCATGAACCACATCTCGATGCGAACCGACCAGAAGCCGTTCAGCGACGTGCGCGTGCGTCGTGCCATGTCGCTGGCCATCGATCGCAAGGCCATCATCGACTCCGCGTACGAAGGTGTCGGCGTGCTGAACCCGCCGGTGGCGGCCGCGCTCAAGGAGTGGGCGATCCCGTTCGACAAGCTCGGCGAGGGCGCGAAGTACTACAAGTACGATCCGGCCGAGGCCAAGCGGCTGCTCGCCGCCGCCGGGTATCCCAACGGCTTCCCCGGCACCATGTGCTTCACGACGTATGGCACGCCGGTGCTGGTCGACATCATGCAGCTCGTGCAAAAGGACCTCAAGGCGGTCGGCATCGACGTCAAGATCGACCAGAAGGAGTACGGCGCCTACATCGCGACGTGCTTCTACGGCAAGTTCGAGTCGATGACCTTCGGCCCGCAGACGGGATTCCTCGAGCCCGACAACTTCCTGTTCGGCCAGTACTACCCCGAGGAGCTGAAGAACCAGAGCCACATCAACGATCCGGTGGTGGCCGACATGCTCGTGCGCCAGCGGCGGACGCTCGATCCCGCCAAGCGCCGCGAGATCATCTACGACATCCAGCGCCATCTCGCCCAGCAGCAGTACTACGTGCAGATGCCGTCGGCGGTCTACGTCGCGGTCTGGGAGGGCGCGCTCAAGAACTACGCGCCGAACATGGGCTACGATTACGGCGGCCGGCTCATGGCCGCGTGGCTCGACCGGTGAGGGGCGTCGAGCCCTCGCCGGTCGGCCCCCGCCCAAGCGGCCCGTGCTGAGGCGCTATCTCGCCAAGCGCCTTCTGGTCGCGGTCCCGTCGCTCCTGATCGCGTCGCTGATCGTCTTCACGCTGCCGCGGCTCATCCCCGGCGACGTGGTTGTTCTGATGCTGGCCGAGAAGGCCTACGCCAAGGATATCGACGAGCTGCGCGCAAAGCTCGGCCTCGACCGCCCGCTGCCGGTCCAGTACGTCGAGTGGCTGGGGAAGGTCGCGCGCGGCGACCTCGGCGAGTCGCTGTGGACGAAGCGCCCGGTGGTGGAGGAGATCGGCCAGCGGCTGCCCATCACCTCCGAGCTCGCCCTGCTGGGCCTCGCCGTCGCGCTGATCATCGCGATTCCGGTCGGCGTCATCTCGGCCGCGCGCCAGGACACGATCGCGGACTACGTCGCGCGCAGCGTCGCGATCCTCGGCCTCTCGGTGCCGGCGTTCTGGCTCGCGACGCTCCTGATCGTGCTGCCGGCGATCTGGTGGGGCTGGCGCCCGGTCACGGGGTTCGTGGAGTTCTCCCGGGATCCGATCGGCCACGTCGCGCAGCTGCTCCTGCCGGCCGCCATCCTCGGCATCGCCGTCGGCGCGGCGCTGATGCGCCTCACCCGCGGCATGCTGCTGGAGGTGCTGCGCCAGGACTACGTCCGTACGGCGTGGGCCAAGGGGCTCGGCGAGCGCGTGATCCTCATGAAGCACGCGCTCCGCAACGCGGTGATTCCCGTCGTGACGCTCCTCGGCACGCAGCTGCCGCAGATCATCGGCGGTACCGTCATCATCGAGACCGTCTTCGGCCTGCCGGGCATGAGCCGCTTCCTGTTCGACGCGATCAACCAGCGCGACTATCCGGTGATCCAGGGCGTCAACCTGGTCGTCGTCTCGCTCATCGTGCTCGTCAACCTCGCGGTCGACGCGCTCTACGCGGTTCTCGATCCCCGGATTCGCTACTGACCGGGCCGCATCGCCGTCCTCGGCGGCCGGCGCTCAGGGGGGCGCGCAGGCCCACCTCGGCGTACTATTGCGCGCGTGAGCATTCAGGTCGAGGCGCCGCACGGTGTGTCGCAGGCGAAGCCGGCGATCGAACGGGCCCGGGCGTCCGCCGGCGCGCAGGCTCTGCTGGCCTGCGCTCGCTTCGTGCGCCGGAAGCCGCTCGGGGCGCTGGGGGCCGTCATCGTCGTCGCGCTCCTGGTGATGGCGGTGTTCGCCGAGCGGCTCGCGCCGTACGACTACGACGAGTCGATTCGCGGCGCCCGCATGAAGCCGCCGTCGGCCGCCCACTGGCTCGGCACCGACAACCTCTCGCGCGACATGTGGAGCCGCATCGTGTACGGCGCGCGCGTCTCGGTCACGGTGGGCGTCGCGACCGTCGGCCTCGCGGTGCTGCTGGCCACCGCGGTGGGCGTCTCGAGCGGGTACTTCGGCGGCGTCTACGATCTGATCGTGCAGCGCGTGGTCGACGCCTGGCTCTCCTTTCCGTATCTCGTGATCGTGCTCTCGGTGATGGCGGTGCTCGGCCCCGGGCTCCTGAACGTCGTGCTGTCGCTCGCGGTCATCATCGCCGCGGTCAATTCCCGCGTGATCCGCGGCGCGACGATCGGCGTCACCCAGACCACGTACGTCGAGGCGGCGCGCGCGCTCGGCTGCGGGCACGGGCGGATCATCCTGCGCCACATCCTGCCGAACGTCGCGGCGACGGTCATCATTCTCGCGACCATCGGCCTGGGCACCGCGATCCTCGCGGAGTCGGCGCTCTCGTTCCTCGGCTTCGGCGTGCCGCCGCCGTATCCGGCGTGGGGCGCGATGCTGTCGGGCTCCGGCCGTACCTACATGTTCCGCGCGCCCTGGATGGCCATCTGGCCGGGCGTCGCGATCTCGCTGGCCGTGTTCGGCTTCAACATGCTCGGCGACGCGCTCCGCGACGTCCTCGACCCGAGGCTCCGCGGCGCGAGGTGAGCGCCCGACGACGGCCTTGACGAGTTCCGGGGAGCGGAGTACAGAGGAATTACGGTGACGCGACCGGAGGTCGCGCACCGTCGAGGGCCCACTCAATTCCAGGAGGTGTGGATGGAGATGACACCACCGGACTTGATAGCTGCGCCCCTCGGGGCCTGCTAGCGGCTCCGAGCGGCGCCCAGCGAGCAGTTACAGCCCTTTCCCGACGCAAGCCGGGAAGCGCAGCGCGGTCTGCGCACACTGAACAGGGGATGCCGTGGGCGAGCTACCTCGCCCACGCCCCCGAATACACAGCGCCGTGGCGACTGACCTCTTCCTGGCTGCCTCCGCATGGTCCTCGGGTGCGCTCGCCCGGGCGGTGCCGCCGTCGTGCGATCGCGGCATCGATCGTGCCCCGCCTCCGGAGCCCGACCGCCACGATCTGATCGTGAGGCTCCCGGAGTGGCGCCCGCGGGAGCCCGCCCATCGCCTGGTGCCGGCGCTCAGCGTGCTCGGCGATGGCGTCGCCGGCTTTCGCTTCGAGATGTCGGTCTGTTCATCGGGCGCGTGGTCGCCCTGGCTCGCCGGCGCTACCGTCGGGCGCGGGAGCTTTCCCGCCGCCGCGACCCGGTCCGACGCCTTCGCCTGCGAGGTCGACGAGTTCATCGCCTCAGCGCCGGCCGAGCGCGTGCGTCTGATCCTTCGCGTGAACCCGGCCGATCCGGATGCGCCGCTTGCCGCGCCGTGGTTCGTCTCGCTCTCGGCGTGGAGCCCAACTGCTCCGCCGGGACAAGTTCCGGGATCCGGCGTGCGGCTCGCCGTGCCGCCGCTCAGCCAGATGGAGGAGGACGCGGCGATCCGGAACCGCATCTGCTCGCCCTCGAGCGTGGCGATGGTGCTGGCCTACTACGGGGCGCCGATCGCCGTGGCCGATCTCGCGCGCGAGATCTTCCAGCCGGAGCTCGACCTCTACGGGGTGTGGCCGGCGGCGGTTCGCGCCGCGGGCCGGCGCGGCGTGGCCGGCTATCTTTTGCGCTTTCCCGACTGGTCCACCGCCGCGTGGTGCCTCGAGCAGGGGATGCCGATCATCGCGTCGGTCCGGTATGGTCCGGGAGAGCTGACCGATGCGGCCATCGCCGAGACGTCCGGGCACCTCCTGGTGCTGACCGGCTACGAGGGCGACGACGTACTCGTCAACGATCCGGCGGCGCCGCGAGCCGACGCGGTCGCTCGACGCTACCGGCTCGAGGAGCTTCGCCGAGTCTGGCTCGCGCGTACCGGCGTCGGCTACGTGCTGTTCGCGCCGGTCCGATCCGGAAATCGCCCTTCGAGCGGGCTCTGACGTCCGGTCGGGGTGACCCGCTGGGGTACAATGCGGCCCACATGCGCCGCGCAGTGACCCTGAGCGCTCTCGCGATCGCGATCGTCTCGTACGGATGCGGCAGCGACGAGCGCGAGTGGATGAAGCTCAACGAGAAGTACACCATCCAGGAATTCCGTCGCGACCTGTCCGAGTGTACCGTCAAGGGAACGCTCGACGAGGAATGCATGAAAGCGCGGGGCTGGGTCTCGGTCGCCCCGCCGAAGGCCGAGCAGAAAAAGGACGATCCGCTCGCGCCCTCGGGTCGAGGCGGGCGCGGCAAGTATTGACCGCGCGCCTCCGAACCGTCGAAGTCCCGCCGGGGCCGTCCGTTCTCGTCTAGCGCGCGCTGCTTCTCTCCTCGGCCGGCGCCCGTTCGGCAAGCCGGGCCGCGGTCAGTCGTACGCGGTCGACGTCGTCGCCGTCGCCGCTACGCGTCGCGAGCCCCTCGGCGACCCGCAGGCATTGCTCGACCGTTGCGCGATCGCCGAGCGTGCTGAACGCCTCGGCCGCGTGAAGAATGCCGGTGAGCGAGTGCTGCTGGCGCGCGCGGAAGAACGCGATCCAGTAGGTTTCGCGCGCCCGCGCAACGGCACCTCGGGCGAGGCCCGGGAATACGCTGAGCCGGAGCGACGCGCGGACGGATTCGCCGGGTGCGTCGTCCGCCACCGCCTGGTCCATCGCCTGAATGTGCGCGGTCCAGGGACCGAGCGCTTCGATCTCACCAAAGGGCTGCATCATCGTTTCCCCCTCACAAAAGGCCAGTACGGTTCCCATCGACGTATCCTCCTAGGGCATGAGCCCGAGATGATCGGCCTCGCGCGCCAGCGCGTCCCAGCGCTCCGCGAAGATCCGTACGAGCTCTTCGGCGCGCGGATTCCACGACCGTGCGGCGACGCTCCGCGCCACGCGGATGCACTGGTCGACGACCTCCTGGTCGCCGAGCTCGGCGAAGCCCTGGGCCGCGCGCAGGACTCCCTCGAGCGAGCCGCGACTCCGCGCGCGGAAGAGCGCCGCGAGGTACGCCTCGCGCGCCTTCGCGTCGGAGATTTTCCGGAAGCCGCCGAGCTCGCCCAGCCGTCGGTAGATGTCGCCGGCCGCCACCATGCCCTCCCAGTGGCGGCTCTTGATGGCGGCGACGTACGCCTCGCTCCACAGCATCTCGGCGCCGGCGAGGTCATTCCGCGCCAGCGCGGCTTCGACGCGCTCGAGCTGAG
>WNFK01181522.1_pt1 | contig 17558 bp, 11 predicted proteins | sample 5400281 | NCBI WGS metagenome assembly WNFK01 (sample SAMN13153350, study PRJNA577476) | soil metagenome | isolation source: 20 cm soil on Douglas fir-dominated hillslope | place: USA:California | collected 2013-09-17 | reverse complement strand
AATTCCACCGCCGAGTACGCCGAGGTTGCGCAGAGATAAAACGTTTCTCCGACAGACTCTGAAACTGGCGACTGAAACTGACTTGTGAACGAGTAGTTCAGGGCAGATCGTAACTCGATAGAGTATCCTGAGTCAGCGCGTATTCAATCGCCTGGTCCAACGACATTACACGCCCTTCAGCCCATGCAGCTTTAAGGTCCGCTCGCCCCAGGTCATCGCGGGCCTCTTCTATGTAGCGGTCAAAGTTTGCGCGTTTGGCATTTGGAAGCGGCGCACCAACCATCTCACGAAGCGCCTCCGCTGCTCCGAAGAGCCGCGCCCCACGCTCATAATTCTTACGGCTACAGGCTACTTCAGCCAAGTTATGAAGCGAGCTCACGATGAAGAACCGATCACCGAGTTCTTTTCTAATGGACAAGCTCTCCGCATACAATGCGGCAGCTCTGCGGTAGTCCTCCTGCTGCTGTGCAACCTCCCCCATGTTATTCAGCGACATACTAATGCCGCGCTTGTCGCCGAGTGTTCTTCGTAGAGCCAAACTTTCGGAATGGAGAGAAAGAGCTTGCTTACAGTCACCTTGTGAGAAGGCAACGCCCCCTAAATTGTTCAGCGAATTTGCGATGCCCCAGGAATCTCCTGTCTCCCGTCGAAGGTTCAGGCTTTCGGTATACAGTGCTTCAGCGCGGGCGTAATCACCCTGCGAGTAAGCCAGGCTGCCGAGATTATTGATTGACTGTGCTATTCCAGGCTTGTCCTCCAGCTCTTTGTACAACTTCAAGCTCTCTTCAAGAATCGCCGTCTGACGGTCATAATCTCCCTGATCGCCGGCAAGAACACCTGCTCCATTGAGTGCCTTTGCGCGGACAATTGCGGCTGCGTTGATACCTTGAGCAAGGCCTAAGAGTTCGTCTAAAACTCCGCGGCCTTCCGTCACGTATCCGCGCACATCCCAAAACCGCCATAGGGCTCCGCCTAAACGCAGGCCGGATTCCACTCTACTGCCTTTGCTGTAGTTGAGCGCTGCTCGGAAATTGTCATGCTCTTTTTCGAGGCGCTCAAACCATGATGCCTGGGCCGCACGCGTTAATTCCGATTCAGCTTCTTCCGCCAATTTCAAATAGAAATTAAGATGCTGTTCGCGAACAGCATCTGCCTCATTGCTTTGCGTCAACTGCTCCAGTCCAAACTCCCTGATAGTCTCCAGCATTGAAAACCGGCCCTCAGCGCCCTCGTGTTCTTTCTGACGCAAGAGGCTTTTATCAACCAGAGAAGTCACTCCGTCCAGGAAATCTATCTCCAGGGGGCCTGCTGAGTTACATACGGCCTCTGCATCGTCGAGGCTGCAGCCGCCCGCAAAGACTGACAGTCGATTGAAGAGAGTTTTCTCATGCTCATCCAGGAGATCGTAGCTCCACGCTATTGCGCCACGCATGGTTTGTTGGCGCTCGGGCAGGTCGCGCGCTCCTCCCGTCAGAACCTTGAGCCTGCTCTCCATTCGCTTCAACATAGCGACAGGTGGGAGCAATTTAATTCTCGCCGCTGCCAGCTCAATTGCCAGAGGGAGACCATCCAACTTGAAGCAAATTTCGGCCACTGCCTGCGCGTTTGCTTCGTTCAACACGAAGTCAGGTTTTAGCGACTGTGCGCGGCTTACAAACAGAGCCACTGAAGAGTACTGGCCTAATTGTTCGAGAGGCGGCAGCCGCTTAAGATTCGGAAGAGATAATGGCGAAACTGGGAACTCATGCTCACCGCGCACATGTAGAGGGGCACGGCTAGTCACCAGCAATTGTAGCTCACTAGAAGCCGTGAGCAGGTCGCTCAGCAACGGCGCTGCCGCGATCACCTGTTCAAAATTGTCGAGCACAAGGAGCATTCGTCGCCCTCGGGAAAACTCCTTGATACTTTCAATGAGCGGCACACCGCGTTGTTCTTTGACACCCAGAATCTGAGCTATAGTGGGCGCAACGAGTGCCGGATCGCTGATGGCGGCGAGGGCTACAAAAAACCCTCCTTGTGGAAATTCAGGAAGAAGTTCCCGGGCGACTCGCAAACTTAGACTGCTCTTTCCGGTGCCTCCCGGACCGGTGAGCGTCACCAAACGCACATCCTCCCTTAGCAGTAGCTTCTTTATGTCGTCTACGTCTGCGTCGCGTCCAATAAGCGGGCTAAGAAGTAGTGACAAATTATTCGGGCGCGCTTCAGGCGTTGTTTGCGGCGTCGAAATCTGAAGTGTGGGGTGTTCGGTTCCTTCAGGCGGAGTCTCTGCCCTACTCAAAGGACCCGATCCTAATCCCCGCTCAGTACTATGCTTGGAGGTTCTAAGCTTTACTTCAAACTCTATTTCTAATTTGACTTCTTTCAGTTCACTCGCCATCTCGCTGATAGTTTGATATCGGGCCTTGCGCTTCTTTTGCAGCGCCTTGCTAATAACGCGTTCGAGGCCAACTGGTACTTTTCCCTTTAGCAACTCGAGCGGCGGATCCTGTGGGCCGGCGAGAAGCATGATTAATTGGCCGAAGTCTTTCGCGTTGAAGGGAACGCTTCCGGTCACCATCTCGAAGAGGACTACGCCAAGACTCCAAATATCGCTGCGTGCGTCGAGATCCGCGGCACCTCTACATTGCTCGGGAGACATGTAAACGGGTGTGCCAAGTAACGCTCCTGCTTTCGTACCCGCTACGCCACTCGATGCCGCTTGAGTATTGATTGGAGCCCCAGCTTGCTCTGAGAGCTTGGCGATGCCGAAGTCAAGGACCTTCACATACCCGTCATGACGGACCATGATGTTTTCGGGTTTCAGGTCGCGGTGCACGATGCCCGTTTGATGAGCGGCAGCTAAAGCATTCGCAACCTGTTCACCGATTTCGATAATCTCGCTGGCCGAAAGCTTTTTCTCAGCCAGATGTTTCCTGAGGGTCACCCCTTTTACAAATTCGACGGCGATAAAATGCGTTGACTCGACATGATCTACTTCATGGATGGTGATGATGTTCGGATGGTTAAGAGCAGAGATCGCTCGGGCTTCCTGGGTGAAGCGAAGCATACGACCTTCATCAGAAGCCAGTTCGTAAGGCAGGACCTTTAGTGCTACGGTGCGGCTTAAATTGGAATCGTGGGCCAGATAGACCTCGCCCATCGCGCCTGCACCCAACTTTGAGAGGACTTCATAGCGGCCAAGACGAGTGCCCGAGGGGATATTCATGGGGGTTTGTGCGCAACAGAATGCGCCCTCTAGTTCTACGCGACTTCCAGGGAAACGGCGCCATAATTTTAGCTGCATTCAGCTTAGAACGCTATCCTATGCTTCAACTCTCATTTTGCCCAAGGACTTTTGCGTCAAGAACCTCATTCTAATTGGGTGCCGCTCGATCTGATTGCTACAATGCTGGCTGCACGAACGCTTAGTAGCTTCTTTATTCCATGTCTGAAAGCTTTCCCGAGATCGCATCGAGGCTTGCTTCAATCGCCAGGGGTTTCCATGCTCGCGGCTGGTTACTTGGCACTAGTGGGAACCTGAGTGCTGTAGTTGATCGTCAACCACTGCGTCTCGCCATGAGCCCGAGCGGCGTCGATAAGGGTGAGTTGCTTCCAGAGCAAGTCTTGATCATCGACGAGCGTGCCCGAGTCGTTAGTGACCACGTCGCCAAACCGTCCGACGAAAGCTCTCTGCACATCCGCATTGCAAAAGATCGCGGCGCGGGAGCAGTGCTCCACACTCATTCCATCTGGAATACCATCATGTCTGATCTTCATGCCGACGACGGTGGAGTCGCGATAGAGGGCTACGAGATGTTAAAGGGACTGCAGGGCGTTAGTTCCCATGTGCATCGCGAGTGGTTGCCGATTATCGAGAATTCTCAAGACATGCTGGAGCTTGCCGATCGAATCGGTGAGACTCTCAGCATACACAAAGGTGCGCACGGGTTGTTACTGCGGCGACATGGTCTTTATTCCTGGGGGAGTGATCTGCCACAAGCAAAACGGCATATTGAGATTCTGGAGTTTCTGCTGGAAACTCTGGGCCGTACACTTTTGCTTAGGCGCGAGCATTAAGGCGAGGAGAGTAAAAATGGCTTTGGTCACCATCTTCGACGAAGACAAGACGTTAACTGATGAAGAAACTGTTACCGCCTGCCTGAAAGACTGTGGGGTAGATTATCAGCGATGGTTACCCGCGCAGCCGTTCGCTAACGACGCGTCCGCGGAACAGATTCTTCGCGCGTATTTCCGGGAGATCGATGCTTTGAAGGCTCGTGGCGGTTATGTCACAGCTGACGTAATAGATGTTGGTCCGGAGACACCCGGGCTCGAGGAAATGCTTGCGAAGTTTAATCGCGAACACTCGCACAATGAAGACGAAGTAAGGTTCATCATCTCGGGCCATGGACTATTCCACATCCACCCTGACAACAAATCCGTGGTTGGCATTGAGGTTGAGGCCGGGGATCTCATCCGTGTTCCTCGTGGCACCAGGCATTGGTTCAACCTCTGCGCGGACCGACGGATTCGAGCGATCCGTTTGTTTCAGGACGTAGTGGGTTGGACGCCGCAATACACTGACAGTGGCGTTGATGAGAATTTTCTTCCGGTTTGCTTTGGTGTTTCCCATCTTCCGTACAACTCAAGTGCTGCCCGCTGATTTCAAAGCAATATTTGATGATTCATGACTTCGAATCCTTCAAGCCCTCGCATTCGCGGCATACTGCTCGACATCGAAGGCACAACCACACCGATCGCGTTTGTTCATGAGGTGTTATTCCCTTATGCACTATCAGAGGCCAGGGATTATCTCGAAGAACATTTCGGATCAGCGGAGTTGGTTGAGGACGTCGCGAATCTACGCGAAGAGCATTCAGCTGATCTCAAGCTAAACCAGCAGCCGCCACCGCTTGTCGACGAATCTCGCAACACGCAGATCGATTCTATCCTGGCTTATGTCGGTTGGTTGATTGACCGGGATCGCAAGTCTACTGGCTTGAAATCCCTGCAAGGTAAGATCTGGAAACAAGGTTATCTAAACGGCACTCTGAAAGCGCAGGTCTACCCAGATGTCGTGCCTGCCCTCGAACGTTGGCATCACGACGGTTTGAGAATCGCCATCTTCTCGTCGGGAAGCGCGCTGGCTCAACAGCTTCTCTTTGCGCACACGGAAGAAGGTGATCTCACCAGATACATCCATCGTTACTTCGACACCACCCTGGGCCCAAAGACAGAGAGTGGAAGCTATCGACAGATTGCAGCAGCGCTTGGCCTGCTCGCGAGTGAAGTGCTCTTCATCTCAGATGTAGTCACCGAACTGGCCGCGGCAAAGGCCGCCGGCATGCAGACACTTCTGAGCATTAGGCCCGGCAATCACCCACAAGCTCTCGCTGAGCGTTATCAGAGCATTAAAAGCTTCTCTGAACTCGGAGAGTATGGTAATGACAACTAACAGGATGCGATGTTTTCACCCCAGCATCCTGAGACAAATAAGCTACCTCCGGACCGTCGGCGTAGCTGTTACTGTGAACTGCAATGGCCCAAGGCTCAGGTTCACCACCTTGATAACGTAGAGACCACCTTGCGTCACCGGACTGCTAATTGTCGCTATGCCCGCAACCGAGTCGGCCGTTTGCAGTGTCAATCCCGAAGGATCGACGAGCACCACTTTGAACGGCACATTCAAACTCGATTCAGCCGACACAGAGATTTCCTGCGCACCGGTCTGCATCTGGTAGTTATTGCTGGACGTTTGTCCGGCCGCGGCATTACTCGATTGGTTCGAAGTATTCCCAGGTCCCGACAACGGCTGCGCATTCGAACTGGAGCTTTCCAAACAGATACGGTCGAGATAGACCACTCCGTTCATGTTCTTGATCTCCAGCTTGTGCGTGCCGGCTGAGAGACTTCCTAGTGTCACACTGTACTCAGCTTTGAATTCAGGCGCCTGCGTAGTTCCTACGCTGCCAACGTAGCTGACACTTTGTTTCAACAGGCCATCCACGTAGATGTCCGCGGTGCCTCCTTTCGAACTCTTCGCAAATGAGTAAGTGATCGAGCCCGTGTTGCCTGAGGGCACACTGAAGTCCAGGCTGGCGAAGTGTTGCGGATTATTGCCCGTGTGATACCGGAAGTGGCCGTCGCTCGCATTCGCACTGTTAATGAGGTGCCAACCACCCGAGTACGCTATCCGTGAATCATTGTCGTCGAGACATGTAGGTGGAGGCGGCGTCGGTGTTGGTGTCGGCGTTGGCGTCGGCTCCGACTCTGCCTCGATCACATACTGCGCCGTATTGGAGCTGATCTTGCCGCGTGAGTCGGTGACCACGAGCCTGACGATAAATTCGCCGGCTTGATTGAAGGTATGGCTGATGGTCGGCGAAGTTTGGTTAACATCGTCACCGCCATCGCCGAAATTGAAGGTATAGCTGGCTATGGTGTCAATTGCGTCAGGATCGGAGGAACCACTGCCGTCGAAAATCGCCGTCAGCGGCGCGATACCCTCGCTGACGTTGGCTGTGAGCACAGCCAAAGGCGGCGTATTGGGCAAGCACAAATTTGCCGGGCGGAGCACATAACTGGTGCCCCCGGTGGTATCCGGAATCGTTTCGTTAGTTCCACCAGCACCTGGTACGAGTGATGGTGGACTGAACCGTACGCTGGCCAGCGTCACGTTGATCGCCTGCCCGGGATTTAGTGGACCGCACCCGCCGGAACAAACTGCGTGCGACTGAATTGCGTTCTTCGGCAGAATCAGCGTTATCGTGCCATCCGGCTGCACGTTGCTCGCCGGATCGAGGCTGCCGATTGTCGTGAAGAACCGCGCGACACCTTGCGCCACTCCCGTTGTACCGTAGGTGAACGTTGGAGTGGTGTTGTCCGACGACATCATCGAAACAAACCAATCCTCTTGAGCCCCTAACAGCGAAGACGGAGGCGGGTCATATCCGGGCACGCCGAATCGCACTGACCATCGCCAACCAGGCGGAATGCTCGAAAGATTTGCAATCTTGATCGTAAAGACAAGTTTGCCCGCCAAGCTGTCCGGCTCTGCAATCGAGACCGAAGTAATGTCATGCTGCGGCAGTGTGTCACTTTCATCGCCAGTGGGATCGGTGATCACCTGGACGCCCGGCAGCGTGCAAGCTCCGGTGTTTTCCACACGTGGAGTAACCGGCAGCTCTACGACATTGCTGGCCGGCCCGTCTCCTTGATCATTGTGGGCCACGATTTTATAGGTGTACTTCGCGACCGAAGCATCGACGCTGCGGTCGTTGTACGTAGTCTTACTACCGATCTGCACACCGATTTGAACTTCATTACCTGCCGCCGTACCGCGGTAGATCCTGTAAGAGGTGATCGCGGAGCCGCCGCTGTCAGGCACCACCCAACGGAGGTAAGACGCCATATCGTCGCGTCTTCCGGAGAGGCATGCGCGTTGTGGCACGACGGGTTCCGGCGTATCAAACGCCTGGAACACTCCCCTGCCGGCTGATTGTCGCGCCACAGTAGCCTTTGAACTGTAGGAGTTCGGTCCTCCCGTTTCGCAGCCGTCGATACAGCCGTCGGCAAAGGCGAAAAGAACGTGCCCCTTGTCGTCGATGGTGGCGTCATTGAAGTCGAGCAGGTTCCGGCAGGGATTATTGCCACCCCCGTTCCAGATACAGGCGTCGCGCTGTACTGGCCCATTCGGGGTCGCATTAACTGTGGTCCAAGTCTGGCCACCGTCATAGGTGTGCGCGACGAAGCCGTACCATGTCCCTTTAAATGTCGCAGCCTGGTGGTCTCCGCTGGTGGTTGTGCCGAGGAAAGCAACCGCGGCGCGGTTCGAGTCGCCGGCCACTGCCGAGGCGAAAACTGCGTTACTGATTCCCAGACTTGTTCCAACGTCGACCGGCGTACTCCAGGTCAAACCACGGTCTTTGGTAACAACCACAAAGATGTGGTTGTCGCCCGCTATGCCGCCGGGCTCTGGTCCAGTGTAGGCCAAATACATGGTGTTTGAAGTTGCAGGCGAGACCGGTGGATCCTTGCTGATGGCAACCGAAGGGTCGAGAATGCCAATCGCTTTCAAACTGCCGGGTACGGTTCGCACAGTCCAAGTTGTACCCGCATCAGTAGAGACCGCCACCCCTTGTTTCCCGTTGCAACCATAATTAGGGACATACACGGTTCCGTCCGGCGCTACTTTGACGTGGCCATGAATGCCTCCGCACCCTGTGCCGGTGGGTCCGGTCACGGCGGTGTAGATCGGCATCGCACGGCCGAAGTTCAATCCGCCGTCGTCACTACGCGAGCAGAAGGCAGTAACACCTGCCTGGCCGCAGTAGTAGACCGCATCGCCTTTATTGACAGCGTTGCCCAGCGGCACAGAGGCCGGGTATGGACCACCACCAACGGTCTGGTGATCATAGCTGCCGTCTGGTGGATTGATCTGCGCCGGTGTCCAGTTGGCGCCATCGTCGTCGGTAAAGGCCATCAGGCTGTTCAGACCAACAAGCACTCCAGTAGCAGAAGTCTGCGATACGCTATTCAACTGCGAGACGAAAGTGCGACCCGTGTTCTGATCCGTAAATAGGATTGGATCCAGTGACCTGGTCTTCGTGACAATGTAGGAGACGTCTGCCCAACTAGCATTGCAGCATTCGGGGACCGACCGTTTCGGCTCGATGTCTTCCGGAAAAGTAATCTGAAGGGTCTGCAAACCGGCTATGTACATCGCTCGTTTCGTGATTGGGTTGTAGCCAATCGACGGCTCGCCTGAGTTTTCACCGATGGCTTGAGGCGCTGCGTAGTTATAGTAACGAGCAGCGCTCCCGCTTGGGGGCGGTGGTGGCGGCGGCGGTGGAGGGGCGCTGTTAGACACGAGCGTTACTTTGCCGGTGAAGTTCGTTCCCGCAGGCGCGTAAGGCTTGGTGCGAACGGTGAAAGTCTTGGTACCCGAAAACGCGGCAATGTCGTACTGCTCGGGATTAGACGAGCCGGCGGCATTACTGCCGCTAATGTTCGTGCCCTGTGAGTTCAACACATAAACGTCGTAGTCCACGACCCCACCACTGGGATCATTCCAGCCCACTTCGATGTGTATCCTGTCATTCGGATTCGTGGTGGCGAAGTCTGCGGGCAGTTCTACCGTCAGCGCATACTCGTCACATTGATCGGGCGGAGAGCACGTGTTGCCTTGGACGCTGGGGACGAAATAAGGGCCATTGCCGGTGTATGTCAATGTTGGATTCGCGAGGGAAAGCGTGCCCCCAGCCGGAGTGCTCGGTGGGCTTGTCGCGTGGGACGTCTTCCAGATCAGATTGAGGTTGCTCAACAATGTATCGCTGTTTTTTCGTGCCGTCTCTAAATTGAGGTGCCTCGTTAGACTGGGATTCACCACCGGGCTTTCCGAATGTGAAGCAGAGCTTTGATTAACCGGCCCAAGAGCGACAACCAGTACCAGAACCGCGATGCAAGCGGAGCTCACGATCGCAAATCGCAATTTCCTGCCCAACGAAAAATCATTCTCTTTTCGGAGTCTTCGCAACATGTCAGTTCTCCTTCTTCAGTTCGGCGTCGCTGTTCTCAGTGGAATTCCTGCGAAGGGACCTTGCTTTTCCTCTCACAACCTGAAATCTGGGTCACTAGGTACACCCTAGACACGGTCGCTTGAGAAATTCTTGAGGAATTCTTGAGTGGACTTAGGAAGAATTTTCGCGGGGTTCTCGGACAATACTAACCAAGCAGCACCCAGTGCCGCTAAGTAATTGACAGGCTTGGAAAAACTGCAGCGCTACATCAGATCTGTATTGACTGGCAGTTACTCGAGGCCGCTGGTGAAGGACGCGGCTCGGAATTTTGTCTCGAAGATGCAATACAAATGTCGCTAACGGAAGTTACCTGCAACTTGGCTAACTTGCCTCAGTCCCGCGCTTCGCCAACCTCGTTCGGCCGCGTCGGCCTGCGCAGTGGCTCTTCTGTGATTAGCTTTCATCATGACCGACTTGTCATTTTAATCTGTCAAGTTGGTTTGATCGTCCATTGCACGCTATAGGGTGTGCTGCCAAGTACATCCACTGACCCATTTAGAGCACTCTCTTCCCGATCAACCAATGGCGGCATGCGGCTTGTTGGGGGTATTAGCCTGACGGTCAACCGTCACTTTCATCGGCACTAAATTCCCAGATTAGGTAGAGGTGGAAACGTGTTAACTCAAGTCGAAAAAGAATACAATTGTCCTTCTTATTCTGAGCGCCAAGAGACGATTCGGTGCCCTGAACTCCGGCCACTCACGACTGAAGAAGTGTGCCAGGTACATATCGCTACCATTCGCGAAGGCGTCAATCATGTCCGCTGGCCCAGAGAAGTCATCGTTCGGTTCCTGCAACTGGAAATGTAACAGACACTCCTGACCCATCAATCGGAATCAACAGTCGAGTCGCTCTGTGCTTTAGTTTCAAGCGCCAAGCGGACCGCCTCTAAGAACTCCTGGTTCCCAAACGGTTTCGACAAAGTGATTTGTGCACCTAGTTTCTGAGCGATACTCAGGTACTTCCACAAGCAGAATACTCGCCATCCGTTAAATCCCTTTCGATCCTGGAGATGATCCAGAGCCTCAGACCATCGCGAGCGACAATCACGTCATTGACGATGTCGCTTTTCTGGAGTGCCCGCATGATCAATGTTTGAGGAATAGAGCGTGTGGCATTGCCCGCCTGGAAGGAATCTCTAAGGAAGAATTTGATTTAAGGGACTTGATTGGGCAGCGAGGTTTATGTTTCTCTTCGTAAGTCGTGCGAACTGATAAGTGTCATGACACTTATCACTTAATGTTTCTGGTCCGAACCTGTTAGGTGCTTTGTCGTTTGCTCTGTGACGCTGAAGCTTGAAGGAATGAATTCCGTGCCATCGGCGGCACGTAGAGAAAGCGGGTTTGTGTCTTTCTCCAACGCATGCGATCCGGTTTGGGCTGCGCGCTTCGCGATATCCGCTAATCTTTTGCTCACGAACAGCCCGTTCACTATCAACGCTAGTCCAATGAACATCGGTATTACACCGGCAATCCACAAACGACTGAGAATCTCGGCAGTATCAGGTGAGACTTTTCCGCTCAGTATGAGGCCCTGCATGAAAAAGTATAGAAAGATCGCCACGCCGATGCCGACGCTGCCGGTGATTATCCCCCCCTTGATCTCGTTGTAGCGGGTAACCTCCGGCGCAATCCCTCGCCGGTGATCCAACTCTTCTTTGCGTCGCTTGCTCTCCGCTTCAGAGAGCGCCATCTCGGCGTACCAGGGCTTGCTCCAGTCGACTTTTTCGTCTGTCTTTCGAGTATCGACTGCGTGGAGTACCGCGGACAGATTCGTGCCGCACACTTTACAAAACCTTAATTCGTCGCTTTGGCTAGAGCCACATCGTGGACAAAACATGAATGCTCCCTCTCAACACTCGCCATAAAGATACGAGAATTATACGCTGTACGTTCTAACTATGTTGGTATTTTCTATCCGACATAGGCATCCGGTTCCCTCAGCATCTCTGCCAACCGGTTCAGGTATCGCCCCACGTGTAATCCATCCATTAGTGCATGATGCACCTCTACTGAGATCGGTAAATGAATGCGCTCGTTCTCAGTGGAAAACTTGCCGAATGCAATCTTCGGAACCGAATCCTCGCGTCCCCAATTCCGTGCATGCGAAAAGCTGGTAAATGAAATCCAGGGTATTGTCGTGAAGTGAACCCGGGCATCATCGCTGTGCCGCGGCCTGAAGGCTGCATCCGGCGACCGCGCCTCGCTTACTGCGCTTCCAGCCTGACTGATGAAGCTCCGAAAATCTTCCTGATAATCGAAATACGCAATGGCGAAGCTCTCATTGGGTAGCAACACGGTGGTGCTACCGTGAATTACGTCGTGGATAAACACCCTGCCCTCCCGCAGGCGATACCGAAATGGCTCAATCTCGTTTGCAGCTCGGAGTGCAAAGTAGTGATAGGCCAATGAGACACTAACTTCCGCAGAACGACCGCGAAGGACAGTCAGGAGTTTGGTAACGTCCAGCTGGGTGCAAATATTGAAGTAGGGCTTGTCAAAGGACCGGAAGAATTCAAACACATCGCGACGGGACCAGCTCGAAAGATCAAGATACTCTGCCATGTCAGAATTGTACGCGATCAGGTGTTGTAATTCATGACTGGGCAGGGTTGAGTTCGCGTCAAGAGTCACTCAATAGTGCCCCCGCTCAACGTCAGAACCGAGGAGCGGTAGCGACCGGGTCAATGCAAGGTGACACTCAAGGATCATTTTAACCAAAACCTTGAGCGCTCGCGTCGCTGAATAGGATCAGGGTGGTACGCTATTGACATGCTGAAAATTGGAACGGGTTGCGCTTCGGCCGTATCTTAAGCCTTCCGCACCTTTGACCCGGTCGCTACGTCCTCGGTTCTGACGTTGAGTCGAGTTAGCCTCGATCAGTGAACTGGCGGTTCAACTGCTCAGCATGCTTTGAAAGCTCAGCGTCACGTTGTAATCTACCGCTGAATTTTTCTACGTGAACCAAAACCTAATACTATTCCGAGCCGTATTAGACCGTCTCAGGCCGTCAGTCGTTAAAAAGGAGAACAATCATGCGCAGAGTTGTCTTCGTGATCGCAGCACTGGTGTCTTTTGCCTTACCTGTTTCCGCTCAGACAGTTGACGAGATTGTCACGCATTACCTCAAGACAGTGGGCGGAATGGAAAAAATCCAGGCTGTTCAGACGCTGCGCCGCACGGGCAGGTTCATCGGAGGCGGCGGGTTTGAAGCAATTGTCTTGCAGGAGAACAAGCGCGGAAATTTGGTGCGGGAGGAGTTTTACCTTCAGGGCATGACCGGCGTCAACGCCTACGACGGGAAGATCGGTTGGAAGATCGAACCCTGGAACGGGAAAAAAGATCCGGAAGCACTCAGCGAAGGCGAGATGAAATCGATTCTGGAAGACTCAGATTTTGATGGACCGCTAGTCAACTATCAGAAGAAAGGCAACAAGGTCGAGTTTGCGGGCATGGATAAGTTTGAAGGCACCGACACGTTCAAACTTAAAGTCACGATCGCGAATGGCGACACCTATATTTACTATCTCGACACCGATTATTACGTACCTATTAAGATTGATACGAAGCGGACGATCCGCGGTGCCGAGCGAGAATTCGAGACTGCGCTGGGTGACTACAAACAAGTCGGTGGTTGGTACCTTCCCTACTCTATCGAGTCGAATGTGAAAGGCAGCTCGGATAAGAGCAAGGTCGTTTACGAAAAGATCGAAGCGAACGTGGCGATTGACGACAAGCGTTTTGAAAAGCCGGGCACGACAACGACTGCGCAGGAAAAACCGGCGGATATCGATGCTTCGAAAAAGCTACCCAAGAAGCCGGCCGAAGCGGAGCCGGCCGAAAAGAAACCAGCTACAAAGCCTCAGGCTAACTAAAACAATCAACCTCCAAGTAAAAGGATTCGAGACCATGAAGATGAAATGGAAGCTTTGGTTTGCCTCAACGATTGCCTGCTTTTCAGTAACCATTAGCGCATGGGCGCAAACACCGCCACAGATCAAGGTCGACTCCGACACTATCTCCGGTCTCGGCGCGCGCAATATCGGATCGGCGACGATGAGTGGCCGCATTGCTGCACTCGATGCGGTCCAGGAAGGACAGCGACTAACTGTTTATATCGGCGCAGCGAGCGGCGGAGTATGGAAATCACTTAACGGCGGCTCGACGTTCAAGGCTGTCTTCGACAAACAACCGGTGCAATCGGTCGGCGCCATCACCATCGATCCCAAGAACCCGAAAGTCGTCTGGGTGGGCACGGGCGAAGCCTGGACGCGCAATAGCGTTTCAATCGGTGAGGGTGTTTTTAAGTCAGTCGATGGTGGTGAGAACTGGACCAACATGGGGTTGAAGGATACTGAACGCATCGCAAAGATCCTTGTCGATCCAAATAGTACGAATACCGTCTACGTCTGCGCGCCCGGCAAGCTCTGGAGCGATAGTGACGAACGAGGGCTCTACAAAACGGGCGATGGTGGTAAGAGCTGGACCAAGATTCTAAAAGGACCAAACGCCTCGACGGGCTGCTCGATGATTGCCATGGATAAGCAGAGCCCGCAAACTCTTTATGCGGGCATGTGGGATTTTCGTCGCAAAGGTTGGACTTTCCGCTCAGGCGGTGAGGGGCCGAACGCTTTTAGTGGCAGCGGTCTTTTTAAGAGCACTGACGGCGGAGCATCGTGGAGCGAACTTGATTCAAAGAACGCAAACGGTCTGCCTGCGAAACCATGGGGTCGCATCGCAGTGGCGATTGCTCCTTCAAAGCCCAACGTCGTGTACGCATTCATTGAGGCCGAGATACCAAAGGACGGGCTTTACCGTTCAGACGATGGAGGCAAAACCTGGAGACAACTCGATCGCAGCCAGAATATGATCTGGCGCCCATTCTACTTTGCAAACCTTATTATCGATCCGAAAGACGAGAATAAAGTCTACAAGCCTGATGGGTCTCTGATCGCAAGTAACGACGGTGGGCAGAGTTTTAGCAATATCTCAGGTGGGGCGCACGGCGACTTCCACGACGTCTGGATCAATCCGAACAATACCGACCAAATAATCACCGGAGACGACGGCGGCGTCTGGTATTCCTATGATGGAGGCAATCGTTGGTGGAAAGGAAACAATCTCCCGGTCTCGCAGTTCTACCATGTCAGCCTCGATATGGATGCGCCGTACCACGTCTACGGCGGACTGCAGGACAACAGTTCGTGGATTGGCGATTCCGCATATCCGGGCGGCGTCACAAACGATCGCTGGGAGAATATTTATGGCGGCGACGGAAGTCACAGGGCGGTTACATTGGCCGAATTAACCGTTGGACGCATGAAGCACGTGGCATCCAACCACTGCCCAACTACAAAGAAGGTAAGCTTCGCTACAATTGGAACACACCGATTCACGTCAGCCCATCTAAAGACGGAGCGATCTACATTGGCGCCCAGTTTCTGTTTCGCTCACGAGATCACGGTCAGACGTGGGAGCGCATCTCGCCCGACTTAACCACGAACGATCCCGAGAAACAGAAGCAAGAGCAGTCGGGAGGCATAACCGTCGACAACTCTTCTGCGGAAATGCACACCACCATCTTCGCTATCTGTGAATCGCCGCGCAATCCAAATCTAATCTGGGTCGGTACCGACGATGGTAACGTCCAGATCACACGCGACGGCGGCAAGACATGGAAGAACGTTGTGGCCAATATTAAGGGACTGCCGCAGAATGCCTGGGTGTCGTCCATCGATGCCGGCCACTTTGACGAAGGAACCGCCTACGCGACTTTCGACCTGCACACGTTTGGCGACATGCGTCCATACGTCTACAAGACCAGCGATTTCGGTCAAACCTGGACGACAGTCATTGCGCCGACGGGTAACGTTAAAGGCTATGCGCACGTTGTGAAGGAGGATCTGGTTAAAAAGGATCTATTGTTCGTAGGCACTGAACTCGGGCTGTGGGTTTCGCTGGATGCCGGCAAGCAGTGGGCCCAGTATACCGGCAGCGACTTTCCCAACGTCGCGGTGCGCGATCTCGCAATCCATCCGCGTGATAAAGACCTCGTTATTGCAACGCACGGCCGTGGGATCTGGATCATCGACGACATCACACCGTTGCGTGCGTTGACGCCGGAGAGGCTTGCTAAAGAGGCTGCGTTCATTGAAGCCCGGCCTACCGTGCAACGCGTTCCTGCCGGCGGCGGCTGGGTAAATGGCGATGCCACGTTTGTCGGCGCCAATCCCACCGACGAAGCTGTCATTACTTACTATCAACAGAAGCGCCATATCTTTGGTGACCTCAAAATAGAAATCCTCGACGAGGGTGGAAAGGTCTTAAGCACCGTCCCCAGCAGCAAGCGTCGCGGTTTGAATCGCGCTACCTGGTCGATGCGCCTGAAAGCTCCGCGCGTGCCGACTGCCGCGAGCGCTTCCTTTGGCGCAGCCTTCGGTCCGCGAGTCTTGCCCGGCACTTATACCGTCAAGTTGACAAAGGACAAGAACGTCTACACGACGAAGTTGCAAATCACCTCCGACCCCCGCGTCAAACATACGATCGACGATCGCAAGGCGCAGTTTGATCTTTCCCTTAAGCTCTACAAACTTTTAGGCGACATGACCTTCGCGGTCGATCGGATCAACGGTGTTCGCCTGGCGCTCGAGCAGCGCGCAACGGGACTCCAGGCAAACGATCCCTTAGCAGCACGTCTGCGTGCCGCCTCGGCCCAGGTGGATGAACTGCGACGGAAGATCGTGGCCACCAAGGAAGGCGGTGCAATTACCGGCGAAGAACGTCTGCGCGAAAATCTCGCCGACCTCTACAGTAATGTAAACAATTACGAGGGACGGCCTGCGCAAACTCAGATTGAACGCACCGACGCAATTGCACGTGAACTGTCCGATGTGATAACCAACTTCGACGCGTGGCTGACAAAAGAGATCACAAGCATTAATACTGCACTCGCGGGCAAACATCTGGAGGCAATAGTGCCATTGACCCGCGAGGACTGGGAAAAGAGAAACTAACAAAAGACGGGAGGCAGGAGCAGCAGGCAGGCGCAGGACCAGGACTTCTGACGTAACTTAAGAGCACGTCTGCATTTGTTTCTGCTCCTTATCCGCCTCGGCCGGGGCCGGTCACATCCGTGCCGCAGAGGCGCTCGAAAAGGCGATCATTCAAATGCGTGCCGCGCGCGAGGTCCGGCACGTTGATACTTTGGCTTACACCAACAGGGTCTTTCGCCACCTCTATTCCAAAGCCTACCTCGAACTAGTCAACGGTGCGCCCGACGTACTGGGATGGCTTTACGATTATCTCGATCAGCCCTGGCAAAACGAACGACGCAGGCTTGCGCTGGACCGGCTCAATACTCGCCCCTTCGTTAAGCTGCTCGAGCAGTACCGGCCCGAGCTGACAATTTGCACTCACTTTTTGCCCGCCGAGATAATCTCCTGGCTAAAAGCCAAAAAGCGACTGGCGAGCCGTCAGGCGATCATTGTGACGGACTTCGACATTCATGCGATGTGGCTATGTCATTACTACGAGCAATACTTTGTCGCGTTGGATGAGACGCGCGTTCACATGGAGAAGCTCGGTGTGCCCCCGGAGAAGATTACCGTTTCCGGCATCCCAATCGATCCCGTCTTTGCTGAAGTAAAAGACAAGCGCACCATGCGGCAGAAGCATGGCCTCAAGCCGGATCGCACAACCATCCTCGTCTCGGCCGGAGGATTCGGTGTCGGTTCAATTGAACACGTCATCAAGTCCCTGCTCGAGCTCCAGCACCCGGTGCAAGTCGTCGCGATTGCAGGCCGAAACGAAGAGCTTCGAGAGAGGCTGTCCGCCATGCCGGCAGTAGCGGTCGAATCACGAGTTGACGTCAAGGTCGTTGGATACACGACTGAAATGGATGAGTATATGTCTGCCGCCGACTTCATGCTCGGCAAACCGGGAGGACTAACGACTTCAGAGGCACTCGCGAAGGGTTTAGTATTGGTTATCGTCAATCCGATCC
>WNFK01150282.1_pt1 | contig 17572 bp, 18 predicted proteins | sample 5400281 | NCBI WGS metagenome assembly WNFK01 (sample SAMN13153350, study PRJNA577476) | soil metagenome | isolation source: 20 cm soil on Douglas fir-dominated hillslope | place: USA:California | collected 2013-09-17 | reverse complement strand
GTCCGGTACAGGAGCACGGCCGACAGGACCGCGCCCAGGCCCGCGACGCCGAGGCTCACGAACGCCCATCCCCACGCGCCCGGAGTATTGGCGCCGTGCCAGTCCAGGATCGCGCCGAAGAGCAGAGGCGCGATGGCTCCGGCACCGTAGCCCAGCAGCGAGCGCAGCGCCAGCGCCGAGCCTCGGTAGGCCGGGGCCACGACCTCGGTGATCGCCGTCGAATAGATGGGCGAGTCACCGAGGGCGGCGAAGCCATAGAGCAGGCCCACCCCGACGATCAGGGCCAGCGACGCTCCGACGAGCCAGCCAAAGACCAGCGAGCAGGCCGCGCTGATGGTCGCCATGATGAGGATGACCGGCGTTCGCCCGAAGCGGTCGGCGAAGACTCCGGCGAGCAGGGCCGCGACCATGCCGGTCAAATGGAACAGCGAAGTGATATAGGCCCCGAGACCCGCGCCACGGGTCAGCTCCGCCCCGGCCGCGACGAAGCACGCAGCCAGGAACGCGGGCGTCCAGGCCCACATGCCCAGCAGCTCCCAGGAATGGAAGGTGTAGCCGGCAATCACCAGCATGGCCGGACGGTTCCTCAGGACTTCGCCGCCGAAGCGCTGGCCCGTGACCCGTGGTGGGATGATGTTGGCGGTCGACCCTGCCGTGATCCACGCGACCGCGGCGCCCACGACTGGACCCAGGGCGAGAAGCCAGAACGTCAGCACGTAACCGCCTCGTGGGATGGCGGCGCCAGCGAGCACCAATGCCAGGGCCAGACCGAGCGAGTGGCCGGCCAGGTAGGCTCCCATGGCCCTACCACGTCGCTCCACGGGCACGTTCTCGGCCACCAGCAGGATTCCGGTTGTATATGTGCTCCCCAAGGTCACGGCCAACAGCGTGTACAGCCAGAGTCCCGACCAGTAGTCCCGCGCGAACATCGCGAAGGCACCGGCGACGACCGCCGAGGCGATGGTTCCGACGAGAAATACCCGCCGGGCGCCAACGCGGTCCGCGAGGGCAGAACACCCCATCAGAGAGATCGCGTATGCCATCTGGAACGAGGACGCGATGCTTCCCGCCGCGGTCCCGGACAGATGCCATTCCCGCTGCAAGACCGGCAAGGTCGCGGCGTAGGCGATGTAGACCATGTACGAGCCGACCCGCGACAGGCAGATCGCGCCCAGCCATCCACGCCCGCCGGGCGAGAAGAGGGTCATTGCGTTCTGACGACGACGTCGGATGCGGTCGCGGGCAGGCTGGGTACCAGCCACCGGAAGAGACCGGTCGCGGCCGCGGCGCCCAGCAGCTGCGCGACGATGAACCCCGGGGCATCCATGGGGCGAATTCCGGCGAAGGTGTCCGATGCGGCGCGCGCGAGTGTCACGGCCGGGTTCGCGAAGGATGTCGAGGCGGTGAACCAGTAGGCGGCGGTGATGTAGGCGGCGACCGCGAACGGCACGATGGGAGATCGGGTCCGCGCGCAACCCCAGATGACGGCGAGGAGCCCGAAGGTCGCCACGAACTCGCTGAACATCTGAGCCGGCCCGGAGCGCACGTGCTGCGAGGCAAAGAACACCGGCAGCTCGAACATCACGTGTGCCGCCGCGGCGCCCGCGAAGGCCCCAACGATCTGGGCGATGAGGTAGGCGGGCACGTCGGACCACGAGAGGCCACCCTGCGAGGCATCGGCGAGCGTGACCGCCGGATTGAAGTGGGCGCCGGAGATGGGCCCGAACGTCAGGATGAGGGCCACCAGCGCGGCGCCGGTCGCGATGGTATTCGCGAGCAGAGCGACCGCGACATTGCCGCCCGCGAGACGCTCCGCCATGATGCCCGAGCCGATGACAGTGGCGAGAAGCATCGCGGTTCCCACGCCTTCCGCCACCAGACGCCGGCCGAGGCTTGGTCGGTCGCTCATGACATCACGTCTCCTCGGTACATCAAGGGAGATTGATATCTCCGGGCAAAAAAAATCAGTCGCACCGCCGGATCACGCGGAATGACGTCTGGATCGGCTTGAGATCGTCCAGCAGGCGGCTGGTCAGCGCAAAGGCCTCCGGGTTCAGCGCGTAGTAGACCCAGCGGCCGTCTTTTCGGTCGGTGACCAGCCCCGCGTCCTTCAGCGCCTTGAGATGAAAGGAGAGGCGGGACTGGCTCGCTCCCAATTCGTCTGTCAGATCGCAGACGCACTGCTCGCCTTCTCGCAGCCGTTCGATCAATCGCAGCCGGGTTTCGTCGCCGAGCGCGCGGAAGAGGCTGAGCGCTTGCTCGACGTTACGGGTGGTTTGGGTCGCCACGACGGCACTATCAGGCACGTCGTGGCGCCAAGTCAAGATCGACCGCGCCGGCTCGCGATCGCCGCGTGTTGCAGGGACGTTACGAATGTCCGGCCGTCACTCAGGACGCGCAGCAGGCGTTGCCCTTGGCCAGCGGCAGGGCCGCGCCCTTCAGTTGCCTGCCACCGTCCTCCCCTTCGAGATCGTAGTTCAGGTGGTAGACCTCCCACTCCACGCCGTCCGGATCCGTGACCCAGAACTTGTCCTGGTTGGCGTGGCAGCAGTTGACGCCCATCTCTTCGCGCACCGGCAGGCCGGCCGCCTTCACGCGGGCGAGATGGGACATGACGGTATCTACCGCGTCGACCTGTACTCCCACGTGGTTCACGGTGCCCTCGGCGGCGGTCCCGCCGGCCGAGAGGGCCAGATTGACGGGGGCCCAGTCCGGCAGGAACTTCACGTAGCCGGGCTTGACCTTGACCGGGTTCCCGCCCAGGAACTGCTCGTAGAACGCGCGGCTCTTGGCCAGGTCGGATACGTGCATGTGGAGATGTACCTTGGCGCTCATGGCGACCTCCTAGCAGCAGGCGGTGAGTAGGCGGACCAGCGCCGTCACCGTCTCCCGCTTGACCGAATAGTAGATGTACCGCTCTTCCTTCCTGTTCTCGACCAGACCGGCCCGGCGAAGCAAATCAAGATGGTGTGACAGCGTCGGGCCCGGAATCTCGACCTCGGCCTGGATCTCACCGACGGACAGCTCCTTGCCCGCGCGCACCAGGCAGAAGAACACCTGCAGCCGCGTGAGGTGAGCCAGGGCCTTGAACGCCTCCACGTGCTCATCACTCGCCCGCAGCTGGGCTATCGGAAGGCGCGAGATCGTCTTCATCACGCCTTCCGGCCCAGACCGGCGATGAGCGTGGGTGCGGGAGCCCCGCAGCACCCAGCTTGGCTTTCCGCGGCCGTGATCCCACAGCTCGTCCCTGCCTCCACCCCGCCGCAGTCGCTCTGGTCTGCTCCGGGCGTGGCCGAGCACACGCCGGTGGCCGGCAGCGTCAGCTCCACCCGACGCGCTGCCTCGTGGTCCCCGGTGAGGTCGGCGACCACCGACCGTACTTGCTCATAGCCGGTGAGCATCAGAAACGTCGGCGCCCGACCGTAGCTCTTCATGCCCACGATGTAGAAGCCCGGCTCCGGCTGACGGAGCTCCTCGGCCCCGTGCGGCGGCACCGTCCCGCAGCTATGGACATTCGGGTCGATCAGCGGCGCAAGTGCGCGGGGGCTCTCGACGATCGAATCGAGGTCCAGGCGAAGCTCACCGAGCATGGCGAGGTCCGGCCGGAAGCCGGTGACCGCGACGATCTCATCGAAGGGGCCGATTGTCCGTCCGTCGCTATCACGCAGCTCGAGCCGGCCTTCGGTCTGACCTACCGCGTGGGTCCGGAAGCCAGTCTCAAGGCGGATGTGGCCGGCGTCCACCAGGGCGCGGAGGCGGGATCCCAGGCTGCCGCGAGCCGGCAGCGCGTCGGCCGTTCCCCCGCCATACGCTTCGGCGATGTCACCGCGTCTCACCACCCACGTGATCATCGTGGCCGCGTCTGTCGAGGCGAGCTGGGCCAGATCCAGCAGCGCGTTGAAGGCCGAATGTCCGCTGCCGACGACCGCAACGGATCGGCCGGCATAGCGCGTGCGCTGCGTGCCGAGCACGTCCGGGATGCCATAGAAGATCCGGCTCCGACTCCCAGCCTCACCGAGGGCCGGTAGTCCGTTGGCACCCAGAGGATTGGGCGACCCGTAGGTGCCCGACGCGTCGATCACCGCCTTGGCCAGGAGACTGTCCTCGCCCGTGGCCGTCCGGACTCGGATCTCGAAGGGGCCGCCCTCGCGCCCGGCCGTCTTCATCTTGTCGTGAGTCGCGCGGGCGATTGCGATCACTCGAGCTCCGAAACGGAGACTGGGTTCCAGGTCCGGGAGCTTGGCAAGCGGTTGGAGATAGCCCGCGATCAGCTCATCGCCGGTCGGCAGCGCGTCGGGATCCGGCTCCGTCCATCCGGCATCGAGCAGCAGGGTTCGCGCCACGGGATCGACGTTGTAGCGCCACGGCGAGAACACTTGCACGTGGCCCCATCCCTCGACATGCGTCCCGACCGACCGACCGGCCTCGAAGACCAGGAACCGCTGCCTCTTGGCCGCGAGGTGAGCCGCCGCCGCCAGCCCGACCGGGCCGGCGCCAATCACCACGATCGGAAGTTCTCTGTCCTGATCCACGTGCAGGTCCTCCGTGCTGTTGGATCTGACTATGGTTCCAGATATATCAAAATATCGATTGATCTGTCAAGCGCCAATCTCGTAGAGTGGGCGGCATGCCCGGCCCCGTGGAGCGGACATTCTGGTGAGTGTCACCACGCGCACCCGGCTGGGACAGGAGCTCGCAGTCGCCGGGATGCCGCCGGTCCGCATGAAGGGCCGGTCGAAAGGGGTTGAGGTGTACCGGGTACTGTGATGAGCGGCCGGAACTCCCTTGGCGCGATTGCTAAACGCATGCGGGTCTTTGGCCCCTGCTACGGGGCGGTTCAAAGTCATTTCTTTCTGGCCCACTAGGTGGGCTGGCACCTTCAGCATCAGAATCGCGTACATTCGACACGCCCAGTGGCGCCGTTTTGGACGGGGAGCGCCGGCAACGCCGATTTGCCGAGAGTGCGGTTTGACCTTCGCGACCCGCTCTGGCAGGATCGGCGCGAGGTAGGAGGGGTTTATCCGCCCTGTGACAATGTAGGTCCCGAGAGAGAACCCTCGGGCGAGGCGGGCTATGACGCCCGCCGCGGAAGGGGCGAGCATTATGTTGGAGCGTCTGGAGCAGCAGCGGCGGCTGACGTCGAATCAGTGGAAGCTGATCATCACCGGCAATCTGGCTGACCTGCTGGATTTCTTCGATTTCTTCCTGATCGGCTACGTGCTGGCCTTCATCACCAAAGAATGGCAGCTGACCTATTGGCAGGGCGCGGTGATCCTGCTGTCGTCCGGCATCGGCGCGGTGCCCGGCGCGTTCTTCTGGGGCTGGGTGGCCGACAAGATCGGCCGCCGCAAGGTGTTCATCCTGACCGCGCTCAACGTGGCGCTGGCCACCGGCATCATGGCGCTCACCCCTGGCCAGAACGGCTGGATCAAGGGCTGGCTGTTCCTGGCGATATTCCGCCTCTTGGTCGGCGTCGGCAATGCCGGGCTCTACGCGGTCGACATGCCGTTGGTGCAGGAATTCATGCCGACCAAGAAGCGCGGCTGGGTCGGCGCGCTGATCACCACATTGCTGCCAGCGGGCAGCATGCTCGGCGGCGTCGCTGGGTGGCTCCTGGCCCCGATCATCGGCTGGCGCGGCATGTTCCTCTTAGGCCTGGTGCCGATCGTGCTCGTGCTGATGGTGCGCTACTGGGTGCCGGAATCGCCGCGCTGGCTGATGCAGAAGGGCCGGCACGAGGAGGCGCGCAAATCGCTGGCCTGGGCGTTGATGGTCGATCCGAAGGAGATCGACCTGCCGACGACCGGTCCCGAGGTCGAGAAGGGGTCGTGGTGGGAATTGTTCAAATATCCACGCAGCGTCATCGCCGGCTGCCTGGTCGGGCTGACCCAGACTGGCGGCGTCGGGCTCGGGCTGTGGGGCGCGACCCTCTTCGTGCTGGTGCTCAGGATCTCGCCGGCCGATGCCGCCTTCCTGATGATCTTCGTCAACATGGCGGCGATCGTCGGACGGTTCAGCGTCACCGCGCTGATCGAGCCGCTGGGGCGCCGTGGGACGGGGACCCTGTACTGTGCCGCGGCCGCGGTGCTGATGGTGCTCGCCGGCTATCTGCACAATGTCGTCCTCGGCAGCGTGTCGCTGTTCTTTGTGCTGGTCATGGCGCAAAACTTCTTTGGCAGCGCCGCCTACTCCGTGGCCGGCCCGTACATGACCGAGATCTGGCCGACCCGGCTGCGCGCCAGCGGCATGGGGCTCGCCTACGGCGTCGGCAATTCCGGCAAGATCGTCGGGCCGCTCGGGCTGGCCTTGATCCTCGGCGCGAAGGACCTGATCAAGCCCGCGGCAAACCTCGACTCGCTGGGCCTGGCGTTCGTGTACTTCGCCTCCTGGTACGTGCTTGGGATCATCGCCTATTGGTTCATCGGCTTCGAGACCAAGGGGCGCTCCTTCGAGGAGATCGACGCCGCGCTCACCGGGCCGTCGCCGGTCAAGGCACGGGTGGTGTAACAGCCCGCGGGCGATGGACCGCACGCTATTCGCGGCGATCACGGAGCTGCGGGCGTGATGAGCGTCAAGCCGCCGTGATCGCGTTCCCGGCGGATGACGCCATGCGTCTTAGAGGACAGGAGAGAGAACCATGATCCGACTCACGCGAATCGGTCACGTGGCACTACGGGTGGCTGACGTCGAGCGCTCCCGAGCATTCTACTCCACGCTGCTCGGCTTCGAGGTCGTGGAGGAGGACCCCGAACACGGTGGCGTGTTCATGGCGCTCGAGGGATTGAGCCACACTCTCGATCTTTTCCCGGTCGACGGTCCCCCGACGACCTCGGCGCCGACACCCGGCGGGGTGGGTGTTCGCCACATCGCGTTCCTGGTCGACAGCGAGCAGGCGCTCAAGGACGCCTATACCACGCTCCTGGCAAACGGTGTGACGATCGTCCGGGCGGTGGACCACGTGAGCCAGAAGAGCGTCTACTTCCACGACCCGGACGGCACCCTGCTCGAGATCTACTACGAGCTACCCTACGCCCGCGAGCTGTTCCGCCAGGGCCGCGGCGATCGGGACGCTCCACTGGTCTTCGAACCCTAACCGGCGGCGGCCCCCGGTGCAGAGGGTACCCGGTTACGGCTCCGACCTCGTCGTCGACCTGTTGCGCGCCGTCGGCATCGAATACGTCGCGCTGAACCCGGGCGCGACCTACCGCGGGCTGCACGACTCGCTCGTCAACTACGGCGGCAATCGGGCGCCCGAGCTCGTCCTGACCACGCATGAGGAGATCGCCGTGGCCATGGCCCACGGCTACTGCAGCACGCGAGCATGGCGATCTTCAACGCGTTCTGTGACCGGGCCCCGGTCCTGGTGCTCGGCGCCACCGGCCCCATGGACGCCACGCGCCGCCGGCCCTGGATCGACTGGATCCACACCGCGCTCGTGCAGGGCACCCAGGTGCGCGACTACGTCAAGCTCGACGACCAGCCGGCCAGCGTTGCTGCCTTGCCCGAGGCATTCCTGCGCGCGTGGCGCGTCGCCCGCGCGGAGCCCATGGGGCCCGTCTATCTCTGTCTCGACGCCGGCCTGCAGGAGCAGGCGCTCGATCATCCGATCGTGCTGCCCGACGCCGGGCGCTTCCAGCCCGCAGCGGGGCCCCATGCCGATCCGCGCGCGCTCGACGAGGCCGCGCGCCGTCTGGCCGAGGCGCGCTCCCCGGTGATCGTCGTGGAGTCGCTCGGGCGCCGGCCAGAGGCGACAGGACCGCTCTGTCGCCTCGCCGCGCTGCTCGCCGCGCCGCTCGTCGACCTCGCCGCGGAGTCGCAGGGACGCCCGAGCGTCCCAGCCGATCACCCACTCGACATGACCGATGCGCGGGACGAAGCCATCCGGGATGCCGACGTTGTCCTGGGCCTGGACGTGTCGAGCTTCCTCACGGCTCTCGGCGAGACGGACCGGACCACGCGGGAGGTGCGCCTGCTCAACGAGCGTACCCACATCATCGCGATCTCACTCGACGACTACGCGTTCCGGAGCTGGGCCCACACATTCCAGTCGTTAGCGCCGGTGGACCTGCCGATCGCGGCCGACGCCGGCCTTGTGCTGCCCGCGCTGGTGGCGGCCGTCGAGGAGCGCCTCAAACGGGATCGGGGCGCGGCCGATCGGCTGGCGCGCGCCAAGCGGATCGGGGCCCGCCACGCCGCCCTCCGCGCCGAGGCGCGGGATGTCGTCACCCTCGAGCGCTCCGCGCGGCCGCTGGCGCCCTCGGTCCTCGCCGCCGAGGTGTGGGACGTCATCAAGGGCGAAGACTGGGCGCTGGCCAACGGCACCGGCAAGGGCTGGGCCCGCCGGCTCTGGGACTGGCGGCCTGAGCGCAGCTACGGCGGCAGCGGCGGCGCCGGCCTCGGCTACGGCCTGCCCGCGGCCCTCGGCGTGGCGCTCGCGCATCGGGGATCGGGCAAGGTATGCGTGAACCTCCAGGCCGACGGCGACCTCCTCTACGTCGTGAGCGCACTCTACACGGCCGCCCACCACCGCCTGCCGCTGCTGACCGTGATGTTCAACAACCGAACCGGGCGGCCGATCGAGCAGAAGGTCGTGGGTATCCGTATCGACGATCCGGCGCCCGACTTCGCGCGGCTCGCTCAGGGCTTCGGCGTCTGGGCCGAGGGTCCGATCGACACCGCTGATGCCGTTGGGCCCGCCCTCCGTCGCGCCCTGCGTGTGGTCAAGGACGAGGGCCGCCCCGCGCTGGTCGACGTGATCACCCGGCCCTGAAGGAAGCCCCCGCCGCCGGCGTCGAAAAGTCGTTGCTGGAGGCCCGCCAACGACCAACTCTGGATGGCGACCCGCCAGACCAGCCAACGTAGCGATTGCGGAGGTTGTCGACGGTCACTCCTAGGAGCAGGCGGACCTCGTTCGCCCGGAACCGGTGACAGGAGAGGTGCGTTCTTGAGCATTGGCGGCAAGGCGAACCAGAACAGAACCTGGTCCATGCGGTAGCGATAACGGCGCGAGGCCCGCGTAGGAGGCACACCGAGCGTGACTATGCGTGCTCCGGGTCGCGGCGGCGCGCCGGCGGGCGTATAGTCGCCAGCGCAGGAGCCGGGACCGTCCACACGACCTCAGGGGGTGAACCATGGCGAAGAACGGAACCATCCTGGTGGGGACCATCGGCCAGGGCGTCATGATGAGTCCGGACGACGGCGAGAACTGGACTCGGGCCAGCGTGCGCCAGGGCATGCATTCCGACTGCATCGTCAAGGCCTTGCTCTCCGATCCCTGGCGGCCGGGCGTCATCTATGCCGGGACCGACGTGGGTCTTTACGTCAGCGCCGACGGCGGCGGGAAGTGGCGACGGCTCGACACGCCGATGAGCGGGTCCATGGTCTGGAGCATGGCCATCGACCCTGTCGATCCGCGCGTGATGTTCGCCGGCACCGGCACGCCCAGCACGCCAGGCATTTATCGCTCCACCGACGAAGGAAAGAGCTGGGAGCGCCTGCCCGTGACGATCGCCGCGGAGTGCCCGAACGTGGGGATCCCTCGACCCACGGGGATCGCGATCGATCCTACCGACCACCGGCACGTGTGGGTTGGACTTGAGGTCGACGGCGTGCGCCACAGCGCCGACGGCGGCGAGACGTGGACCACGGTCAACGGGCAGATCCCGAACCAGGACGTGCACAACGTTCTGGTGATCGCGGGCCCGCCGAAAACCGTGTTCACCGTCGTCAACGACGACGTGTGGCGCAGCACCGACGACGGCAAGACCTGGCACTCGGCGCGTGCGCGTGAGGTCTTCCCGTGGCACTATCCCCGCGGCATCGCGGTCAAGCCGAACGATCCGAAGACGGTGTTCGTGACGCTTGGCGATTCGACGCCGGGCCGCGTCGGGACGGTGATGCGCTCGCGGGACGCGGGCGCCACGTGGCAGAGCCTCGGGCTGCCCGTCCCGCCCAACTCGGCCGTCTGGACCGTGAGCGTCTCGGCGTCCGACCCCGACACGGTGTTCGCCGCAAGCCGCTACGGCTATCTCTATCGCAGCGATGACGGCGGGGACTCCTGGCGCAAGTTGTGGCGGGAGTTCGGCGAGGTGTCGTCGATCCTCTGGGTGCCGCGGTCATGAGAGCCGGGCTGCGCGCCTGGGACGCCGATACCCACGTCAATCCCGCCGCGGAAGTGCTCGAGCGGTACGTCGATCCGAGCTTTCGTCCTCGGCTCGCCGAGCTGGCGCTCCACCGCGTCGCCACCGGCCAGATGCTGGGCGGCACGCCCGACACCCATCAATATCGCATTGCCACCAAATTCTATCGGCGCGTGCTGGGTGAGGCAAGCGCGCACGAGGCGTTCACCGGCCGGGGCACGCACTGGATGGGGTCGAAGACGCCCAGGGTCGGCGTGCAGGACGATCAGGCCGAGAACCGCGTCAAGGACATGGACGACGAGGGGACCGACGCGCATTTCATGGTCCCGACCCTCTGGGTCAGCGTGGTCGGTCTCCCGGACGTCGAGCTCGAAGTCGGATTGATCCGCGCGTACCATCGCCACGCGGATGCGTTCTGCGGCCAGTTCCCGATGCGGCTCAAGACCGCGATCGTGGCCTCCACGCGCGACGTCGACGAGGCGGTGCGCGAGATCACACACTGGGGCTCGTCGAAGTGGGCGGCGGCAGTCCTGCCCGTATTCGCCAAGGAGATCCCCATCGATCATCCGAACCTGGAACCAATCTGGACGGTGGCGCAGGAATACGACCTTCCCATCGTGCACCACAGCAACACGTGGAACCCACCGTACTTCCCCGGTTACCAGGATCTGTGGGACAACATCTTCCTCGGCCGGCTCGCGTCGCACCCCTGGGGCGGGATGCGGTTCATGGCCGCCTTCATCGGTGCCGGGGTCCTGGATCGCTACCCGCGACTGCGCATGGGCGTCCTCGAATGCGGCTTCGGATGGCTCCCGTTCTGGGCGAAGCGCATGGACGAGCAGGCGGTCTACGTTGGCGGCGTGGCGCCGCTCAAGCAGGCGCCGAGCGCGTACATCACCAGCGGCCGCTTCTTTTGCACCATTGAGCGGCACGAAGGCGAGGACCTGTTCAACTACGTCACCAGCGTGTTCGGCGACGATGTGCTCATGTACGCGTCCGACTATCCCCATTCGGAGTGCCAGTTCCCCGACTCCGTCGACAACATCTTGAAATGGTCGAGCCTCAAGCCGGACACCCGGCGCAAGCTCCTGTGGGACAACGCGGCCCGCTTCTACAAGCAGACGTGAGCGCGGAGCGACACATGCCATTCCACGAGGAGGAGGCGCACCGGATCTCACAGAGGCCGCCTTGCATAGTCGCTCAGGGTATTCGGTCGTAGGGTCGCTGGCTCCTCTTCCGTAGTCACGGTTAGCGCGGGCGCTGCGCGGCTTGGATCGCGTGCCAGACGCGTTCGGGCGTCGCCGGCATCTCGACGTGCTCGACGCCTAGCTCGGCCAGCGCGTCGCAGATGGCGTTCACCACCGCGCCGAGCGCGGGCGTCGTCCCCCCCTCGCCCCCGCCACGCAGCCCGAGGGGATGGGACGTCGACGGCACCTCACTGATCTCCGTCGTGAACGACGGGAGCATGTCCGCGCGGGGTAGCGCATACTCCATCAGCGTGGAGGACAGGAGCTGGCCGCTCTCGGCGTCGTACGCGCACGTCTCCCAGAGTGCCTGCCCCACCCCCTGCGCGATGCCGCCGTGCGTCTGACCGTGCAGGATCATCGGATTGACGGCACGGCCGCAGTCGTCCACGCTCGTGTAGCCAACGATCTCGACCACGCCCGTCTCGGGATCCACCTCGACCTCGCACACCGCGGTGCCATAGGGAAAGGACGGCATGGGCATCGTCTCGTCGCTCAGGCCGTCGAGCGGCCCCCGGGAGCTCTCGGGCACATCATGCCGTCGCGCTGCGGCGGCCACCTCGAACAGGTCGACCGAGCGGTCGGTGCCTTTCACCCTGAACCGGCGTGCCGAGAAGTCGACGTCGGCCTCCGCGGCCTCCAGCAGCCAGGCGGCGAGCCGCCGGCCCTTGGCCACGATCTGATCCGACGCCGTCGCCATCACCACCGCGGCAAGTCGCAGAGCGCGCGCGGAATGCGCGCCACCACCTACGACGGTGACGTCGGTATCGCCGGTGACCAGGTGCACCTGGGACAGTTCCACGCCGAGCCATTCCACGACGAGCTGCGCGAAGCTGGTCGCGTGCCCCTGACCGGACGAAAGCGTCCCCAGAACGACGTCGACTGATCCCTCCGGCCGCACCGTGATATGCGCCCGCTCCCGGGGAAAGCCGGTGTTCAGCTCGATGTAGCTCGCCACGCCGACCCCGCGATAGCGACCGCGCCGGCGCGCCTCGGCTCGACGCAATTCGACCCCCGCCCAATCCGCGAGGGCCACCGCCCGATCGAAGGCGGCCAGGTAGTCGCCACTGTCGTAGAGCGTGCCGACAGCGTTTCGGTACGGCATGGCGCTCGCCGGCACGAGGTTCTTCCGCCGCAGCTCGAGCCGATCGAAACCGTGCCGGCGCGCGGCGAGGTCGATCAACCGCTCCGTGACGAACATGATCTCGGGCCGTCCCGCGCTTCGGTACGGCGTCGTCGGGGAGGTGTTGGTGACCACGGCCCGACCGCGGATCGAGACAGTTGGCACGCGGTAGACGGTGCCCGTCAGCGCCATGCCCTTGTTAAGCGGGTGGAACGAGACGGCGTGTGCGCCGACATTGCTGGTGTTGGCGGCGCGAAGCGCGAGGAAGTGGCCCTCGGTGTCCAGCGCCAGCTCGGCACGGACCGCGAGGTCACGGCCGTGGTAGTCGGCGAGGAACGCTTCCCGGCGTTCACTCGTCCACTTCACTGGGCGCCCGACGCGGCGCGCCGCCCAGGCCACCAGCGCAAACTCGGGATAGCAGCTGTTGCGCGTCCCGAAATTCCCGCCGACGTCGCGCGCCGTCACGCGCACCGCGCGCTCCGGGACGCCGAGGGCTCCGGCTACGCCGGTCTGGGTGCGCCCGAGACCGCCGGCGCCCGCATGGACGGTGTAGCGGCCACTCGCCGGATCCCAGACCCCGACCGCTGCGCGCGGTTCCATCGGCACGCCGGTGATGCGGTGCACCCACGTCTCGAGTCGTACGACGTAGGCCGCACGCCCGAACGCGGCGTCCACGGCCGCGTCATCGCCGGCCTTGGCATCCACGCAGACGTTGGACGGGGTATCCTCATAGAGGACGGGCGCGTCGAGCGCGGCCGCGGCCGTGCTTCCCGTCACCGCTCGCAGCGGCTCCCAGTCAACGGCGATGCGTTCCGCGCCGTCTCGCGCGGCAGCGGGCGTCTCGGCGATGACCATGGCCACCACCTCCCCCACGAAGCGCACGCGGTCGGCCGGGATCGGCGGGTGCGGGGCAATAAAGGACACGTCGCCGGGCCGGATCATCTCCTCGTAGGGATTCCCCGGCATCGGGCTATGGGTGAGTGGCTTTATCCCGTCGGCGGCGGCGTTCTCACCGGTGAGCGCCGCGATCACCCCCGGCGTGGCGAGGGCCGCCGCGGTGCCGATGCTCCCGATCCGCGCGTGGGCGTGCGGCGAGCGCACGAAGCACGCGTGGGCCTGGCCGGGCAGGTTGACGTCGTCGCTGTAGCAGCCCGCACCGGCCAGGAGGCGCTCGTCCTCCTTGCGCAGAACCGGCTTACCGAATCCTTCGCGGGCCGAACGGGCTCGAGACTGGAGGAAGGACACGCGAGCTCTGAGTCAGGAGGGCTGGTGGAGCTGGATCCCGTGCATGACCAGCTCGCGGGACACGGCCGGGCCGTCAGGTGTCCTCCGCTTCGCAGCCGTCAGGACGATCTCGTCGGTAGGTTGGCGAAGGGAACTGCCGCGCGCCAGTGACCCGAAACGCCAGCCCTCCCGCCCCCCGGCACGCCGAGCGACGAGCAGCATGATCATCTATCGCAGGTCGGCGAGCGCGTGCTCTCGGTCAAGAACGGCACGCCGAACGAACTCGATAGCTTGCTCAGCATAGCCACTTTTGGGACCAGTATACAGAAACACTCTCTTACAGCCTCAAGGACATGACGATTCAGCCACTGCGTCCGCACCCAGTACGCCAAGGGGCTGGCGTAGAGACCGGCCTAACCACTACGACAGGCTGCGCCCACAGGAGGCGAGAAGGCCGGGCCATTCATGCGACACCTGGTTCGGCGTCTTCGCGAAGCGATTGGACACTCGTGTGAATGGGGAGAACAGCGCGGAGCGGCACCCGGTACGGGTAGGGCATAGACGTAAACTGTCTGAGTGGATCGCCTCGCGCAGGTCGTCTTCGTTGCCGTATGAATGGCGCGCGCGCACCCCCGTGCCGCTATGAGTTATCTCTCCGCCCACCGCTGGATCAGATCGCCCGCCGAGACAACCTCACGCGAGGATCCGACGGGTGCTCAAGCGATTCTGCACCGCCGGCCAAATGGTCAGCCCCAGTCGGATTGGTCAGCTAGGGCCCGAAAGGGGCAGTCTCAAGAGAGCGACTTATCCACTTCGGGCGAGTGCCGGGTGTGCCGGCCGGCACCCAGGTAGCACCAAGGTCCAATAGGCCCCGCTGCTGGCGAATGCTACGCTGACCTTGCCTCCCCACGCGTTTCTCTGGTTGACGCACCCGGCGTCCTTACTCGTGGCACCTGGCTCGGCCTGCCTCGATTCGAGGTCGAATGCGCGATGGAGTCCAGTCCGATGCCAGGCGAGCCCCTTCTCCGCGACGGAGCCCGCGAAGCCGTCGAACAGTGCAAGCTCTCGAACCGCCAGCACGACCGACTGCGGGGCGGGCCAGGAGTCGGTGCCCCCTGCCGAGTGTGCGACCGCCCTGTGGAGAAAGACGAGATGGAGTTTGAGGTTGAGTTTGCTAGGGACGGAGGCGCGCCTCATTTCCACGGGTATCACGTCCACGTCCGGTGCTTCGCAGCCTGGGAGCTGGCGCGCATGGACGGCCACGCTCCGAGTTAGCTCCTATGCTCTTCGGCTCTTCTCTGCTGCTCGTGGTGTGGATCATCGGATGGGGAGTCTTGGAGATTCCGGGCCGCTGGATTCACGTGTCGCCCGTACTGGCGGTCGTTCCGATGATCGTCCACGTCATGCGGACAGTCCCGTCGAAGCCGTCCCGTCGTCATGGTAGATGAAGCCGCCGACGACGTAGGGCGCCCGCCCGCTGGCGGCTTGTGGCGCGTCACCTGCAGCTGCAGGGAACGGATCGGTTACGCCGCCTCGCTCGCCGAAGCAGAGGCGCTCGAGCGCGACCACGTCGCGGTCTCGCCCAAGACGCGCCGCCACGTGATCACCATCGCGAGGAAGTAGCGCGCGAGTGGAACCAGAGGACAAGCCCTGCATCATCTGTCGTGGTCGAGCCGTATGGCAGATGTCTGTGTCGCCTGCTCGGAATTCCACGACGAGATCGCCCAGCGCATTCGGGCGCAGCTTAAGCGGTAGGAGTCACCGCCGAGCGCGCCCACCGTAGGGCCCGCGCCAGCGTGAGCTGATCCGGCACGCTCCCACCCACCACCACCGACGCGCTCACCGCCACCCCGAGCCGCCGGGCCGCTTCGACGAATAGATCGGGATCCGGCTTCGCGTGCTCCAGCTGATTGCGCGTGACGACTGGCACATCGGGTCCCAGCCCGAGCATCGTGAGCGCTAAGCGCGCAGTATCGGCCCGGCCACTCGTCGCGACAGCCCAGGGCGCCCCGACGTCGCTCAGATAGGCCAGGAGCTCGCGCGCGCCGGGCAGCGGGCGCACCTGCGACGCCTGGCGTATGTACGCTTCCGCGTGCCGAACTCTACTTGGACCGAATCATATGTCGCCATCCGTCAAGGTCAAACCGAATAGGATGGGGCCGACGCGCCTAAAGTTCGGCATCATAACGTATGCCAACAAATCACTCGTCCGGACCGGGATGTGGGGGCGGGTCTGAAAATCCTTGATCCCCAGACATCAGCCCACTTCGTCTGGGGTGCCCTGGCGGGAATGTTGCGGCTTGGTGACGTTGCTCTGAACCCGGAGTGATCAATCGGTCATCCACCTGAGGCGGTGCCGAATCGTTAGGCGCACGCCCACCGAAACAGCAGACCGGATCGCACTCGCTTAGGAAAAGGCCGCGGACACGATACCGGCGACGCGTGGCGCTATCCGTGCATCTAAACAGTTGGAGGACTGCACACATGCCCACGAGAAGAGCAGCGGCCGGACACTACCTCATCGCCAGCGACTTCGACCAGACCTTGAGCTTCAATGACTCCGGCATTGTCCTGAGCGACCTCATCGGCGCCTCGAACTTTCGAGAGAAGGTTCGGGGCCTCTCTGACATCCACCTGGTCCAGCAGGGGGCCGAGCTCGCGTATCTCCTTCGTCATGATCCTGAGTTTCGGTGCGTACGCCGCGCGCATCTGATCGAGGCGGGAACGCAGGTGCGGTTGAAGCAGGACATCAAGCGCTTCGTCGAGTGCCTCAACGCCGGCGTCGAGGGGTATGAATTCTCGTTCTATGTCATCTCGGCGGCACCCAGAGCCGTCGTCCAGTCCGCGCTCGAGGGTATCGTGCCCGCGGACCATATCTTCGGCGCGGAGTGTGACTATGATGTGGCAACCGGCGAGATCTGCGCCATCACACGGGTCCCCGCGGGCTATGGGAAAGTCGCGATCCTGGAGAAGCTGGCGACCGAACTCCAGGTGAGCCCGGACCGGACGATCTATGTCGGGGATGGCAGCTCCGATCTCCACGTCATGCTGCACGTCAACAGCGGCGATGGCGTGACGATTGCGGTGTCGGAAGCCAAGCACATCACCCGAATCGCACAGCGGACCGTTGTCAGCGACAACGCCCTGAGCGTCTTGGTGCCCGTCCTCGAGGAGGTGGTGGGCTGGGACGCCGCGCGGATCCGCCAGCTCTTCGCCTCCCACAGACTGGTCTTGCAGGAGTGGGACAAGGCGCGAACGGACTGGGTGACCGTGCGCGCATGTCCCGAAGTTGGCGCTGGCGTGGTCCGGTGAGCGCCGGGTTGGAGCGGGTGGAGGAGGACACGAGAGGCCGCAGGGAGACATGACGACTACCGCGACGTTCCAGAAAGGTGATCGGGTCGAGTTCAAGGAGTTCCCGGAGGTCGCGGCGGGAACAATTGTGGGGTTGTGGAAGCGCGGCTTCTATAAGGTCGCCTGGGAGAGCGGGCTCACCTACCAGGGCAAGACCACCATCGTGAGCGGGAATGTCATCCGAAAGGCGGGCTGAACTCACACCACATCGGACAATGCATCGCCTGGTATGGATCGCGTGGCCCGCCGCGTTAGCTGCGTGGACTCTCGCCGAACCGCGCCAGCAGGGCGACGTGGACCGCGGTGCCCGGAGCCGCTTCGACACGCCCATCAGGCCGGATCCAGCCCGAGGAGACGCCGGCGCCCGGGGGTCGCGCTCGTGGCTCCCCACCACGTGGAGCCGTCACCGCGTGTCCAATCGCGCGGAGCGCGGTCTTCCAGTGCGCCAGGTCGCGGCGGCCGAGCACTCGTGATCTCCTTCGCGAGTTGCG
>WNFK01164572.1_pt1 | contig 17579 bp, 20 predicted proteins | sample 5400281 | NCBI WGS metagenome assembly WNFK01 (sample SAMN13153350, study PRJNA577476) | soil metagenome | isolation source: 20 cm soil on Douglas fir-dominated hillslope | place: USA:California | collected 2013-09-17 | reverse complement strand
TCGACATTTCTGGCCGAACGCATCAAGCCGGGTGATCAATTGAAAGTCTATGTGCAGAAGGCCCATGGCTTCGCGCTGCCGCAGGATCCGAAAACGCCGATCATCATGATCGGGCCGGGCACCGGCGTGGCGCCGTTCCGCGCGTTCCTGCTTGATCGCAAAGCGACCGGCGCGCCCGGCAAGAACTGGCTGTTTTTCGGTCATCAGCGCAGCGATTGCGATTTCTTCTATTCGGACGAGTTGAACGCCATGAAGACGTCAGGTCTGCTGACGCGAATGTCGCTGGCGTGGTCGCGCGATGGCGACAAGAAATTCTATGTCCAGGACCGCATGCGCGAAGTCGGCCGCGAGTTGTGGACCTGGCTGGCCGAAGGCGCCAACATCTATATCTGCGGCGACGCCAAGCGGATGGCCAAGGATGTCGAACGCGCGCTGGTCGATATCGTCGCCCAGTTCGGGGCGCGCTCGACCGACGAGGCCGTCCGCTTTGTCGCGGAACTCAAAAAGAAGGGCCGGTTCCAACAGGACGTTTATTGACGAGTTCCAATCAGCCCAAATCCGAACGAATAAAATTCTCGCTTAAATTCACCGCAGAGAATTTTTGACTGCAATAGGAGTCTGTCAAAGCGTTCATATCGCTATTTCCAAGGTCGCCTTGTATCCCGGCGCAATCGGTATTCCATTGTGGCTAATGCGACGTTGGAGATCGACTATGCGCGAACTATCGGCGGAAGCCCGCCTGCACCTGCACGCGCGCTCCCTTTCGGGGCGGGCGGGACATGGTCTGCACACGGCCGCCCTCTATGGCGCCTTCGCTCTTATTGCCGCGGTGGTGTTCGGAACCCTGTCGGTTCACCCGTTCTAGGCGCGCGCTAACTTGCTTTCTTAAACGGCGCTACTTCAATACCGCCATCCTTCAACGCCTGCCGGACGCCGCGTGCGATATCGACCGCGCCGGGCGTGTCGCCATGAATGCACACGGTATCGGTGCGCATTTTGATTACCTTGCCCGTGACCGACACCACGGCGCCGTCCTGCACCATCCGCACCACCCGCTGCGCGATCTGCTTGGCATCATGCAACACCGCGCCGGGTTTGCGCCGCGACACCAGCGAACCATCGTCTTCATAGGCGCGATCGGCGAACACCTCGTGCACCATCGGCAGGTTGGCGGCTTCGCCGGCCTGCACCAGACGCGAATTGGCGAGCACCACGAAAATCAGATCGGGATCGACCGCCTTGATCGCTGACGCAATGGCCCGCGCGGTCATGTCGTCCTCGCACGCAACATTCGACAGTGCGCCATGCGCCTTGACGTGGGTGACCTTGTGGCCTGCCATGGTCGCGATCGCCTGCAAAGCGCCGATCTGGTAGGCGACCAGATTTTCGATCTCCGAGGCCTTCATGCCTGGAAAGGGCCGGCGGCCGAAGCCGTGCAGGTCGCGGTAACCCGGATGCGCGCCGATGCTGACGCCGCGCGCTTTGGCAAGCTCCACGGTCTTGCGCATGGTGTCGGAATCCCCGGCATGGAAGCCGCAGGCGATGTTGACCGAGGTGGCGAGGTCGATCATGGCGGCGTCATTGCCCATTTCCCATGCGCCAAATCCTTCGCCGAGATCGCAGTTGAGATCGATTGTCATGATGTCGTGTCCGCTTGCCGTGAGTGGATCCTTGGTTAGTCGTGCGCCTGCGCATCCGCCGACGATGGAATTTGCCACGTTCCGGCATCGACTGCACTGACCGCGGTGCCGGCTACATTGGCATCTTGCAGGGCCTCGATGTTGAGATCAAAATTCTCGATAGCTCGGACACGGTCGGGCAGGGTGCGCAGCATTTCCCAGAACTTCCGGGCCTCAGCTTGCGCCTCGGTCATACCGACGGCCTTGAAATGAAAGCCACGGCCGGCGGGTATCTGCGCGAACCGTCCGAGATCGGCCGTCACGACGGTTGCGATCTTGGGATAGCCGCCGGTGGTGCCGCGGTCCGCCATCAGCACGATGGGTTGGCCATTGCCGGGCACCTGGATGCTGCCATTCACCGTACCGTCGGTGACGATGTTATGACCGTGCAGATGTTTTATCTCGGGACCTTCAAGCCGGTAACCCATGCGGTCGCTGGTCGCCGATATCTTCCATTCGCTGTCGAGAAACAACTCTTTGGCATCGCCGAACTCGTCGTCCTGCGGACCCATCATCACGCGAATCAGCCCGTCCGACAGGGGAGGAAGATCGATCCGGTGTTCGGTCGCGCCGCTTGCGGCTGCCGTCTGCAATTCATCACCCGCCTGCAACGTGCGCGAATATGGGCTGCCGAGCCCGGCCCGCGCATTCACGGCCAGGCTGCCGAACATCGGCTCACCGGCAATTCCGCCTTCGATCGCGAGATAGCTGAAAGAACCGCCGCGGGCAAAGCCCAGCGTCAGGGTCTCGCCGTCGGCCAGGGTCACGGATGTATCAGAGGTGACGGCCCGCCCCGAGATGTCCGCATTGCGTGGTGCGCCAGCCAGCGCGACACGAACCGCACCTTCGCGCGCCGTGAACGCCGCCCCGAACGGGCCGATTTCGATGGCCGCGGCGAGGACTGGGCTCCCGACCAGGCTATTCGCCGCGGCCAGCGCCAATCGATCCATTGCCCCGCTCGGCGTGAGGCCATACCGCTGGGCGCCGTGGCGACCGCCGTCCTGCACCGAACTCGCAGGACCAATGGTCGAAATGACGAGTTTACTCATGTGGGTATCAACTCGGCGACGATCTCGCCGCGTTCTGCGGCGCGATCCTGCTCCGCGAAAGTCTTGGCATCGACGGCTGTAAACGTCACGGCATCCCCGGGTTCCAGCAGGAAAATCGGATCGCGATGCAGCTGGTAGGTCTTGACGGCGGTCCGTCCCAGCAGATGCCATCCGCTCGGAGCGCGTCAGCAGGCGCGGATTTGGCCGCCGCGGCATCCGCAACGAGTCCGGGAGGCCACTGAGATAGGACCAGCCCGGTGTAAATCCGATCATGGCCACCCTGTAGTTGCCGGCGACGTGCCGCGCCACGATATCGTCAGGCGTCGTGTTGAGCGCCTTGGCGACATCCTCCAGATCGATGCCGTGCTCGCCGCCATAAACCACCGGAATGCGCCAGCGCCGCGTGGTCGCGGCCGGTGGAGCCGGCAATTGCGTGAGGATGAGGAGCTTCTCGCCCAGCGTGTCGAAATCGATCTGCACGGGATCATAATGCACCAGCAGGGATCGATAAGTGGGCACGGCCTCGGTCACGCCGGCGATGGTCTCGCGCGCGAGGGTGCGATCGAGCGCCAGTACCCGCTGGTTCGCGACGTCGTCGATATTGCGGCTGAATTCCACCGTGATGGCGCTGTCGCCACTCGGCAAAAGGCGGGGCGGGGATAGTGTCGCGGCCATAGCCTCACAAACTCGTCGTCGGATGCCAAGCTCTAGCGTGTTTCGCCGTGAAGTGGAATTCGCTTCGCGCAAATGAGCCTGCAAATTCAATAAATTAATCTGCATCGCCGTGATAAGACGGCGTGATCGCGCCATGCGATGCGGCGGCTTCAGCCGTGAGCTGGCGACACTTGACGCGATGCCCGCGCCCCGCAAGATGCGCCCGTCCGATCAATCCGCAACCGGAGCTACCTGTTCGATGTCCCTGACCCCCGAAGCGATCAAGACCCTTTCGCATGTGTCGACCGCCACCATCACCACGGTCCTGCTCAAGAAGGGGCTGCGGAATGTCTGGCTGCGGGGGACGCGTCCGCTGCGGCCGGGACAGAAGCGGCTGGTCGGACCGGCCTTTACGTTGCGTTTCGTGCCCGCGCGGGAGGATCTGGCCACCCCGGAATCATGGTCGTCGCCGATTTCGACCCGGACCGCGATCGAAGCCATGCCGGAGGGCTGTATCGCCGTGGTCGACGCCATGGGCGTCACCGACGCCGGTATTTTCGGCGATATTCTGTGCGCGCGCATGGTCAAGCGCGGGGTAGCTGCGCTGGTGACCGACGGCGTCGTGCGCGATCTCGAAGGGGTGCTCGGCACCGGTTTGCCGGTGTGGTGCGACGGCTTTGCGGCCCCACCGTCGGTCGCTGGACTGACATTCGTCGGCTGGGGCGAGCCGGTCGGCTGCGGCGGCGTCGCGATCTTCCCGGACGATATTATCGTCGCCGATCAGGACGGTGCCGTGGTCATTCCGAAAGCATTTCTCGACCTCATTCTGGCCGAGGGTGCGGAGCAGGAGCGAATGGAGGCCTGGATCGTTGACCAAGTGAACTCTGGTGCGGTGTTGCCAGGTCTCTATCCGATGAATGCCGAGACCAAGGCGCGCTACGCGGCTTCGAAGAAGTAACCTGACCTCATCCCCGGATGAGCGCTTTTGCGCTCACTCGGGAGGAGCGGCGTCTTCACCGCGTCTCGAAAGATGAGGCCCTATGGACGGCGCAAGAGCGGCTGCTCTCCATGAGGGATTTCTTGCTCAAAAAGGAGGAACACGATGAACATCCATCTCGCAGGTTCGCGGCCGACACGGCTCGCGCCCAAAGAGTATTTTACCGGCACGGTCTGGCAGGACCCGATCATTGCAGCGGAAGCCCCGGCGCGGATCGTCTCGACCCGCGTATCCTTCGAGCCGGGTGCCCGGACAGCCTGGCATTCGCATCCGCTGGGCCAGACGCTGTATGTGATCTCGGGCGTCGGCCGGGTTCAGAGCCAGGGAGGGCCGATACGCGAGATCCGGCCGGGCGACGTTGTCTGGATACCGCCGGGCGAAAAGCACTGGCACGGCGGCTCGCCGACCAACGGTATGATCCACATCGCGATGCAGGAATCGCTGGACGGAAATTATGCGACCTGGATGGAGCAGGTGACCGACGCGGAATATGCCGCGAAAGTCGGGGTATAGTTGTCTCGCATCGGCGGGCTAGATACGCTGCGCGGACCAAGTGCCGGAGCAAAGCGCGCCGCGCCAGGTACCCGATCCTGACGTGGCGCCGAGGTGACCCGACCCGACCGCGCGCTTGATTCCGCTTGTCAGGGTCACACTGATGTTGCCGGCATCGGCGACACGGCCGGATGCTTTCATCAGCGGATTGCTCGATTCGACCTGGCCATTGTTGATTCCGATCGAGATGGTTGCTCCGCCCCCGCATGCGGTGTTCTCGGAGGCAATCTGCACATTCCATGCGCCGTCAAATGTCGCGGCCGCAACTGGCGTGGCGGCTAACATTCCCAGAAGCACCAGGATGCGGCTGGCGAACAATGTTTTGCGAAAGTTTCCCATGGCGGGCTCCCTTGGTTCCGACGCAATCAACCTCTCAGATCGCTTCCTCCGAGACTGTGATAGAAATCACATGAGACGATCGGGCCTTGGGCTAATGAATGATCGCGGGTAACATCAGCAAAACAACAGGCTGGGTTATCGCGTACGGGATCCCGGGGAATTTTCATGAAGCGAGCTTTTCTAGCAATCTTTTGCGGTGCCGCTCTCTTTGCAAGCTCCATTGCCTATGCTGCGGATACGGTATCCGACAAGGAAATGGCGGATCGCTATTCGCAGGCGGCGCAGTCGGGAGACAGCGACGCTCAGTTTTATCTTGCCGCGCTTTATTCGGCGGGCGTCGGGCGCCCGAGGTCCGATGCAGAAGCGTTTCGGTGGTTCTCACGTGCCGCTGATCAAGGCCATTCGCATGCCATGCTGGTTCTCAGCGGAATTTACGCCGTCGGGCGGGGCGTACCGCAAGACAACCTCAACGCCTATAAGTGGGCTTACATTGTTTCAGTCGGCACCCGGGTCGAGGAATTCCGGAACGGAAGTCGTCAGCTGATGGGTGTTCTGGAAGGCAGGATGACGCGCGAGGACATCGATCGGGCCAAGGCCGAAGCCGGCCGCTGGCATGCGGTACCGAGCCAAGCAAGGCCCGCCGTTGCTCCGGCTCCCACCGACAGCCTCACACGCGACAGCCAGTCGCCGCCGGCCTTGGCTGCTTCGAAATCATCGCCCGCGACCACCACCAGCAGTGCCGCCGATTCCAGCACTTCGCAAGGGCCGCGCATCTCTGGCGACAAGAAGAACGACATCGACGCGTTATTGGATCGCGTACCTTCCGGACTGCGCAAGCGGTTCGGTTTTTGAGATTGAGGAGAAGCCGATGTCTTCGCGCGGTCTTGTGTGGTCTGGATCGGTGCTTGCAGTGCTTGCTGCTGCAGTAGGTGGCGCCTATCTGATGTATCCGGACTACTTTCAGCCCCCGACGGTAACCACGGGAGTGGCCACCCTTGGGCCGGTTTCGGAGGCTGTCTATGGAACGGGAACGGTAGAGCCTGAGCGCTGGGCCAAGGTCGTACCGCTTCAACGGCGGCGGCTGGTCGAACTCTGCCGCTGCGAAGGCCAAGCCGTCAAGGTCGGTCAAGTTCTCGGCCGTCAGGACGACGCCGAAGAGGTCAGCGCGCTCCATGAACTGGAAATCAACAATGAGCAACTTGCGCGCGATCTCGATCGCGCCAAGCGCGATCGCGACAAGAGCGACGCTGCGAAGACCGAATATGAGCAACGCTCTACTCAATTCGAGCAATCCAAATCGCGGATTAGCGCGCAAAAAGCCCGCATCGATTCACTCGTGCTGCGCGCGCCATTGGATGGCATGGTGCTGCGCCGCGATGGCGAGGTCGGTGAGATCGTCGGGCCAACCGATGTACTGTTTTGGGTAGGCCCGCCGGCGCCGATGCAGGTGGTGGCTGAAATAAACGAGGAAGAAATCACCCGGATTGCCGTGGGGCAGAAGGCATTTTTGCGAACCGAGGCCTTTTCCGCGCAGGCTTTGCGGGCCACGGTCTCGCAAATCACGCCAAAGGGCGATCCCACGCGAAAGACCTTTCGTGTCTATCTGCTGTTGCCACGCGATACGCCATTGCGGATAGGAATGACGGTGGAAGTCAACATCATACATCGCGAAAAGGCGGCGGCGGTTGTGGTACCTGCCGAGGCCGTTGCCGCCAATGCGGTTCAGGTCGTCAGTAGCGGAAAAATTCGGCGCGTCCCGGTCACGGTCGGGATTCGCGGCAGCCGTAACGTCGAGATCACGGGCAACGTGTCGAAGGATACGACCGTGCTGTCACCGGCGCGTGCCGATTTGGCCGATGGCACGCGGGTCCGCTTCGAAAACGTGGCGGCCAAGCCGGCAACGGACGCTCCCGCAGATGTCACTCCGAGTCCCAGTCCCGCGGCTGACCGGGAACCCGCCGCCATTGTCACCAGCTCTGCCGATGCCGATAATGCGGTCATATCCTCTGCCATATCGGCCCACGTCGATTCCGTTGTTAATGATGCACGCAGGAACGTCGGCAAATACAGGTAAAACCCATGGCAACGAACCTTGTGCTGAGCATTGCGTGGACTCATGTGAGCACCCGCGTCCGACAAACGCTGGTCGGCATGTTTGGCGTGGCAATGGGGGTCGGCTTCACCATCATGATGGCAGGCCTGATGCAGGGATCGCAGATCGATTTTCTGCGGCAACTGGTCGATACCATGCCTCACGTCACGGTCGGTGATGAGCGTCGGTCGGTTCCCAGCCAGCCGGCGGACCAGGAATACGCCGCGGTTGGAATGTCCAACGTGGCAAACGTCAATCGGCGCCCCGGGATCAGATATCCGGACGCCATCATGGCCTCGCTGAGGTCGTGGTTGCCAGGCGACGTAGCGCCGTCAGTCAAGACCACGGCGATTGTGAACCACGGCGAAGCGCGGGTTGGCGTCGGCCTGGTCGGCATTGATCCGCGGCTTGAAGTTCGCGTTTCCAAGCTCGCCACGCAGATGCGCGAGGGCCAGCTTACGGATCTGTCGAAAGCGGCCAACGGGATCATCATCGGCGAGGCGCTGGCACAGAAACTCGCCGTGAAAAATGGAAGTACGGTTCTGCTCGGAGGCGGTGAGGGGACCCAGATTTCAGCGACGGTGGTCGGAATCTTCCGGTCTGGAATCAAGAGTGTCGACGAAGGGCAAATCTATTCGCTGATGAATCTGGCCCAGACGCTCATGGGGCAGAACGGAGTTGTCAATCAGTTGCGACTGCGGTTGAGCGATCCTCTGGTCGCACAGAAAGTGGCCACTCAAGTCGAGGCCCAGATCGGATACAAGTCGGTGTCATGGCAGGAAGCCAACGCCGATCTGCTGGGTGCCTTCGCTACCCGTGATTTCATCGTGCTGACGGTGATGGGTGCCATGCTGCTGAGTTCATCATTCGCAACGTACAATATCATTTCCACCATCACTCATGAAAAGCGTCACGACATCGCGATCATGAAATCGCTGGGCATGCGAGAATACTCCGTGCGGCGAATTTTCATTATTGAGTCGATGATGATGGGAGCCGTCGGAATCCTGTTTGGATGGATTCTCGGATATCTGCTGTGCTATGGATGGTCTCAGATCACCATCTTCAATGTGCTGACCGGAGCGACGACGCCGCTCGAGATCTACTATTCGCCGATGCACTATCTTGCCTCCGGCGGTATTGCCATTCTTTGCTGCGCGGTCGCAGCCTACTTTCCGGCACGCAAGGCGACGCGGGTGCATCCAGTCGAAATTATCCGGGGCGCGTCATGACCGAGGTGGCGCTGCAAACCGTGAACCTGGTCCGCCGCGTCCAGGGCGTCATTACTCACACTCTGGTCAATGGCATCGATTTATCGGTGGCGAAGGGTGAATTTCTCGCCATCACCGGCCCTTCGGGATCCGGGAAATCATCGCTGCTCTATTTGCTCGGACTGCTGGATGCGCCCACGGAAGGCGAGGTCATCATCTGCGGCCAGGCAACATCCAAATTATCGGAAACCGAGCGCGCCGACGTTCGGCTGACCAAGTGCGGCTTCGTGTTTCAGTTCCACTTCTTGCTTCCCGAATTTACCGCGCTTGACAACGTGCTGCTGCCGATGCGCGCGCATGGCCAGATGTCCACCAAGGACATGAACGAGAGAGCGATGAGCCTGCTGACGTCGCTCGGTCTCGGCGAGCAGACCGGCAAGCGGCCCAATCAGCTTTCCGGCGGTCAGCGGCAACGCGTGGCGCTGGCGCGGGCGCTCGCCAACCGTCCCGAAATCATCGTCGCCGACGAACCGACGGGAAATCTCGACACCGCTTCGACGCAGCAGGTATTCGGCATCTTGCGCGATATCGCCGACAACGGCCAGACCGTGGTGGTTGTTACCCATGATGCGGCACTGGCAGCCCGCGCCGACCGGCGCATCCATATCGTCGATGGCAAGATCCATGAAACGACGTTTGGCGGCCACAGGAAGCCCGAGATCGCCGCGGCGAGCCCGGCGGCGGAATGCCCGTCGTGACGGCCTGCAGCGCGCGACGGTAGAGAGCCGTCGCAACGCCTCCATCTTCGCGCTGGCGGGCATCCGCGCCGGCTTCCAGCGGGTTCACGCGCCTTTGGGACCGTCATGTGGTCCCAGGCAGACATCGGCCAAAGCGTTGCCGATGGATCAGTTTTACAAGTACGCGCTTAGTTCAGCCGGCTCCAGGTCTGGCCGCCGCAGAACATGCCGCCAAAGGCGCAGCCTTGAACCCGCAGGCTGTCCGAGCCCTTGAGCGCGATCGTCGAGTCATAAGTGCTGCCGGTATTCGGATCGTAAATTCGTCCGCTCCATTTGTCCTTCCCGGGCTTCATGTTGATCAGAACTTTTTCGCCGTTCTGGTTCGACTTCGCGTCCACGGAATATCCACGGCCGCGATTGCGGGGGCCTGCGGGCTCGGTACCGGTTCCGACGACGGAGCCGTCGCAACGACGGGCGCCGGTTCCGGCCTCCTGGTGGCCGGGACAGCATCCGGCTGAACCTGCGGCGCAGGCGCGCTGACGGGGGACTGTGTCGACGTAATGGTATCCGATGACGGCGCAGCACGCGCCGTGGCCGTTGAAGGCTCGGGCGAAGGTCTCGCGGGCGCCGGGGCGTGTTCGGTCGCGACGGGCGCTGCGGGTGTTGCTTCGGGCGCCTGCGGTTCGGTCTTCGCTTCCTGCGGCGCCTGCTTGCGCGGACGGTCGCTGTCCTGATCGCTGCGCGAACGTTTTGTTCGGCGCCCAGTGTTCCCAGTGTTGTCGTAGACCCCCGGTATCGAAACCGTTCCACGGTCCGGATCGATGCGAATGGTGCGCCCGCCGTATTCGAATGTGTACTGAGCCTGTGCGGCGGTGCTCGCCAGCAGAAATGCGGCGATCGCAAACAGCTTTTTCATATTGACCTCCTGGACAGGCAGAATCTCAAGTCCCGACCCTGCACTTCAGCAGTTTTCCAGAACGTGACCTACATCACCCTCAAAGTATGAGTCGTGAATTTAGCGGTTCCGGTTCAATGGGTGTCGCCGGCAATCTAATTTAGGACCGTACAGGCGGTCAATTTTTTGCGAAAGCCGATGTTCCGGCGGTAATGGGATTCTCACCGAGTTCGGCTTTCGAGCCTGGCGCTGTAGCAGCTACATCTCGCCGGCGTCTTTGCGGACCAATTTCGCCGCGGCGCCTCGTCCGGCCATCTCGTTTTTGAGCTGCTCAAATCGTTGCCGCGCCTCGCGCTCGCGATCGTCGACGAACCGGATCGCGGCATCTCCCGTCAACGGCCCGCTGACAACAGGCGCGGAATTCTCGCCAATCGTTTCGTCGACAAAGTATTGGTTATGAGCCTCGCGGCGGACCGTCCATTTGAAACGGATCGCGGCAATGGGGCCGGGGCCGACCTTCTGATAACCACCGGCCTCCACCATTTCGGGGGCGACCGGCTTTTCCTCAACCGCGGGCTTTTCCGGCTCGCGATGGTGAGCCGTTTGATCGAAGATGCTCGCAATGGCCGCGAGCACGTTATCGGTCGGGTCGCTTCTACTCAAAATTTCGGCCTCCAGATACTACGCGATACGCAGGAAGCAGGAGCTCCGCTGTTGGCGCCGAGTTGCATTCCTCATCCTCGAATGCGGCTGAGTTTTGTCGATCTATGCGCAAATGGGCGGCAATCTGTCTTTCCACGGCCGCTCCCGTTCGAGTTGGGCCGCCAAACGGAACAACGTCGCCTCATCGCCAAAGCGCGCGGCGAACATCATGCCGAGCGGCAATCCGGCCGCATTCCATGCCAGCGGCATCGACATCGCGGGCTGGCCGGACATGTTGTACATGGCGGTTGCCGGCATATAGCGCCGCAGGATCGGCGCGATATGCGACAGATCTTCCGACATCGTGTTGAGTTCGCCGATCCGCAGCGGTGGCGAGCAAAGCGTCGGGCACAGGAATACATCGCAGGTCTGAAAGAACGCCGCCAATCCGCGCGAAATCTGGAATGCACTGAGTTGCGCCTCCACATAGTCAGTCGCGGTTGCCTTTTGCGCATTGCGCGCGCTTGCAAGCGTCAATATCTCGAAATCGCTGTCGGTCATGGTGCGGCCAAAGCGCTGTTCGGCAAGCCGCACATTGAGCGCGGTGTTGGCGCTCACAATTGTCGACATCACGACCGCCGGGTCCGCGGCCAGCACAGGGGCGCGCTCCTCAACATGATGGCCGAGCCCGGCCAGCAGGGTTGCGACTTCGCGCACCGCCGCTGCGATTTCGGGATCGATGCGCGAAAGGCCGCTCCGGCGGCGGCGCGACATAAAGGCTCGATGGCTCGGGTCCGTGGATTGCATCCAGCATCGCGGCGCTGTCGCGCACGCTGATGCTGAGTACATGGCCACAGGAAAACCCGGCCCATCCTTCACCGCGATCCGGACCGAGCGGATTGCGCGCACGGGTGGGTTTCAATCCGAACACGCCGGAGGCCGAGGCGGGAATACGGATCGAGCCGCCGCCGTCGCTGGCATGCGCGACAGGAAGAATGCGCGCGGCAACGGCCGCACCGGCACCGCCGGACGAACCTCCCGACGAGTGCGCGAGATTCCAGGGATTACGGGTCGGGCCGAACAGCCGGGACTCGGTGGTCGGCATCAAGCCGAATTCCGGACTGGAGCTTTTTCCGAAGATCGTGACACCGGTATCGAGAAAGCGCTGGGCGAGGGTGCCGGTGTGATCAGCGACATTGTCCTTGTAGACGCTGGCGCCCGAGGTCGTCCGCGTGCCCTCAAGAATATCCAGATCCTTCAGGAGAAACGGCACGCCGCTGAAGGGACCGTCCGGAAGTCCCTTGTCGATCTGCGCCTGCGCGTAATCGTAATGCTTCACGACCACTGCGTTGATCTGCGGGTCGACCTTGGCGGTGCGGGCAATGGCCTCGTCCAGCAATTCCCGCGCGCTGACCTCTTTCTTGCGGACGAGATCGGCAAGGCCTAACCCGTCATAGCTGCCGTATTCCTTGAAGGCCATGTTGATACCCGTGGTGCGCAAGCAACGGAGCCGGCGAAGTCGTTGGCGAAAGCCGGGAGAAATTGCAGCCGGTTCAGCCGAGCACGTCCTGATTGATGACGTTCTGCCTGATCGGATCGCCGTCGAGCGCGCTCAGGATATTGCGCGCGGTTTGCACGCTCATCCGGTCGACGGCTTCCCGCGTGACCCCGGCGACGTGCGGCGCCATGATGACATTGGGAAGTTCGAACAGCGAATGGCCTGAAGGCGGTGGCTCCTGCTCGAAAACATCGAGACCGGCGCCTGCGAGCTTGCCTGACACCAGCGCGTCGTACAGCGCTCATGCGCTTTAACCGCGCCGCATTGAACATGCCGACCGTCTCCGGCGTCTTCGGGCAGTGGATGCTGACAAAATCGGCGCGCGGCAGCGCCGCATCGAGATCGGCGACCCGCTCGCAGCCCGCCGTCTTGATTTCAGCGGCAGGCTTGTAGGGATCGTAGACGAGAACGTTCATTTCCATGGCGAGGCAACGTTTGGCGGTGCGCGTGCCGATGCGGCCGAAGCCGACGATCAGAACCGTCTTGCCGAACAAATCGTAGGGCAGTTTGCCGAGACGATGACTCCAATTGCCATCCTTGACGATGGAATGCATTTCCACCGCGCGCTTGGCCAGCGTCAGCATCATGAACAGCGCCTGTTCCGCGACCGACGGCGAATTGGCGGTGCCCGCCACCATCAGCGGAATTTTGCGGCGGCTCAGCGCCGGAACATCGACGGCATCGTAGCCGACGCCGATCCGGGTCACCACCTTCATGTCCTTGGACGCCTCAAGCTCCGGCTCGCCGAAACCGGTACCGCCAAGCGCCACGCCGTGAACCGGCGCCTGCGCCTTGAGCATGGCCTCGAAATCTGCTGCGGAGATCATATTGGGAAATTCGACGATTTCGACATCGTCCCGCTCTTTCAATAGAGCTCTTCCCGGTTGCGACATCGATTCCGTGATGAAAATTTTCTTCTTGTTGGTCGCCATTCCAAGTCCTTGCCCAGTTCCTTGCCAGTGCCTTGCCCAGCAAGCCTGGCTTTTCTTGTTATGCGTCCGTCAAATGACGACGCCGGTGACTTCGTTTAGCAGGTGCATATTGTTGAGGTCCACTGCCAATCGAAGCGGCCCGCCATCGCGGGCGCCGGCATTGGGATTAACCCGTCCGCAAATCTCTACGCCTTCGAGCTCCAAATAGATCAGCGTCTCCATGCCCATCGGTTCGGTCACATCCAAAACCGCGTCGAAGGCCTCGACCCCGGACTCCGGATGCGCTTTTGCTTCGGTGATGTGTTCCGGCCGTAACCCCAACAGCAATTTTTCGTTTCGCGCGACGCTCTGATATCGTGCGGCACGGGCAGGCGGCAGCGGAAAGGCGATACGGTCGGTCAGCCGGATATGCAGTTTGCCGGCGACGTCCTCAAGCCGGCAGGGTATGAAATTCATGGCCGGCGAACCGATGAAGCCGGCGACAAAGCGCGTGGCGGGCTTGTGATAGAGTTCGTTCGGCGTCCCGATCTGTTCGATGCGTCCGTGGTTCATGACCACGACCCTGTCGGCGAGCGTCATCGCTTCAACCTGGTCGTGGGTCACGTAAACGGTCGTGGTGCGGACCTTCTGGTGCACCTTCTTGATTTCGATCCGCATCTGGACCCGGAGCTTGGCGTCGAGGTTGGACAGCGGCTCGTCGAACAGAAAAACCTTGGGGTTTCGAACAATGGCGCGGCCCATCGCGACCCGCTGACGCTGGCCACCCGACAATTGCTTGGGCTTGCGGTCCACCAGTTCGACGATGTCGAGCATGCGGGCGGCTTCGTCGATCCGCGTCTTGATCTCGGCCTTCGGATAGCGCTTCAGCCGTAGTCCGAACGACATGTTTTCCGCCACCGTCATGTGCGGATAAAGCGCGTAATTCTGGAACACCATGGCCCGATCATGATGTCGCCGTCGGTGATATCCTCCAGCCCCGCGATCATCCGCAGCGTGGTCGATTTTCCGCAACCCGACGGCCCGACCAGCACGACGAACTCATGGTCGGCGATGTCGAGATCGATGCCGCGCACCGCCTCGACGTCGTCGTAACGCTTGATAACCTTACGCAACGTCACGTCAGCCATGAGGTTCAACCCTTTGTGGCGCCGGCGGTGAGCCCGGCGATGTAATAGTCCATCAGGAACGCGTAGATGATGAGCGGAGGTGCGGCGCCGAGCAGGGCGCCGGTCATGATCTGTCCCCAGTTGAAGACGTCACCCTTGATCAGGCTGGTGATGATGCCGACCGGCAGCACCAGCTGATCGGTCGATGTCGTGAACACCAGCGGATAGAGGAACTGCGCCCATGAGACCGTGAAGGCGAAGATGGTGGCGGCGATCAGGCCGGGCATTGCGACCGGAATAAAGATGCGCGTCAACGTCTGGAACCAGGACGCGCCGTCGATGATGGCGGCCTCGTCGAGTTCCTTGGGGATCGACGCGAAATAACCGATCATGATCCAGGTGCAGAATGGCACGGTCAGTGTCGGATACACGATCAGCAGCACGTACCAGCGGTTGATCAGCTGGATGCCGGTCCAGTCGCCGAACACCGCGAACATCTTGAACAGCGGGAGAAACAACAGCGTGTCGGGGATGAGATAGGTCAGGAATACACCGGTCGCGAGCGTCGCCGAGCCCCAGAACCGCATCCGCGCCAGGGCAAAAGCCGCGGGCACGCTGATCAGCATGGTGATCGTCACCACGAAGATCGAGACAAACGCGGAGTTGCGAAAGAACGTCAGAAACTGGTTTGATGTCAGCAGTCCGACATAATTCGACAGTGTCGGATGAAATACCCACCATGGGTTGGTTGCTGCCGAAATCTCGGCGCTGGTCTTGAGCGAGGTGATCAGCATGTAGATCGGCGGCACCAGCGAGAAGATCGCGAACAAAGTGAGGAAAAAGTACGACCATCGCAGCGCCCAGGTGCGGTCGCGGCTCATGCTGCCGTATTTAACGTTGCGGGTCGGCGCGGCCTTGTCGATCGCTACCGTGCTTGCCATCAGGCTTCATTCCCGCGTTTGTTGATATCGCGCAGGATAAATATCGCCGCGATCGCGAGGATCGGAAACATGAACAGCGAGACGCTGGCGCCGAGCGGGATATCGCTGCCTTCGATACCGATTCGGAAGGCCCAGGTCGCGAAAATGTGGGTATGGTCGAGCGGGCCGCCGGAAGTAAGGATGCGCACGATATCGAAGTTCGCGAAGGTGACGATCAACGAAAACAGCGTCGTAATCGCGATGATGTTGCGCATCATCGGCAGCGTGACGTACCAGATGCGCTGCCACCAATTGGCGCCGTCGATCGCCGCGGCCTCATAAAGCTGCTCGGGGACCGATTTCAGCGATGCGAGATACATGATCATGAAAAACGGGGCGCCGTACCAGATATTGACCAGAATGACCGAGAACCGAGCCCAGTCGGGGTCGCCGGTCCATGAAATCGGCCCGATGCCGAAAAACGACAGCGTATAGTTGAAGGCGCTGTAGGAGGGATCGAACAGCCACAACCAAGCCAAAGTGCTCATCGCTGGCGGAATCACCCACGGCACCAGCAGCATTCCCCGCCACTTGCGTTGCCCCTTTGCCGGGATGTTGTGTACGAAATGGGCGACGATGAATCCGATCAGCGCCTTGAAGACGACGGCGGTGATGGCAAAAATGCACGACTGCTTCACCACCAGCCAAAAGGTTTCGCGCTTGAACAGGAATTCGAAATTGCCGAAACCGACGAAACGTTGCATCGACTTGTTCAGCGTTGCGAGATGCATGGAATAGAAGGCGGGATAGATGACCAGAATTCCGATCAGAAGAATCAGCGGCAGCGTCATGAGAAAGGCTGCGGTCGATTTCCGCTTCAGCGCGACCCGTAAACTGGAGCGTTTGCGTGCGCCGCCGGTACGGGCGATACTGTTCGGCTGAAATGCGACATCAACCATGATGCATCTCCCTCGCGCGTTTCATTTTCAGAGACCCGGGGTTTCGGATGTATCGACAGGAAGCCGGCATCGCGCCGGGCGCCTGACCGCGTTGACGCAACAGCATGATGGATGCTCGCCGCAACGGCCACGCAACTGAAGTGCGTGCCATTGCGGCGAAACCTTCCGTCAGCTCCTCATATAACCTTCACACTCGCCTTCCGCCCAGGCCAGCGTCTTTTCCATCGCTTCGCCCTGATAGTATCTCAGGCACATCTTCGTATGGATGGCCTGCGTATAGATCTGTTGGGCGATCTTCGGTGGCGCCGGCGCCGCGGCGATCGACAGGATCTGATGCTTGTACGGATTTGGATAATGGTAGAGTGTCCCCTTCGGCGGGCCTTCCTCGGCCCACGTCTTCAGGGTCGTCAGTTTTTCGAACGCCGGCAGATCGTAGCCGCCGCTGGCCGCTACAAGCTTCTCGACCGAAGCCGGTTGCGACAGATGTACGAGCAGGCTCTTCGCGGCTGCCTTGTTCTTGGAGAAGTTCCATGTGGTCCAGAGGAAGGGGGCGAACGGCGCAAACCGGCCTTTCGGTCCCGCCGGGAAGCCATGCGTCCAGCATTGCTCGGCCACTTGCGGCGCATCACGCCTGGCGACTGCCCAGGCGCTAGGCGGATTCATGATCAGTGCGCTCTCACCGGAAATCAGCGCCTTGTTGTTAGTAGCGTCGTCCCAGGCCGCGACGCCCGTTGGCAGCAGGGGGATGAGCTTCTTGTAGAATTCGAGCGCTTGCCGCACCTCATCGGTCTTGACCGCGAGGTTGCCCTTGGCGTCGACGAGTTGAGCACCGAACGCCTGGAAAAACGCACCAGCGGTATCGACCGAGTCGGGTGTCTCACCGACTCCGATGCCGAAGGCAAAGCCGCCCTTTTTGCAGGCTTCTGCCGCCTTGAGGAACGTGTCCGTGGTCCAGTTGTCGGCCTTGGGCGGAGCACCGGCCGGATACATCTCCTGCACGTCGATGCCGGCGTATTTTTTCATCAGGTCGATACGGGAGCAGGGCCCCTTGATCTGGCTGCCGATACAGGCGGGAACGCCCAACCATTTGTCGCCGGCCTTGCCGAGATATTGCACCGTGCCGTTCACCTCGCCGTTTTGCTTGATCAGCGGCTCCATGATGTCGTTCACAGGCTCGAGCAGTTCAGCATGTGCATGAGGCCACCAGGTCGGCATCGCAAGGATGTCATGGCCGGAGTTCGCCTGGCCTTCTGCGGC
>WNFK01221377.1_pt1 | contig 17592 bp, 14 predicted proteins | sample 5400281 | NCBI WGS metagenome assembly WNFK01 (sample SAMN13153350, study PRJNA577476) | soil metagenome | isolation source: 20 cm soil on Douglas fir-dominated hillslope | place: USA:California | collected 2013-09-17 | reverse complement strand
CCGCCTCCGACACCGCCGCGAGGTGGTCCGCGGACAGGGCGCCCAGCTCGGCGGCAAGTTCGGCCCCCCCCGACCCCTCCAACTCGTCGGCGTGCAGTTTCAAGGCGAGGCCATGGCGCTGCGCGGCGGTGAGGATGGCCCGAGCTTCGGCGGGACTGAAAACTCCAGGCTCGCAGAACACGTCACAACAGCGCGCCAGCCCACCCCGCGCGACCGCGGGGATCATCTCCTCGCAAAGCAGGCGGACGTACGCTGCGCGGTCGCCCCGATGCTCGGGAGGTACCTCGTGGGCGCCGAGGAAGGTCGGAATCAGTGTCGCGGGCTGCGCGGCCGCGAGTCGTTGGATGACCCGCAACTGCTTCAGCTCGGCCTCGAGCTCGAGACCGTACCCCGACTTCACCTCGATGGTGGTGGCGCCGTGGGCGAGCAGCGTGGCGAGGCGCGCTCTCGTGAGGGCCTCGAGCTCCGCCTCGGGGCGCGCGCGCACGTCGCGCACCGACTGCAGGATGCCGCCGCCGGCCGCGGCAATCGCCTTGTAGTCCTCACCCAACGCTCGGCGTTGGTGATCGTCGAGCCGTGCGGCGCCGAACACCCCGTGCGTATGGCAATCGATGAATCCGGGCAACATCACGCCGGAGACCTCGGTCGTCCGATCGGCGCGCGGCGCCGCGCTGCGCGGTCCCACCCACGCGATGCGCGCGCCGTCGACCAGGACGGCGGCGTCGCGCAACACTTCCAGATCGGCCATCTCCGCGCCGCGACGGGCGCGCGCGGGGCCGCGGCAGGTCACGACCTGGCGCGCGCCGACGAAGAGGGTCTTCAGTCGGCGGTCCCGCGCTCGCGCATCGGCAGCCGAATGCCGTGGCGCCGGGCGGCGTCGAGCGCTTCCCGGTACCCCGCGTCGGCGTGCCGCGCGACGCCGATCCCGGGATCGTTCGTGAGCACGCGCTCCAGGCGTCGCGCGGCTCCGTCGCTGCCGTCGGCGACGATCACCTGTCCCGCGTGGAGCGAGTTGCCGATGCCCACCCCGCCGCCATGGTGGAACGAGACCCACGACGCGCCCGACGCGGTATTGAGCAACGCATTGAGAATCGCCCAATCGGCGATCGCGTCGGAGCCGTCGCGCATGCCTTCGGTCTCGCGAAAGGGCGACGCTACCGATCCCGTGTCGAGGTGGTCGCGCCCGATCACGATCGGCGCCGAGACCTCTCCGCGCTTTACGAGGTCGTTCAGCGCCACGCCGAAGCGCGCTCGCTCACCCTGCCCGAGCCAGCAGATGCGCGCCGGGAGACCCTGGAACGCGACCCGCTCCTGGGCCAGCGTGATCCAGCGCTTGAGGTGCGCGTCGTCGGGGAAGAGCTCCAGTACCAGGCGATCGGTGCGATGCAAATCCTTCGCGTCTCCGGACAGTGCGACCCAACGAAACGGCCCCTTCCCTTCGCAGAACAGCGGCCGGATGTACTCGGGAACGAATCCGGGGATGGCAAACGCGTCCGCTACGCCGGCGTCGCGGGCCTCCGTGCGGATGTTGTTGCCGTAGTCGAACGCGACGGCGCCGCGGCGTTGCAGGTGGAGCATCGCCCGCACGTGCGCCGCGATGCTTTCGCGGGCCCGTCGCTGGTACTCCTCGGGTGCGCGACGTCGCTCCGCTGCCGCCTCGTCCGGCGACAAGCCTGTTGGGACATAGCCGTTCAACGTGTCGTGCGCCGAGGTCTGGTCCGTGAGGATGTCGGGGACGAACCCGCGCCGCACCAGGTCGGGAAGCACCTCAGCGCAGTTGCCCACCAGCCCGACGGACAGCGCGGCGCCGCTGCGCTTCGCTTCGTCACACCACGCGAGCGCCTCGTCCAATGACGACGTGGACCGATCGAGATAGCGGGTGTCCAGGCGCCGCTGCACGCGGGCGGCGTCCACGTCGACCGCGAGGCAGATACCCTCGTTCATGGTCGCGGCGAGGGGCTGCGCGCCTCCCATCCCTCCTAACCCACCCGTCAGCAGGATCCGGCCGCGCAGTGATCCCTTGAAATGCCGTGACGCGACGGCTGCGAGCGTCTCGTAGGTTCCCTGCAGAATTCCCTGCGTGCCGATGTAGATCCACGAGCCGGCCGTCATCTGCCCGTACATGATCAAGCCGCGGCGCTCGAGGTCCCGAAACACGTCCCACGTCGCGAAGCGGCCCACGAGATTGGCGTTCGCGATCAGCACGCGCGGCGCATCGGGGTGCGTCGTGAACACGCCGACTGGCTTTCCCGATTGGACGAGGAGTGTCTCGTCGTCGCCGAGCGTGCGGAGGGTGCGGCAGATGGCGTCGAATGAGGGCCAGTCCCGCGCAGCCTTGCCCGTCCCTCCGTACACGACCAGGTCCTCGGGCCGCTCGGCGACCTCGGGATCCAGGTTGTTCATCAGCATCCGCAGGGCTGCCTCTTGGATCCACCCCTTGCAGGACTTGGTGGCGCCCCGGGCCGCTCGGATCACGCCGGGCCCGCCGCCAGAGGCTCGAACGTGCCCGCGCGGATCCCCGTGGCGATCCGCTCGATGTCGGCGGTGAACGGCCGATCGCCCGCCAGGGCCGCCGCCTCGCGCCGCACCGCTGCGTACAGGCGCGCCACGCCCCGTCCCGGCGTCAGCGGCAGCAGATACTCGAGTCCCTGTGCCCCGGCGAGCAGCTCGATCGCCACGATTCGCTCCGCGTTCGCGAGGATGCGTCCTGCCTTCCACGCCGCGGTCATCCCCATCGGCACGATGTCCTCCTGATTGCCTTCGGTCGGCACCGACTGGACGCTCGCCGGAGTCGCGAGCACGCGGCAGTCGGCGACGAGCGCCGCCGCCGCGATCTGCGGCGTCATGAACCCCGACTCGAGGCCGGGGTCACGCGCCAGGAAGGCGGGCAACCCCGAGGACAGGTCGGGGTTGACGATGCGTTCGAGCCGCCGCTCGGCGATCCCGGCCAGCGTCGCGAGGGCGATGGCGATGACGTCGAGCGCGAGCGCGATCGGCTGGCCGTGGAAGTTCCCTCCCGACAAGACATCGTCGCCGAATACGAGCGGATTGTCGGTCGCGGCGTTCAGCTCGGTGGTGACGAGTCGCTCGGCGAACGCGAGCCCCTCGCCCACTGCGCCCATCACCTGGGGCGTGCAGCGCAGCGAGTAGGCATCCTGGACGCGCGGATCGTTCTCGCGGTGCGACTCCCGGATGGCGCTGCCCGCGAGCAGGTCACGCAGCAACGTGGCGGAGCGTTGCTGGCATGGATGCGGGCGGGCGTCATGGATACGGGCATCGAACGGATCGGGGGAGCCGCGCACCGCTTCGAGGCTCATCGCGGCGGCCCCGTGCGCGGTGCGCCACAATCGCCACGCATCATGCACCAGCAGCGCGGCGAGGCCCGTCTGCGCCTGCGTGCCGTTCACGAAGGCGATACCCTCCTTGGCCTCGAGCGTGATCGGGCGGGCAACCCGCACGTCGCCTTCGCCGATCATCGCGAGGGCGAGATGGGACAGAGGCGCCAGATCCCCCGACGCGCCGACGCTTCCCTGGGACGGCACGGTCGGATGGATCTTCTGATTGAGCATCTCCACGAGCAGCTCGGGCAGCGCGGGCCGCACCCCGCTGGTGCCGCGCACCAGGACATTGGCGCGCAGCAGCATCATGGCGCGGACGGCGTCCACGGGCAGCGGATCGCCGACCCCCGACGCATGACTGCGGATGAGATTGAGCTGCAGCTGGCGCGCTTGCTCGGGCGGGATGCGGACATGCGCCAGCTTCCCGAACCCCGTGTTGACGCCGTACATGGTCTGACCGCTGCTCACGGCGGCCTCGACCACGCGGCGCGAGGCCGTGACGGCCCTCAGGGCCTTGGGATCGAGGGCAACCGGCGCATTGTGGCGCGACACGGCCACCACGTCGGGGATCGAGAGAGAGTGGCCATCTAGAGTAACGGTCCCGGGCATGGAGGTACAAGCTATCAAGCAAGACGCCAAGACGCTAAGACGCTAAGACGCGAAGTGGTCACCAGCTGACAGCTGCACGCTGATAACCACTAGGCGACTTGGCGTCTTTGCGTCTTACTGTCTTACTGCGACCCTCTCACCTGGAACCCGGTCGAGAGCGACGTCGTTAGCCCCCCTCTCCGGAGCAGCTCGGGGTTCCCGATATCTGTCTGGAAACTCCAGTCGAAGATCACGTAGTTCCGCCCAACATGCGTGACGCGTAGCGCTCCGTACCGCAGGGTCGTCCCTTCCACGATCTCGAACACGTACCCGTACGTGGGGACCGCCTGGACCACGTTGCGGCTGTACCCTGCCGCCGGCGCGAAGTCGATCGACGTAAGATCAGCCACCTGAGCGTACACCTGCATGCGAGTGCCGCTGTACACCGGCTCGATCCACAGCGTGCTATCTGCCGCGCGCGTCACGCGGAAATCGATGTCGGTGGCGTTACCACTCTCGACGAGGCCGAGCTCCGAGGCCTGGCCCTGGCCGTCGGCGTTGGCGTCGTTCCAGAACCGGAATCCCGCCTGGGTCGCGTCTTGCTGCAGCGCGAAGACCAGGGTGTTGCGCGCGTCGGGCCGCGGTGTGTCCTGACGCAGCGGCGACCACAGGCTCTCATAGCCCTCGAGGCTGATGGCGGACACGCCGAAGCAGCGGGGCGAGCCGTTGGTCAGGGCGCTCGCAAGAAACTCGGGAGCGACCGTCGTACCTTCGAGCGACCAGGTGGCACCGCACAACCCGCTGTCCAGGTCGTAGGACGCGCTGTAGATGCGGTACCATTTGAAGCGGGTCGGGTTCGACGCGTAGGCATTGTCTGCCCACTCGAGATGGATCGCGCCGTTCAAGGAGATCGAGGTCAAGGTCGCCGGCCGCGCGAGTTGCAGCCGCTCGTCCACCGTGATGACGTTGCTCGCGTCGCTCTCATCTCCGTTGTCGTTCACGGCCGTCACGTAATAGTCGAGGTGGGGCACGCCGTTGTCGTGGAACGTGTTCGAGGTCGTTTCCCCGCGCAGCACGAATGAGCCGGAGCTCGATCCGCGTGAGTACACACGGTAGCTGGCGAGGTCGACGTCGGTCACGACATCCCAGACAAGCAGAATGCCGAGAGGCTGATTCGGATCGCCGCTCGGCTCGAGCTCATAGGCGAGATTGCTGGGAGTGGATGGAACGGATGTGAACAGCGTTTCCTTGCATGCGGCGGCCACCAGGGCCAGGAGCAGCGCGGAGTATCGCAGGGCATGACGCATTAGACACCTCGAATGGAGTCTGCCTGGATCTTAGCAGGAGGCGTGCCGACGGCTAACTCGTGAAGCCACGGACAGTTGTGGATCCGGGCCGAGCGCCCAGTGTCACTGCGAGAGGACAGTCACGAGCAGACCTGCTTTACGGTTGGGCAAACGTGCGCTGATCGTAGTCGAACTTGATATCCGACTGATCGATCAGGGCGATGTTGAAGCTGAAAGCGAAATTGCCGTTCGCGCTCTTCGAGAAGACAAAGCTCGCGCGCCAGCGGCGCAGGTCGCGCTGGAAGCTGAGGAAGTGGTCGGCAAACTGGCGAGTGCCGAAGTCGTAGGAGCTGTGCCAGGTCGCTGTCCAGTGCGCCGTCGGACTGAAGTTGAGTGACAGCGTGACGAATTGCTTGCCGGCCGGGTGCCCGACCAGCGCCGTGTCGGCACGGCTCTTGTTGCTCGTGTAGTCCACGCGCAACGCAAACCCACCGCCGCCAGCGCCGCCGCCCCCGATTCCCCTCAGCCCCACCCCTTGGCGCTGGTACGGGTCGTTGCGGGGACCGAGCGGCGGCAGGCCCGCGCCTTCGGTGCGCGCGCTATCGGGGCCGGGTTGCGCCGGCGCGGCTGGCGCGTGCCGCGCGAAGCCGAGGAGCCCCATGACCCCGCGCACCGTGGCCGGGGTGATCGTGAATCCCGTCGAGACGCTCGTCAGGAACGGATCGAACTTCGCGCTATCGGTCCCCACCCGGCCACGCCACAGATCGTGCGAGATCGACAGCTGGAACGGGAGGAGGTCCGACGAAATCGTGTTCGACAGAGACGGCGTTTGCCACCCGGTGCGGCCAGAGTCCTTGGCCTGCTCGAAGTTGTAGCTGATGCCGCTCGTATTGATGCTGAGGAGACGGATCTTGCGGGGCTCGGAGGTCGTGTCACCGGCAGCGGGCTTGAGCTTCGCCTCGAAGTTCTGCGACAGGCCCAATGTGATCGTCTGCTGCGGGTCGCTGCGCGCGTTGAACGTGGTGTCGGTCGGATCGAGCGCGTGCGAGTACGCGTCCGGAACCTTGGCCCCGGGCGCGTACTGGTAGCCGATGATCGGCGAAATGGAGTGCCGGATGCGCAGCAGCGGTCCGAAGCCCGGGAAGAACCCGAAGAACGTCGGGGACATGCTCGCCGTGAACGCGAGGCGCTTCCCCTGTTGCACGAACTCGCCGCCGGAGAACTGATTGCGCAGCATGAACGGGCCGGCGCTCGTGGAATTGAGGATCGCGATCCCGGGCTGGAGCTTCCAGGTCCCCGAGAGCAGCGACGGCAAGTTGATACTGGTCTGCCAGTCCACGTCGGTGCGGAACGTCTGCGCATACGTTGCCCGCCGCACGCCGCCCGAATCGGGGAGCGCGAACTCCTGGCGCCTGCTCGTGACGACGTCGCTGATCGTGATGTTGTTGCCCCAGTTCCAGCGCCCGATCCTGAGCGGCGTCTGGATGCTGATGTTGGTGGCGCGATCATTCGCGAACAGCTTGAGTGTGTCGACCGCCAGCGCGCCCCCCGGGAGTCCCGCAATGAGCAGCGTGCCCGCCGCGGTATGAAAGTTCTGCGTGTTGGTGAACGAGAAGCCTGGGGACCACGTGATGAACGACCCGATGTTCACGGCGGACGGCGTCAGGTGGATCTGGGGGAAGCTCTGGTTCACCGCGTCGCTCGAAATCTCCTGACTGCGGCTCCCCCCGATGCTCAGGCTCCCCCAAGAGAACCGCTTGTTGAACGTCGCCTGCGACCCGAGCCGCGCCGTCGCGACGAACGGATCGAGGCTGTTCCGCTGCACGACCGCGCCGCTCGTGGCGTAGTCGATGTTCGCGTTGAACTGGGTGCGAGAATCGAAGTTTTGGTTGTGGAACCACGAGATACGGCTGGAGTGCGCGTTTTGGTCGAGCTGCGTGGTGCGCGTATAGGCAAACCGGCCCTGCACGAAGCGGTTGAGCCACTTGTACTGTGTTTCGGCACCGAACGAGAATTGGCGGCTGGCAAACCAGTCGGCCGAGACGCGCAGGTCGAGGTAATCGTTGATCGCGAAATAGTAGCCGAAGTCCTGGAAGTGCCGATGGTATCCCCGGCTCGTCCGGACCAGGTCGTTCAACCCGAATCGCGGGATGAGGATCCCGCTGTGGCGCCCCGAGCGGATGTCCTGAAAAATGAACGGCAACCACATGATCGGCACATCGCGCACGTACAGCACCACGGGCCGGGCTACCATCGTGGTCTTGTTGAGCCATTTCACCTGGCCCGCCGAGAAGTGGTAATCGGGAACCGGCTGTTGGTCGGAGGTGAACGTGGCGCCCTTGCCGTAGACGCGGGTCGAGCCCGAATCGACCGCCAAGTTGCCTCGCGTGATCCACTTCGCACCGCCCTGGTCCGCGGTGGTGAGTGCGTCGCGCACGGTGCCGCGCCGCAGGCACGTGTCGTAGCGCATCCCCTCTCCCGCCAGAACGGTGCCTGGCTCGAACAGGACGGGATTGCCCGTGGCGTCGAGCCGGCAGCTCGCCTGCTGGTAGCGGATGGAGTCGGCTTCGAGCTGCGTCCCGTCGCGGTCCACGAACGCTTCGCGGCGCAAGAAGATGACCTGACTGTCGCCCACCACCAGCAGCGTGTCGGACATGTAGTGGGTGATGCGATAGCCCTGGAGTTTGAGCAGAGAGTCGATGATCGCATCGGTCTTGGGGAAGCTGCGGGACGGGCCAGTGGGCAGGCCGAGCTTGCGCGCCGTCGCCGTGTCCACCGTCTGTCCAGTCGCCTGCGGACCCGCGCGTCGTGTCGTATCGGGCCGGGGCGGCGGGGTGCCCTGCGCCGACAAGGTTCCGGCCCCGAGGAGGAGCAGGATGATCAGCGTTTCGGCCGCCTGTCGCGCGCGCCGCCGGCTCGCGACCCAGGCGCACCAGATGCTGATCTCATAGAGCAACAACAGGGGGATGAGCATGAGCATCATCGAGACCGCATCCGGGGGCGTCAGCAGCGCGGCGAGAAATGCGGCGATGACGATCGCGTAGCGCCGTTGCTTCCCCAGGAACTGCGGCGTCACGATGCCGAGTGACGCGAGGATCGTGACGACGAGCGGCAGCTCGGCCACGAGACCACAGCCGACGACGAACGGCACCGCCATCCCGAAATAGCGATCGATCGTGATCATCGCCGTCAGATCGGTGCGCTGAAAGCCGAGCAGCACCTTGAGCGCGGCGGGCAACAGCCATTGATAACAGGCGATCGCGCCGGCGAGGAACAGGATCACGCCGACGAAGAGCGAAGGAACGATGAGCCGTTTCTCTCGCTGATAGAGCGCCGGCGAGAGAAACGACCAGATCTGGTAGATGACGACCGGCGACGCCACCAGGCACCCCAGGGCGAACGCCACTTTCAGCGTCAGCATGAACGGCTCGGCCGGACTGGTGAAGACGAGCCGCCCCCCGGGGAGGTAGGGCGCGATGGGGCGCTTCAGGATCTCGATGATGTCGATACGATCGAGCAGCATCCACCCGAGCACCGTGCCGACGATGATCGCGACCAGGCTCCACAGAATGCGCCAGCGCAGCTCCTCGAGGTGATCGAGGAACGGCATCTCGCCGCGGGGAGGAGCGTCAGGCACGGGGGGACCCGGGGCCGGCTAGGGCCGCAGGCGTTGCTGATTCTGGCGCGCCAGGTCCGCCTCGGGGGAGCGCGCGTACCCCGCGATCACCCGGGCGTAGAACCTGCGGGCGGCAGCCTTGTCACCGCGTTGCTCAGCGAGGAGGCCGAGCTTGTAGAGGGCGGACGGCGCGCGCGGCGAGTTCGGATAGGCCTTCACGACCTGATCGTACACCGCAGCGGCCGAATCGGGAGCTTCCTTCTCGAAACTCTCGCCGACATAGAAGAAGGCATCGGCGGCCCGTTCGTGAGTGGGGAAGACGCGCAGGAACTCGCGGAAGCCGAGCCGGGCTGTCGAGACACTGCCCCGCCGGTACTGCTGCAGCGCGATGTCGTACATCTGGTCGGGGCCGGGACCCGCCGGGTTCCCGGACGGTCCCACCGGCGCCCCACCCACCGGGATCACCGGATCGGGCTGTTGCGCCCGCGATTCGATGCGCGTGCGCAGCTCGGTGAGCCGCTGCTGGCTCTGCCCGGTCAATTCCTGGACTGACACGAGCTGCTGCTGCACCGATAACAGCTCGGTGCGGAGATCGCCGCGCAGCTGCACCAGGTACGCCTGCTGCGCAGTAAGCGCCTGCTGCACGGCGCGGACGGCGGCCAGGATCGAATCCCGTTCCGCCGCCCGCACCGAATCGCTCTTGGCCGCCTCGCCCCGCAGGGCCTGCACTTGGACCTCGACTTTCCGGACGTCCCCTTTCAGGGCGCAGCCGGCGACGAGCCCCAGCGCCAAGACCAGCGAACTACGGCCGGTGGAGATTGTCACCGCCACCGATGATCTCGAACTCATCCCGCCGGTTCTGCGACCAGGAGGCCTCGTCGTGTGCATCCACGAGCGGCCGCTCCTCGCCCCAGGACTGCGTCTCGATGCGGCTCGCATCGATGCCGTGGCTCACGAGGTACTGCTTGGCGGCCTGGGCGCGGCGGTTACCGAGGGCCAGGTTGTACTCGTCCGAGCCGCGCTCGTCGCAGTGGCCGCCGACGCGGATCCGCAGCTCCGGATTCGCCTGCAGGATGGCGACCTTCTGGTCGAGGGTGCCCGCATCGTCGGGGCGGATGTTCGACTTGTCGTAGTCGAAGTGGATCATCGCCGCGACCATGCTCTTGACTTCCTCGCCGGCGCTGGCGGCAGCCGCCGCCGAGTCCCGGGCGCGCTGAGCGGCCAGGCGGTCCCGCTCGTCCTGTGCCGCGCGGTCGGCTGCGGCTCGTGCCGCGTCGATGGAGTCCTGCTTGGCCTTCTCGGCCGCCGCAGCCGAATCGGCATTGGCCATCGGGGCGATCGTTTCCGGCGTCTTCTTGCCGCAGGCACCGGCCACGACGGCGGCGCCCATGCCGATCACGAACAGCAACGATACCGGTTTCATCTATAGTCTCCCATCAGGGGGTGGAAGAGGCAGCCTCCGGAAGCCGTGGAGACCAAGCCGGCAGCCGTGCGCCGCTCTGCTGCAGCAGCGGACGGATACGGCCGGTGTCGAGATCGATGATCCACAACTGGCGGTATCCAGACCGGTCGGACACGAACGCCAGGTGACGACTATCGGGCGCCCAGGTCGGATCCTCGTTGCGCCCGACCGACGTGAGCTGCCGGACGGTGCGGGTCCGCACGTCCAACACAAACACTTGCAACGTGCCCGCCACGTCCCGGTGGAACGCCACTGACTGCCCGTCGGGCGACCACTCCGGCGCGTTGGACGAACCGGTGACGCCGTAGTCGAACGGCGCAAACAACTGCTGGTCGGTTCCGTCCGCCGCCATCACGTAGATCTGCGGCAGCCCCGGCCGCGTCGACACGAACGCGATCCGCTGGCCGTCGGGACTGAACGTCGGGGACAAGTTGTCTGAAAAGCGTCCCACGGTCAAGCGCCGTAAGCAGCAGTTGTCCTTGAGGTTAATCGTGTAGAGATCGGTGCCTTCCTCCGTCGCACGGCTGAAGGCCAGCGTCTGCGCGTCGGGCGAGAACGCCGGGGTGAAGTCGAGCGCCTTGCCCGTCGTCGCGACCGGCGTCCGTTTCCCCGACGCCATCTCCTGCAGGAACAGCTGGCCCTTCCCCGCCTGGAATTCCATGTACGCAAACCGCCGGCCATCGGAGGCCCAGGCCGGCGACATCGCCTGGCGGTCGCTCGCCGACACGAGCTTCATCTCCGCCCCATCCTGGTCGATCTGATAGACCTTGCCATCCTTCACGAACAGCACGCGAGTCGCCCCGATCCCGGGAGCGCCGAGGGCCGCTTGCAGGATCTGGTCGGCGACACGGTGGGTCGCCTGGCGGAAGTCGGGTTGCCCCACGGCGGGGAGGCGGGCGCGGATCGTCCGGCGTACGCCGCCGGCGGCGATGTCGTGCACCGTGGCGACGGTGGTATCGTCGGCGAGCGTCAGGTCGAGCGCGAAATCGGCGCCGAGCGCCTGGTACAGGGGATAGTTGAGGGCGGCCGTCTGCGCACCACCACCCGTCGCGTTGGTGACGGCCGCGCCCGCACCCGTCCGCGGCGCCGGCTGCCCGCGGACCGGAGCGGGCGTAGCGAGACGGATGGAATCACCGCCGGGAAGCGTGATGACTTCGAAGCGATCGCTGTAGTCCAGATCGCGGGCGATGATCGCGCGCGCCGAGTCGAGTCCACTGCCCCGCCGCGGCAGCAGCACGAATCCGGGACGCACGCCGGGCCGATAGACGATCCCGACACGCACGCCGCGGTCGATGGCGGAAGTATCCTGAGCGGAAAGATGGAACGATGGAACGATGGAAAGACACCCAATCAGGGCGGTCACTTTCCATCTGTCCATCGTGCCAACGTTCCGTCGCTTCATTGTTGTCTCTTCGGTGAAAAGTAAAACCGAACGAACAGCACATCGGACGGCCAGGCGTCCGGGAGTGTCCCGAAAGCGAGAGAGCGGCCCGCCGCTTCGACTGCGCCCAGCGCCTCCAAGTCGAATTCGTAACTGCCGGAGCGATGGATGATCTCCAGGCCCGTCACCGAGCCGTCGCGATGCACGAGGAACGACACCTCTCCTTCGATCGCTTCACTCCCCTCAGGCCGCTTCCAACGCTGGAGCACTTGCGAAATGAGGTTCTGTAGATACTCCGGGTGCGGGAACGCCACACCTTCAGTGCTAACGGTGGCCACGTCGTTACCGATGGACGGCCGCTCCCCCGGCAACGGCTGGTTCGTCGACGTGGTACGCGCCGCCGCCTCGCGACGCGTGCTCCTCGGCGGGCCGGTCGAAGGCTTCTGGCGCCTTCCGCGTCTCCTGGTCGGGCGCCGGCGCGGCCACGAGCCGCACCGTGTACGTGGGCGGCAGGGGCTTCCGGGTCCCGGGACCTGCGGCGAGTAACAGCACCGCCACGCCATGCACGACGATCGTTCCGGCGAGCCCTAGGCCGCGTCCGTTCACGGATTGACCGTCTCGGGTTCTGCCACGAGCCCCACGTCCTGAATGCCTGACGCCCGGATCACGGCCAGCACCTGCACCACGCTGGCGTACGGGACGCGACCATCGGCCCGCAGATACACCCCCGACGGGCGTTTGGTTCGCACGAACGCGGGGAAGGTGGCGCGGAAGTCCTCGTAGGACAGGGGCGACTGATCGAGAAAGACGTGGCCCTCGCGGTCGAGGGTCACGATCAGCCCCTCTTTGGGATCGAGGGGACGGGCCTGGGCGCGCGGCAACCGCACGTCCACGCCTCCCTGCATGATCGGGGCCGTGATCATGAAAATGATGAGTAGCACGAAGGCCACATCGACCAGCGACGTGACGTTGATATCGGCGTTCAAGGGCAATTCCCCGTGGCCCCGTAGGCCGCCGCCGGCGCCTCCCAGGAGACCGGCCATTAGAGCCGCCCTTCCCGAGCGAGCGTCGCGATGATCTCCTGCCCGAAGCCCTCGAGCTCCCCGATGTTGTAGGCGATGACGGCGGGGACGGCCACGGCGAGACCAGCCACCGTGGTGACGAGCGCTTCGGCGACGCCCGGGGCCACCGCCGAGATGTTGCCGGACCCACCGATCGCGATCCCGATGAAGGCGTCCATCACGCCGAGGACGGTGCCGAGCAGCCCGAGCAACGGGCTCACCGAGCCGAAGGTGGCGAGCCAGGGAATGAACCGCGCGGCGCCGTCCCGCTCGGCGGCGACCTCCTTGGCGAGGACCATCCGCAGGGCTTCGAGCTGCGTCGTGGTGAGCGCGGCTTGCGCGGCGGGAGCGGCACCGGCGGCGGTCGACGGCTTGAGGCTCCCGGGCCTCAGCTCCGAGAAGAAGTGAATGCCTTCCCGCAACAGGCGATTGTACGGCGAGGGTGGCAGGCGCATCGCCGCATGATACGCGTCCTCGAGGCGCGGGGCCTTCTCCACCTCCGCAAGGAAGCGGTCGCCCAACTGCCGCATGCGCCGGAACTGCCACCACTTGAGCACGATGAAATACCACGACACGACCGAGAAGACCGCGAGGACCGCGAGCACGAATTGTGTCTCGCGGCTCGACGTGAGCACCAGCTCCCACGGTGTGGTGGGGACCGCCCGTCCGACCTGTAGCAGCACGCTTACCTCCACGGAGTCAGGTCCTGTACCCGCGCGGGTGCGCTCGGTGCCAGCGCCACGCGCTCGTGAGAATCTCTTCCAGACTCGATCGCCGCGGGCGCCAGCCGAGCACGGCGGCCGCCCGCTGTGCCGCCGCCACGAGCGCGGGCGGGTCGCCCGGCCGGCGCGGCTGGTCGGTCGCCGGGATCGCGTGACCCGTAACGCGCCGGGCCACATCCACCACTTGCCGCACCGAGCTGCCTTGCCCGGTGCCGAGGTTCAGGGCGATCGCGCCGTCCGGCGTCATCTCGACCGCGCGCACGTGCGCGTCGGCGAGATCATCCACGTGAATGTAGTCGCGCACGGCGGTGCCATCGGGCGTCGGGTAATCGGTCCCGAAGATGTCCACGGCGNNNNGGGATCGTGATCCTCGCCGCGCTGCTCCGTCGCGCCGGCCGCATTGAAGTATCGAAGACTGACGGACGACAAACGGTGGCGCACCGAATAATCACGGAGCACGCGCTCGAACTCCAGCTTGGTCTCGCCGTAGGGGCTCATCGGCGCCGTGGCAGCGTCCTCGGCGATGGGCACGGCCGCGGGGATACCGTAGACCGTGCACGAAGACGAAAACACGAAGCGCCGCACTCCAGCCGCCACCGCCGCGTCCAACAGGACGCGCGCGTCCGCGACGTTGTTGACTCGATACTTCTCGGGGTTCGCCACCGACTCTGCGACGAGCGCGAAGGCTGCCAGGTGCACGATCGCGTGCACCGGACGCCGGTCGAAGAGCGCGGTGACGGCGGCGCGGTCGCCGATGCCGGCGTGTACGAAGGTCGCCCCCGCGGGGACCGCCTCCCGGTGCCCCGCACTCAAGTCGTCGAGCACGACGACGTCGTGGCCGCCGGCGAGGAGCTGATCGACGACCACGCTCCCGATGTATCCCGCCCCTCCGGTGACGAGGACGCGCCCGGTCATAGGCCGAACAAGCGCCGCAGCGCCTCGAGGAGCCCGTAGCCCCGGCCCTCCTCGGCAGCGGCCTTCAGCGCCACCGTGGGCTGGTGCAGGAACTTGTTGAGGAGCGCCTGGCTAAGCTGCTCGACGCGCGCGCGGTCTTCGGGTGCGAGGTGCGCGAGCTGTCGCAGCGCGCGCTCCATCTCCGCTGCGCGGAGCGCTTCCATGCGGCTTCGGAACTCCTTGATCACCGGAACGACGCCGAGCCCGCCGTACCACGCCCAGAAGAGATCCGTCTCCTCTTCCACGATGCGCTCGGCCGCCGGCACTTCGTCGTGACGCCGCGCGGTGGCCTGGGCCGCCACCGTCTGGAGGTCGTCGATGTCGTACAGGAACACGTTCTCGAGCTGCGCGATGGCCGGGTCCACGTCGCGCGGCACGGCGAGATCGAGGATGCACAGGGGCCGGCCCCGCCGCCCACCGATCACCCCTCCCACGCGCTCCCAGGTCACGACGGCGTGGGGCGCGGCTGTGGAGCAAAGGGCGATGTCGGTGGTCGCGAAGTGCGGCCAGGCCTCCTCGAGGGTGAGGGCGTTGGCCCCGAGCCGCTCCGCGATGACGCGGGCGCGTTCGTGCGTACGGTTCGCGACCAGGGTGACCCGCACGCCCTCGTCGGCGAGACAGGTGGCCGCCAGCTCGGCCATGTCGCCCGCCCCGAGGATCAGCGCCGCGCGGCCTGCCAGGTCCCCGAAGATCTTGCCCGCCACCGTCACGGCCGCCGAAGCGGCGGACGCGGTTCCCGCGCCGAGGGCGGTCTCGGTCCGGATGCGGGCGCCCACGTGCAAGGCGGTCTGGAAGAGTCGGTGCAGCACGGGACCCGCCTGGGCGCGCGACGCTTCCCACGCGTCGCGCACCTGCCCCTGGATCTGCGATTCGCCCAGGATCATCGAATCGAGCCCGGATGATACGCGGTACAGGTGGCGGACGGCATCGCGGTCGCGAGCGATGTAGCCGTACTCGCGCGCGGCGGTGGCGCCGGCGAGCCGCTCCCCGAGCAGGTCCCAGACCGCCTCGGCCACGCGCTCCTCGTCGGCGACGAGGTAGAACTCGGTGCGGTTGCAGGTCGAAAGCAACACGCCTCCGCTCGCACCGGCGGCCATCACCCGCGCGAGAGCGCCCGGCACCTCATGCGCTCCGTGCGCGAAGCGCTCCCGCACATCCAAGGGGGCGGTGCGGTGGTTCACTCCCAGAACCTTGATGCCCATCGCGGCCCTATCACTCACAGGAATCGCTCGGCGCCCGGCTGGGCGAGCTTGAGCGCCAGATAGACGAGCAGCACCGCCGAGAAGCCTGCGATGCTGGCGAACGCCGCGCGCCGCCCGTCCCAGCGACGCACCACGCGGACCCACACGGCCCACCCGAGCACCACCCAGGTGAAGAGGCCCCACACGATCTGCGCCTTCCCCACGTGCAGCCCGCCGGCGAAGCGGGCGGCGTACCCGAGCGCCAGCAGCACGCCGAGCGTGAGGGCCGGAAACCCCGCGACCAGGGCCACGCGATTCAGGTAGTCGAGCCGCTCGAGCGGCGGGAATAACTGGAACACCTGGCCGAAGCGCCTGGCCTTGAGCTCGCGGAATTGCAGCAGATACAGGGCCGCCGCGATGAACGCGAGCGCGAGGAGCGCCAGGCCCAGCACGCTGAGCGCGACGTGCAAGATAAACCAGGCATTGCGCCCGGCGGAGGGCTCGGCCCCCGGCGCCAGGCCGATCAGCAGCGCGAGGCCGACGAGACCCGTGGCGAGGGGCCCCGTGAAGAAGGCGACGGCCGAGCCGCGAACGAGGCGTTCCGTCGCGAGCTGCAACAGCACGAGACAGAGCGCCAGCATCGACAGCGCCGGCGCGAGGCCGACGAGGGTGAGTTGGGAGACCGCCACCACGTGCAGGGCGGCTCCGGCGCACGGCACGGCGATCGTCAGGAAACGCGGCGGCACGCGCAGTCCGACGACCGGGGCGAGCGCCAGCGCCGTGGCCAATCCGTACAGGGCCAGGGCGAGGAGATGTAAAGTGAGAATCACGGCACGTACGCGCCGGGCCCGCCGCAGCGGGCCCGGCCGCCCGTCAGGAAGGCATCTTCTTGATCAGCCGCACCGGAAGGCGAGGGTCGAGCCCGGGGTGGATGATCTGCAGCACGAGCCCCGTCGAGGAATGCTCGCGGGTGTGCACGATCATCAGGACGGCACGGATTTCCTCGGACGCGGACCCGAGCTCGCCGACGGCGGGACGGTACACCTCGAACACGTCCCCCGGTACGACCCCCTCCCTGCGTCCCTTATCGACGAAGAAGAATTGCTGCGGACCCGCGATCGCTCGCGAGTCGCGGCTCGCGAGCAGGTGACCCTGGAGCCCCTGCTCCACGGGGGTCGGACGGACTTCCCCCGGGTTCTTGAATGGCTCGAGCGGCAACGACAGGTGCCCGTCGCGGATGCGGCCGAATTGCCTGATCACCCGGGCCAGGACCTGCTCCTCCTCTACCGACGTCACCCGCGCGATGCCCAGCGGCACGACGACCTCGCCCCAATCCCCGAATTGCAGGGCCCGATCGATGCGCGCGATGAGCAGCGAATCGCCCACGTGGTACGACGCGCGCGAGGGCGGCTTGATCGAAATCTCGTCGTAGGGCATCGCCGTGCTGCGGTCCGACAGCCGGTAGATGGCGGGCGGAGTCGTCACGCCGATAACCGTGCCCCAGGGAAGCCGCTCGTTCTCGGTGAGGAACCCCGCGGCGTAGAACTCGCCCGAGCGCAGGGGCCGGTACGGCTGGTGCGAGTACGCCCGCAGCACGTCTTGCACGCGCTGTTGGGGCGTGCGGCGGCGATCGAACATCGTTTCGCCGGTCTCGGTCACGGGCTCGGGAGGCGGAGGCTCGACGAACAGCGCCGTCGTGTCGGCCGGCATGGTGTCGGGTACGGCCGCGCCGGTGTCGCCTCCAGCCACTCGCACCGTATCGGCGGCGGCAGCGGTCGTATCCGGCGGGACAGAGACGGTATCCCCCTGAGCCACGGCACCGGCGACAGGCGCGAGGACGAGCACCTCGCCCGGATAAATCCAGTGCGGGTCCTCGACGACGTTGGTGTTGAGTCGGTAAATCTCCGGCCACAACAGCGGGTCGGCGAAGTACATCTGGGAAATCGACCAGAGCGTCTCGCCCCGCTGGACGGTGTGGCTGGCGGGAACCTGGCCTATAGCGG
>WNFK01180142.1_pt1 | contig 17597 bp, 17 predicted proteins | sample 5400281 | NCBI WGS metagenome assembly WNFK01 (sample SAMN13153350, study PRJNA577476) | soil metagenome | isolation source: 20 cm soil on Douglas fir-dominated hillslope | place: USA:California | collected 2013-09-17 | reverse complement strand
AACAATCGGCTCCGGATCACCACCTCCGGCAAGCGACCTAGCTAGTCCCCACCCAAGGATCGTGAACAGGGTTACAACGAAGAGATAGGTAGGCGGCAGGAACACTGCGCCCGTTTCACGGACACCGCGCAGGTTTACAATCGTAATGAACAGCAATATGACGAGGCACAGTGAAAGCGTATGTGGCTGCAGGTGCGGGAATGCGGATATAAGCGCGCCCACACCAGCGGAAATCCCTACTGCTGCGACCAGAATATAGTCGATCATTAGAGCGGTAGCCGCAAGCAGTCCGGAAAAAGCTCCGAGGTTTTGTCGGGCAACCGTATACGAGCCGCCGCCGGTTGGATAGGCTTCAATGGTTTGGCGATATGAAAAATAGACAATCCAGAGCAGGAGGATGATGGCGGCGCTGATCGGAATGACGTAGGAAAGCGTAGCTGCGCCGAGCGGAATTAGTATGGTGAGTGCCGCTTCGGGGCCGTACGCCGCCGAGCCGAGCGCATCCAGTCCAAAGATCGCAATTCCAGTCGCGGCCCCGATCTTCTCTCCTCTTTCCTCGGATGACTTGAGCGGTCTTCCTACCAGCAGATCAGTTAGCGATCTCATTCGTCCGCACCAGCCGATCGTCAGTCAATCGCATCGCCAGGTGCTTAATTTGTGCAGCAAGGGGCGGACCAAGCGAACCATGGTAAAATTAAAAATTAATCGATAGATAAAAATTAATCGATAGAGGTTAATTTGCAATCACGAGCTTTATTAAAACCTTCGATTTGTGATTTAAACTTTTGCTCTTTGTATTGAATCATCATATGCGCTGATTTCTTTTTTAAACCTTCGATGGGACACCTTGCGACGCTCGTTGCATTCAAGCGGGAAAGCCGTCTTCTGTGCTGCTTAAAAGTCTTCCAAGATTGTGTTGGGCGATTTTCCCGTCGTAAAATTTACACAAAAACTGAGTTTCGTCGGTTAAGTGCGACAGTAAAATTAGGCCACGCACACTATGAGATCCCAGTCTGATCAGCCAACGATCAAGGATAGCTGGAATTTTCTGAGTCATGTTTGTGGGAGAGAATTGGCTTGCTTAATTTATTCCAATGGCGGCAGCGTACGGAACGCTATCGAAACTCTTCAAAGGGAGGGTTTTCGACTAACGGATATCTCTGTGTTGTTTCCGCACAATGAAGGCACCAAAGATTTCTCTCATGAGAGCACAGGTGCACTCATCGGCCGAAGACAGAACTGTCAAAAGGCCGATGCCTCGGCTATTGGCCCAAGGATTGCTGTACCACTCGGGGAGTGCATGCATCTACTTTCGTTTTAGTATTTGGTGGAGCGCATTTTACCAAGGGAAGTCTTTTATGCGGGCCAGAAAAGAAGAAAAGACCTCTGCGAAGAGACGAAGAACAAAAAACATTGCCGTCACAAATAAATCGCCGTTCGAACAGGAAAGCAAGCGTCCCATCGGCCAGCAATGGTGCGACCGGGCAGCCGCCGTTGATGAAAAAATAGCAGGCCTGTAACTAAATCTGAGGTTTCCCCGAATTTTGCCGCCGGATCTGTCATGAGGCATTGCATGGGCAAGAAATATCTGCAGATTTATTTGACAGATCATTTGGCAGGATCGGTGATGGCTATTGATATCTTGACTCAGCTCGAGAACAGCTGGACGGGAACGCACCTGAGCGGCGATTTGATCGAGCTTCGCGCGGATATCGAAACGGATCGTGGCGAACTACAGATGCTTATGGAAAAGCTGCAATTTAACGAGACCGTGCTCCGCAAAGCAATGGGGTGGGTGGCAGGCAAACTCGCTGAGATGAAATTACGAATGAAAGACAAAAGCGATGGTCCACTACGCCTCCTCGAAAGCATAGAAGCGGTTGCGCTCGGGATTGACGGTAAGATGGCGTTGTGGCGAGCATTGGACGTTGCCGCCGAAGGTAGGCCTGAGCTTCAGGGACTCGATTACGAACATTTGGCTCAACGGGCAGAGGATCAACGCCAACGCGCCGAGATAATCCGATTGAGTGCGGCGAAGGCCGCTCTAGTCACATCGGCGAAAAATCCACTAATAGGGGTTTTACCTAAATCTGCCTCCGCGCTCCAAGAATTCCCAGTAGAACTGGCCGGAGAAATCCTCCTGGATCGATGCGAAGCAAATGCTATATCGTAGAATTTTCGCTGCGGTCCGCTACTTCAGCAACACCCGACTCAGTGGCGCAATGAGCGCAACAATAAAAAATACCGTTCGCCTCCACTCCATGGCCAATGACTTTGCAGCCGCAGTGAGTGCATTCGGGTGCGAGTGCGTGAATCGCGCATTCAAAGCTGTCGAAGACATGCGATTCGCCTTTCATGGTAATTTCGAAAGCTTTATCGTATTCATTGCCACAAGTTTCGCAGCGTGCCATTTTAGTCTCCTCCGTTTGGTAGCCTAGCGGTTCGAGGTTTTACTAGCTTTACTATCTGATTTGACCTGCTGGGCCGTGCTCTCAGCGAGCTGCAGATGCTCTTTCAAGGTCGGCAGCGTCTGACTAGCAAATTGTTTTAGGTCGGCGTCTTTCCCCTTGTCAGCGACGCGCTGAAACTTCTTAATGTCTTCCTTGTGGTCGCTGACCATGTCGTTCATATATTGCTTGTCGAAGTCGGTGCCGGAGAGCTTCGTCAGCTTGTCGATTTTTGTTTTGTGCTTCTTGTCCAGATCGGTTGAAAGCTGCACCCCTTTGTCCGAAGCGATCTTCTTTAGCTCGTCATTTGCCTTGCTGTGGTCTTGCTCCATCCGCTTGCCAAATTGCTTGACTTTTTCGTCTCCAGCCTTTTCTTGCGCCAGCTTGCCGAGCTGAACTTCCATCAGCCCACCTTGTGCCGCGTCTTTGACGAAAGTGGTTTCGTCACTAGAGAGTTTACCAGCGCTTATGTTTTTACTGTCAGCTGCTTGTCCTGTACCCGCCGCCAGCAGGAGAATGAGAAGGAGAATGAAATTTTTGGTTGAGAACGATTGCTGATACATAGTTGGAACTCCTTGATTCAATACCCTCGAACGATTTCTACACACTTGCGGCGCGCTGCTAATCGCGAATTGTGCCGCGCCATGCGCCGGTCTCCTGACCGCGGTTTTCAATAAAATCTTTGAAATGGTCGAGATCATTCTCGATTCGTCGCGCAACTAGGCCGATTGAGTCGCCGGCGTTCTCGACAAACCCTTTGGGGTCGTAAGCGAGCTCAAGGGTGACACGCGTACGGTCGGGGCCCACGCTTTGAAAGTTTACGATTCCCGAAGTGTATTCACCGGCCTCGGATTGCCAAGCAATCCGATGATCCGGAATCTGCTCGGTGATCGTCGCTGTCCACTCTTTGTCTTTCCCGGCAATCTCGGCAATCCAATGCAGACGCTCATCGTCGAGCTGTTTGACCTCTTTGACTCCTTCCATAAAACGCGGAAACTCCTCGAATTGGGTCCATTGATTGTAAACCGATCGGACCGGGCACGCGACTTCAATCGATTTTTCAATTCGTTCCATGACACTCCCCTCCTTTTCTATTTGTTCAGCGCCTTGACTTTTCGAGACGCCAGTCCTTTGAAGAGCAACTGATATGCCACTAATTTTTCAACTCTGCCTTCTGCTTCGATAACTGAAGCAAGACTCAGTAAGGAATCTTCGCTCGTTCCGCTTTCCGCTCACAGCAACGGCTTTCTGCTTTTTAAGCCAGGGTGCAACGTCACGCGGCGCGGCTAACGATTGCGTACACAACGTTGCAGGGGTGATTTTCTTTACTGCCGATGCTGGCCGCTTGCATCTCCTCGCTTGGCGTTTATCGCTGGGCCCTTCTCTACATGCGGTGATGGCTAAAGAAGTCCCATGGCTGCTACTTTGATCTGTTATGTCGTGATGGTGCCGGTGATAGTAGGACATTTGCGTAAGAAATCAGCGACAGAGTATGCCAAACCCCAACAGGGAAACCGCTCCCGAGCCACCACGCTGCGCGCATTTTCCGCATTGAAACTCCCGCCAGCGAAGAATGGGGTTTGACCCGGAATAAGTCGGCTCTCACGAAATTGCCATTAGCTTTATGCGGTAGAAGCCGATCTCATAAGTTTCGATGGTCCGCCATTTGCGTTGCTGTCTGCACAGTTTCGAAGGCGACAAAGCGAATTGCGCAGCTCGTAATCCTCGGCTCGACTTCTGCTGGTCGCCAGTAACAATCCAATTCGATGTTCAAAAAATCAGGATGGTTTATCTTGTGCCCCGTCTTTTCGGGTCCATTCCGCGGACTCAAATACGTGTTTGTCTTCTCTCCGCTGCTATTAATTTATTCGGTAATGGCAGGCCCCGTTTATTTCGTGGCTTCTGCCACAGCCGCAACAACCAGCGCCGATGATGGTCAATGGGGTCGGCCGGCGCGAGACTTTGCCAGCACACGCTACAGCGCGCTCAATCAAATCACCGTCGATAACGTGAAACAGCTCAAACTCGCGTGGAGTTTTTCCACGGGCGTGAATCGGGGACAAGAAGCGGCACCGCTCGTGGTCGGCACGACGATGTACGTGGTCACGCCGTATCCCAACATTCTCTACGCTCTCGATCTGTCCAAGCCTGGTGGGCCCATGAAGTGGAAGTATGAGCCAAAACCAGCGGCGGCGGCTCAAGGCGTGGCTTGCTGCGACGTGGTCAATCGCGGCGCTACTTACGCCGACGGCAAGATAGTTTTCAATACACTCGATGTGCAAACCGTCGCCGTCGACGCCGACACCGGCAAGGAAATCTGGAAAACCAAACTCGGCGAAATCAATCGCGGTGAGACGATCACGATGGCGCCGTTGATCGTCAAAAATAAAGTGTTGGTCGGCAATAGCGGTGGCGAAATGGGCGTGCGCGGCTGGCTCACGGCGCTCGATTTGAATACTGGCAAAATCGCTTGGCGCGCTTACAGCACCGGCCCAGATCAGGACGTGCTCATCGGCTCGAAATTCAAACCATTCTACAAAATGGATCAGGGCAAAGATCTTGGCGTTTCCACTTGGCCGCCGGACGCGTGGAAGATCGGGGGCGGCTCGGTGTGGGGTTGGATTTCTTACGATCCGGAGCTGAATCTCATTTACTACGGCACGAGCAATCCGGGGCCGTGGAATTCCGACCAGCGGCCAGGTGACAATAAATGGACGGCGGCGGTTTTCGCGCGCAATCCCGATACCGGCGAGGCGGTCTGGGCATATCAGTTCTCGCCGCACGATCTTTACGATTACGATGGAGTGAACGAAAACATTCTCCTCAATCTCACCGTCAACGGCCAGGCACGAAAGGTGCTCGTTCGCCCGGAAAGAAACGGCTACGTCTATGTGATCGATCGAACCAGCGGTGAAGTGCTCTCGGCGACTCCTTTTGTTCAACTCAACACCAGCAAAGGCGTCGACCTCAAATCGGGACGGCTCATTTACAACGAGGAGAAAAAGCCTCAGCTGGGCAAAGTCGTTCGGCAAATCTGTCCGGCGTCACCGGGAGCGAAAGATTGGCAGCCCGCGGCCTACTCGCCGCGCACCGGCTTCATTTATATTCCGCATCAAAACCTGTGCATGGACGTAGAAGACGTGGAAGCCAACTACATCGCCGGCACGCCCTTTGTCGGCTCTAACGTAAGAATGTATGCGGGCCCCGGCGGTTATCGCGGTTTGTTTACCGCGTGGGATCCGGCTGGCGCGCGGTCCGTATGGAGCATCAAGGAAAATTTCCCGGTGTGGAGCGGCGCGCTTGCGACGGCGGGTGACGTTGTTTTCTACGGCACGATGGATCGCTGGTTTAAAGCGGTCAATGCCAAGACCGGCGAACTGCTTTGGCAGTTCCGCGTCGATTCAGGAATTATCGGTCAGCCGATCACCTACCGCGGTCCGGACGGTAAGCAGTACGTGGCGATTCTCGCCGGCGTGGGCGGGCCGCGCTCGGCTTCGCCAATGCGATGAAAGATCTTCCGGAGCACACCACCAAAGGTGGCACGCTGTATGTTTTTGCCTTGCCATAAAATACGTCTTAAGTTTTGGATCTCGGGTTTCGGGTTTTTTGCCTCGGCTGCGAAACGCGACACGTTAAAGTCGCTATCGGCAATCACCAAATCTCGCACGATGGCTACGTTGTTGCTGCTCCTCTTCAGCACCGAAGCGACCGCGGCCGAGCGCGAGCTTCGGGTCTGCGCCGATCCCAATAACTTGCCATTCTCCAATGCGCGCGGTGAAGGATTCGAGAATCGTATAGCCGAGCTGATCGCGCGCGACTTGAGTTCGAAGTTGAGCTACGAGTGGTGGGCGCAGCGGCGCGGCTTCGTGCGCAACACCCTGCGCGAGGGGCGCTGTGATCTCGTCATCGGCGTGCCTGCCGGCTACGATCCGTTACTGACCACCCAACCGTATTATCGATCGACCTATGTTTTCGTTTCGCGCCGGGAGAGCGGTCTGACGCTCGATTCGTTTGACGATCCGCGTTTGCGCAGTTTGCGTATCGGCGTGCATCTGATGGGGGACGACGGCGCCAATGCGCCGCCGGCGCACGCTCTGGCGCGCCGCGGCATCATCAACAACGTCGTCGGTTACACAATTTACGGCGATTACTCGGAACCCAATCCGCCGGCACGCTTGATTGATGCGGTCGCCTCGGGTGCTATCGACGTAGCAGTAGCGTGGGGGCCGCTCGCCGGCTATTTTGCCGGGCGTGAGTCGACGCCTCTGCGGGTTACTCACGTGTCTGCACCGGTGGATCCGCCGGCTCTGCGCTTTGTTTTTGCCATCGCCATGGGGGTGCGCAAGGAGGACACGGCGTTGCGCGATGAGCTCAATCAACTGATCCATCGGCGCGCCGCAGAGATTCACAAAATCCTCGATGAGTTTGGTGTGCCGCAGGTGGCGCGATGAGATCTCTCTTCTTTTGCGCCGTGTCTATGGTCGCGGCGCTCCTCGTGTTCGCCTGCGAGCGCGAGGAGCGCCGCTTCAGCGAAGTGGCGCCGGCAAATGCACGGGTCCAGCCGTCGTCGGACTTTCAGCCCGGGCCGGTCATGGCGCCGGCTCCGGAGTCCACTTCAATTTCCCAAACCGCGGCCAAAAAAACTGGACCGTACGATGGGAATGCGTGGGCGGTTTCGGAGGGGAAGCGACTCTACACTTGGTACAACTGCGTCGGTTGTCATTCTCATGGCGGCGGGGGCATGGGGCCGGCCTTGATGGACGATCAATGGATTTATGGCAGCGAGCCGGAGGAGATTCATGTCACGATTGTCGAAGGCAGACCCAACGGCATGCCCGCCTTCGGCGGCAAAATTCCGGACCAGCAGATCTGGCAGATTGTCGCGTATGTGCGCTCCATGAGTGGGCTGCTGCGCAAAGACGTGAGCCCGAACCGCAGCGATCACATGGCCGTCCGGCCATCGGAGCAAGCGACTGAATCGGCCAAACCCACGCTCGGCGGCACCACACCGCCGAGTGTAGAGATGCCGTGATGATTCGCTCGGTGCTAATGACAGCGGGGCCGCAGGCCGGCCACATAGCCGCGCTCTGGTGGCTGATGTTTTGGATTTGCCTCGCGATCCTGCTGCTCGTGACCGGCGCTCTGTTGTTGGCGTTCTGGCGCTCGCGCGGACGAGCAGCGACGATCGACACGGTTCCACTCATCAATCTCGACCCGCACCGAGAGCGCCGCATCAGCCGGGTGGTGGTCAGCTGCGTAGCGGCCACCGTCGTCATTCTATTGGTGTTTCTTATCGCCAGCGCGGCGACCGGTCACCGGCTTGCGCTGCTCGCTTCGGATCAAGCTCTAAAGATTCGTCTGACCGGCTATCGCTGGTGGTGGAAAGTGCAATATCCGGGTGAAACGCCCGCTCAGGAAATGGTGACCGCCAATGAGATTCACATTCCAACGGGGCGCCCGGTGCTGATCGATGCTTATTCGCAGGACGTGATTCATAGCTTTTGGGTGGCGCCGCTGCACGGCAAGAAGGATCTCGTGCCGGGCCATCCGAGCTCCATTTGGATTCAAGCCGATCGCCCCGGCCGCTACGAAGGACAGTGCGCCGAATTCTGCGGCCTGCAACACGCGCACATGCGCCTGGTCGTCATCGCAGAGCCGCAAGAAAAATTCGATGCCTGGCTGCAAGCACAAAGCCAGCCGGCGCGGCAGCCGTCCGATCCACTGGCGCAACATGGATTAAACGTATTTCTCTCCGGACCCTGCGTTCTTTGTCACGCCATCCGCGGCACGGAGGCGAATGGCCAAGTGGCACCCGATCTTACTCATTTAGCAAGCCGCGCCACGCTGGCAGCGGCAACTTTGCCAAACAGTCCCGGAAATCTCGCCGGCTGGATTGTCGACTCGCAACACGTGAAACCGGGCAACGCCATGCCTGCGAATAGCCTCTCTGCCGAAGATTTGCAGGCACTGCTCGTTTATCTGGGAGGGCTGCATTGAATCTGCTCGTCGCCCTGCCCGCCGCCCTGTTGGTTTTCTGGTTCGTCGCGCGTCCGCCGCGCCGGCGCGCCACGCCAGCCGCTTTGCCGGTACCGGTGGGCTATCGCGATTTGGAAATCGCTGCGACGGCTGAAGACGAAGCTCATCGCACGACTCTCCAAAAGACCTGGCAGTCGCCGCCCGGTTTTACCGGCTGGCTCAAAAACGTCTATCACAAGCCGATTTCTAACCGCATGATCGTCACGGCGTTCATCTTCTTCGCGCTCGGCGGCGCGGCAGCTTTGCTCATGCGGCTTCAGCTTGCGCTGCCGGAAAATACCCTGATCGGTCCCGATCTTTATAATCAGCTTTTTACCGTGCATGGCAGCACGATGATGTTTCTGTTCGCCGTGCCGATCATGCAGGCACTCGGATTGTATTTCGTGCCGTTGATGATCGGCACGCGCAATCTCGCTTTTCCACGGCTCAACGCGTTTGGCTATTACATTTATTTGATCGGCGGCCTGCTCCTCTGGATAAGTTTTGTTTTGAACATCGGTCCGGACACCGGTTGGTTCAGCTACGTGCCTCTCGCAGGGCCGGAATATTCGCCGGGAAAGCGGGTCGACATTTGGGCGCAGCTCGTCACTTTCACCGAGCTCTCTTCCCTGGTTGCTGCCGTGGAGACGATCGTGACGATATTCAAGATGCGCGCCCCGGGCATGTCGCTCAACCGCATGCCGATCTTCGTCTGGGCAATGCTGGTGACTTCTTTCATGGTGATCTTCGCCATGCCGGCGGTGATGCTGGCGAGTAGCTTTCTCGCCATGGATCGTTTAGTCGATACCCACTTTTTCAATCCGGCCGAAGGCGGCGACGCGCTCCTGTGGCAGCATCTCTTTTGGTTTTTCGGTCATCCGGAGGTTTACATCATTTTCATTCCAGCCACGGGCATGATTTCCATGCTGGTGCAGACCTTCGCGCGCAGGCCGCTGTTCGGCTACACCGCGGTGGTGCTGTCGCTGATCGCCACTGGTTTTCTCGGTTTCAGCTTGTGGGTACATCACATGTTTGCGACTCCGTTGCCGCAGTTGGGTCAAAGTTTTTTTACCGCGGCCAGCATGCTGATCGCCATCCCCAGCGGCGTGCAGATCTTTTGCTGGATCGCCACGCTCTGGAGCGGTCCTCTGCTCGTGCGCACGCCGCTGCTGTTCGTCGCCGGGTTCATTTTTACTTTCGTCCTTGGCGGCTTGACCGGCGTCATGCAGGCTGCGGTGCCACTGGATCTGCAGGTGCACGATACGTTTTTCGTCGTGGCGCACTTTCATTACGTGCTCATCGGCGGCGCGGTCTTTCCGCTGATCGGCGCGCTCTATTACTGGTTTCCCAAGATGACCGGCAGAATGATGAGTGAACGGCTGGGAAAATGGAATTTTTGGCTTTTCTTTATCGGTTTCAACCTGACCTTTTTTCCCATGCACCAGCTCGGTCTCGCCGGCATGCCGCGACGGATTTATACCTATCTGCCGGAAACCGGTTGGGGCGAGCTCAACGTCATCGCTACCGTTGGTACGGCGATTCTCGCCTGCGCTGTCCTCATGTTTTTGGCTAACGTAGCAATCAGCTTGCGCAGCGGCGCGTTCGCTCCGGCAAATCCTTGGGGCGCCGATACCCTCGAGTGGAGCATCCCATCGCCGGCGCCGGTTTATAATTTTATTTACCTTCCAACCGTAAACGGCCGAGTGCCGCTTTGGACTCAAGGGCCGGATCACCCGGTCGTGACCGGCATGCGCTCGGACATTCTCGAAGTGCTGATCACCGACACTCTGGACGCGATGCCGGATCATCGCCACATGCTCGATGGCCCGAGCTTCTGGCCGTTCCTCACAGCTCTCGCCGTGGGCACGGGTATTATTACGGCGATCTTCACTCCCTGGGGCGTGGTGCTCGGCTGCGTTTTAAGTTTCATCACTCTCGCCGGCTGGTTCTGGCCGCTCGGGCAGCCGATCGCTGCCACTTCACGTGAAGCGGTAACGCCAATGCGAGAGGCGGCATGAGACAAGCCGGCCTCGATGTTTCAGACTTGCCGCCGCTGGCGTTCGGTCCGCGCACGACCATCTGGTGGGGCGTGCTCGGATTGCTCGCCATCGAAGGCACCATGTTCGCGATCCTGTTGGCGACTTACTTTTATCTGCGGCAGAATTTTTCCGCCTGGCCGCCGCCGGGCACGCCGCCGCCAGATCTTTTGGCAGGCAGCGCCAACATGACGCTGCTTCTGGTGAGTCTCTGGCCCATGCGCATCGCGCACCGCGCCGGTCTTGAGGAGCGGCGCAGGCCGGCGTGGATCGCCTTGGCGATCTGCGTGGTGATCGGAGTTGCCTCGATCGCTCTTCGCGCCTTCGAATTCAAAGCCACGCATTGCCGCTGGTACACCCACGCCTATGGTTCCGTCTTATGGACGACGCTCGGCATGCATCTCGGCCATCTGATCTCGTCCACGCTGGAGAATGTTCTACTGTTTTTGTTGATGCTGCGGGGGCCAATAGAGCGTAAACACTTCGTCGACGCGAACGTGAATGCCATCTATTGGTATTTTGTCGTGATCGCCTGGTTGCCGATTTACGCTGTGCTCTATTTTGCGCCGCGTGTTTTATGAATCCAGTCACGCTTTGGATTGCAATGCTCGGCGGACCGATGGTCTGGCTCCTCTATTTGCAGGTGAGCTATGCCTTGGTGCCCTCTGCCTGCTTGGCACAAAACAAGATCGCTCTCGTAATTGCGCTGATCGCCGCGCTGATCGTGACGGTGGCGATCGCTCTTGTCGCCTGGCGTTCGTGGCGAGAGGTTGGCGCAGACGCGATCGCGGAAGATACCCGCGTCATCGATCGCAGTCGTTTCATGGCGTTGTCAGGATTGGGAATCGCCGCGTTGTCCGTGCTGCTGGTCCTGGCGAGCGCGATTCCCATCATCATTCTCGGAGCCTGTGACTGATTATGAGCGATGCCCTGATGATGATCAGCCTTCTTCTTATGGCATCACTCTACGCGGCGGCAGTGTGGAAAGACAAGACGGTTCGTCGCCGCGATGCGTTCTTTTTCACCGGCGGATGGTTGGCTCTCCTGTTGGCGCTTTCGCCGCCGGTGCACGAGTTGGCCGAGGCGCATCTATGGGCGCACATGGCGCAGCACGAGCTCATCATGATCATCGCCGCGCCGCTGTTGGCGCTCGGACGGCCGCATTTGGTGTTGCTGCGATTGCTTGGCCGCGATCAGCGAGCGATTGTGACACGCTGGTTTTATCTTCTGCGAACGAATTTGTTGCTCGCTTGGGCTTTACATGGAACGACACTTTGGGTTTGGCACGTGCCGTCGCTCTATGAGGCGGCGGTCAACCAGCCGCTGGTCCATTTCGCGCAGCATGCGAGTTTTCTCGTCACGGCGCTGCTTTTCTGGTGGGCGGCGCTCGATCGCCGTTCGGGCTATGGCGCCGCGGCGCTCTACACCTTCGCGACCTCGTTGCACAGCGGCATTCTCGGCGCCCTGTTTTTTCTCGCGCCGCAATCTTGGTATCGCGTTTACGGAATCGGCCACGCCGCACTCGAAGATCAACAGCTCGCCGGCTTGATCATGTGGATACCGGGAGGCGTCGTGTTCGCACTCACGGCGCTCGGTCTTCTTTGGCGTTGGCTCGCTGACATCGAGCGCCGTGTGAACGCCCGCGAAGCGCGCGCCCTGGTGCTCGCGCTGATTTTGCTCGGCGCCGCTTTTTTTCCCTCGGGGTGCAACGACGCGAAAGCAACAGCCGACACGATTCCCGGAATTCCCGGCGCGAACGGAGTTGTCGGACCGCCGCTCGACAAGATTGCCAGCCGCGCCTATGTGGCCGGCCAGGCGAACAGTCCAGAGCATCTGGTCAATTGGCTTCGCCATCCACAGAAGTTCCGGAGCTCGACGCCAATGCCGGAGCTCGGGGTGCCTGAGTCCGATGCGCGCGATATCGCCGCTTATCTCTACACGCTGCGCTGATACAAGGAGGTGAGAAATGAAAGTACCGGAAATCTGGATCGCATCGCTGCGCATCGTCGTCGGCGCCTGGTTTCTCAAAGCGGTCTGGACGAAGCTCACCGTCTCATTCGCTTGGGGAGTCGTGCCGTACATCGATGTTTCCCCGCGATTCGTTAACTTCCATCCCAAACGGGTCGCCGAATTCGCAGCCGGGAATCCGGTCGAGTGGTACCGTCGCTTTCTTGAAGATGTCGTTCTGCCGCACGCAGCATTGTTTGCCAGGTTTCAAGCCTATGCCGAAGTGATTGTCGGCATCGCGCTACTCTTGGGCCTGTGCGTTGGAATGGGCGCGCTGCTCGGGCTTTTTCTCACCATCAATTACGGCCTCGCTACGCAATGGATGAGCTTCGGACAGCAGGGATTTCATCTTCTGCTGATCTCCTCGATGATTATTTTTCTTGGCGCCCGGGCCGGCCGAGTTTGGGGCTTGGATGGTTTGTTTTTGAGGTCCCTGCCGCCGGTGCGGCGCAAGTGGCTCACAGCCACGGTGGCGCTTCTCATGATCGTGATCGCGCTTTCGGTTTCGGGCGCAGTGTTCGCGGCGGAGGTCCGCGTGTTTGTGACCAACGAGAAGTCCGACAATGTGACGGTCATCCAAGCCGCAAGCCAAAAGCTGCTGGCGACCATCCCGGTCGGACAAAGGCCGCGCGGAGTGGCCGCGAGTCGCGACGGCGGTAAAATTTTTGTCGCCAACAGCAACAGTAACAACGTGAGCGTGATCGATCCGAAGACCTTAAAAGTCGTCGACACGCTGCCGGCTGGTCTCGATCCGGAGGGAATTACGGTGGATCAGCGCGGTTTGATTTACGTCGTCAACGAGAACGATTCCGGGCTGACGATAATCGATGTCGCCAAACGTCAGATCGCCAAGCGCTTGGAGGTCGGCACCGAGCCGGAGACCGCCGTTCTTTCACCGGACGGTCGCTGGGTTACGGTATCAAACGAAACTTCCAACGAAGTTCCGTGCCAGGCAATCCGCGCGGAATGCGTTTCTGTGCCGATTCGAAGCTTCTTTATGTCGCTAGTGAGCAGGCACATGTCGTATCAATCGTCGACGTGGAAACCCGCGCGTTGCTAAAATCAGCGCCCACCGGCGGTGAGCGTCCCGTCGACCTGATCTTGAGTCGCGACGGCGGTAAGCTCTATGTCTCGCACGGCGCCTCCGGCGAAGTTCGTATTTTCGATGCCACGACGCTCGAGCTGGTTAAGATCATTCCCGTCGGTCCGCGCGCTTGGTGGATGGCGGCGACGCCGGATCAGCGCTTTATCTACGTCACCGTCGGGCGCGCCAATGAGGTCGTCATTCTCGACACGCAAACAGACAGCGTGAGCGCACGCATCCAAACCGGCACATTGCCGTGGGGTGTTGCAGTGGTCGCAATTAACTAGATAAATAGGACTTCCTATTGAATAACGCAGCTAAAGAGGCGACGAAAGAGATTGGTGCCGCTATCGAGATTTTTTTCGACCGGTTTTTTGAGCGCCTCGAGCGGAAGGGCGTTTAGATACTGATGCGTGTTCGCGCCCGGTAGTCCATGACGGCGGATCACTGGCAGGAAAAGAGTCCGCCAGGGTCTGATCGATCAACTGTTCCGGCACCGGCGCTTCTTGCTTTGCCTGTCCTTGCCCACTACTCGCCTCCGAATCGGGACAAAATTCGGCGATCAAGCGGTTCCAGTACTCATACGGAACTTCTGATTTGGGCGTGTACAAATTCCTTGGCTGTGCAACCATGTCTCCGGTGGCTACCAGTGGACCCGTCATGGGATTGCGTAGGTCCAAATAAACCGCACCCTGTTCTAGTCTGCCACCGGTGGGGACAAGCGGAATTTGTTGTAGTTCATCGTCTTCAAAATTTTGCAATCTTCGCGTGAGCTTCTTGTCATCGGCGGCGGTACGGGGATTCAGATCTTCGAGATTCTGTGGGCCGAGATTTTGTCCTTGCATATGAGTGGGATTTAGATCTTTCTCCCATTTGTCCGGATGTTTCTTAACTGATTGTGGTTTTTTTTGCTTGGCGCGAGCCATAATTGCTCCTGCGCATTCGCCTTCCAATCCGCGCTGGCCTTGACGATTAATCTTTGCGACCTGGCGGCGCGGGCGGGTTGTCCGGCGGATCGTAATTGATGCCTTCTTCGTTGGTGAGTGTCACGTCTTCAGTGCCGGCATACGGTTCTCGATCGGGATAGGTGCCCGGAGGGATCTCTCTTGCTTCTTCGCTCTTGTAGCGATCGGAGCGTTCCCACGCTAGTCTTTGTATCTCCAAGTGATCGACGATCTCCTGGACGCCGGCGATATCCGTGAGAACATTGCGCAACATTTCGTGTTCCGGCTCGCTCGGTAAGGCACCCTCGAGATAAACCACGCCGTCGCGCGCCGTGATGTGCAGTTCCTGCATGTCAATTCGTCCATCGTTAATGACGAGATCCTCGAGAGAGCGAGCTAAATCCTCATCGCTGAGCCCGTCGAGATCTGGCGGCAATTGGGCGGCCGTTAGAACGGTTTCGCTGTCATCTCCGGTAGGAAGCGTGGCCCCTCCAGCATTTTTGGCGCAGTCGAAGCATAATCGGGTTGCAGGCTCAGCGCGCAAGCGCGCCTCGCTAATATTCCTGCCGCAGTTCTCACACGTTCCATACGTGCCAGCATCTAATCGAGCCAGAGCCCCATCGATTTCTTGAACGCGGTCCTGCTCCGTATCGCTGAGTCGCTCCAAAGCGAGAGCATCACGTTCGCGTTGGGCCTGCTCCTCAAATTCCTCGAACAGCCTCGATCAGCTGCCGGCGTTCGCGCTGCAATTGCGCGCGTAAGGAGTTCAAAATTTCCAGATCCATTGACCCACCTGTCAGCAATTACCGTCGTCTGTACTGTTTTGCCATTAGAAAATTCCCGCTCGCACAGTCAACCTAGACGGTTTTGCCGGAGTAGTTGGAATATTAGCAAGTAACAGCAAGCGCTATGCCGTTAAATACGCGCCGACTGAGTGTCCATGGCCGAATAAAAGTTTTTTCGCTATGCGCGTTCGCTCGCGCCGAAAGTGATTGCACCCAATAACTTTTTCATCTCAGTTTCTGAAACTTTGAACGATGTGCGCGACGAAACATTCGGTTTTGGGACAAACAAAAAAACGCGCATGATCATTTTCGAGACAAAAAAACAGCAAAAGCTCTAGTCGCAAGACCCTCTACAAGAATTGTTTGTCGCGCAATTGAGTGGCATTCGAATTGCTGTTCCCCGCGGCAGGAGAGTTTTTAATCAAACATGGAAGAGCAAGCACTCGAAAACAGCATCGACCGGCTCAAGCCCTGGTTTCATAACTTACATTTGCCCAATGGCATTCAGACCGCGCCGAACCATCCGCTCGGAGATTTCCCGTCAAATAAGTGGCAGCAGATCTCGCCTTTTATTCCGACCGACCTCACCGACTGGAGCATAATCGACATCGGTTGCAACGCCGGCTTTTATAGTCTGGAGCTCGCCCGTCGAGGGGCCTCGGTGACGGCCATCGATATCGATAACCACTATTTGCAACAAGCACGGTGGGCGGCACGACACTGTAGCTTGGAAAGCCGAATCTTGTTCCGACAAATGCAGGTTTATGAGTTAGCGCGGCGTCCCGAAAATTACGATCTCGTGTGGTTCATGGGCGTTTTCTACCATCTTCGATATCCTTTCCTGGCGCTCAATATCGTTCGGCAAAAAGTCAAACGACTCATGGTTTTTCAGACCCTCACTATGCCAGGCGGTAAAGGAACTGTGCCCGAGTGGGACCCGGAGCTCGACCAGCGCGATGTTTTGCTCGCGCCAGAGTGGCCCAAAATGGCGTTTATCGAAGGGCGATTCGCCCACGATCCGACCAACTGGTGGATTCCCAATCAACCCTGCATCGAGGCGATGCTGCGGTCGAGCGGTTTCAAGATCGTAAATCGGCCAGGCGATGAAATTTTTCTCTGTGAACCGGGGGCGAAGGATGCTTCCGATCTGAGTCGCCTAGCAGAGGCCGAACTCAAAGCCGCAGTCGGAGTCGAGTCTTCAACATAGGATGAAGGATTAGAGAAGCGCGCGAATGCAGAGTTAGTGGCATATAAACTTTAAGGGTCAAACTGCCTGGCGGCGGGCGCCGGAAATAAATTTTAGGACACAACAATGGCGAATCACAAAAAAATATTGATCACCGGCGGCGCCGGGTTTATCGGCTCCCACCTGGCGGACGAGCTTCTCAAGCACGGCTATCGCGTGCGTGCTTTAGATGCCTTATCGCCGCAAGTTCATAATTTAAGCGAACGACCCAATTACCTCGATCAGGATGTCGAATTGGTCCATGCAGATCTGCGTGCGCCGGGGGTATTGGCGACGGCGCTGCGAGGTATCGATGCGGTCTATCACTTCGCCGCGGCTGTAGGCGTCGGCCAAAGCATGTACGAAATCGAAAACTACATGAATCAAAACGCCCGCGGCACCGCGATTCTTCTCGAGGCACTCATCAAGAAAAATGATTGCCAGCTCATCATCGCCTCAAGCATGAGTATTTATGGCGAAGGTCTCTACCGGACAAAGGAGGGCAGTTTAAGCATTCCGCCGGAAAGGTCCCTGGAGCATCTCAAGGCCGGGATTTGGGAATTTCACGATGCCGACGGCGCGCCGTTGCAGCCGGTGCCGACGCCGGAGTCGGTCACGCCGTCCCTGGGTTCGATCTACGCATTAAGCAAGTACGCCCAGGAAAGAATGTGTTTGTTGGTCGGGCGCGCCTACAATATTTCCACCATCGCCTTGCGATTTTTTAATGTCTATGGTCCGCGTCAAGCTCTATCGAATCCTTACACCGGAGTGTTGGCGATTTTCGCTTCGCGCCTGCTCAACGATCATCCCCCGAAGATCTTTGAGGATGGCAACCAAAAGCGCGATTTCGTCTCGGTGTACGACGTGGCGCGAGCTTGTCGACTGGCGCTCGAGGCCCCGGACTGCGCCGGTCAGGTTTTTAATGTGGGCAGCGGCGAAGCGATCACAGTGCGCCAGATCGCCGAGCGAATGGCACGGGTGCTCGATCGCAATATCGAGCCGGAAATCACCGGTCGCTATCGGGCCGGAGACATTCGTCATTGCTTTGCGGATA